>Ga0210401_10000092_pt1 | contig 100819 bp, 110 predicted proteins | sample IncBWH32MmetaG_FD_150866 | JGI IMG/M metagenome (GOLD analysis project Ga0210401, IMG submission 150866) | Forest soil microbial communities from Barre Woods Harvard Forest LTER site, Petersham, Massachusetts, United States - Inc-BW-H-32-M | ecosystem: Environmental > Terrestrial > Soil >...
GCCGCCCGGTATAGCTGTAGAACGGCGCCAGGTGCCGCCGGACGTCCGATAAATCGACAAACCGGTCGATGGACCTCAGCAAGTGGGTAACCGGAACGTGTCGCTCTAGCGAGAACTCGTAGAACAGTGCAGTCTGATCAGTCCGCCGCTCGCCCATCATCGATTCGACTCTCCCGCCCAATGGACGGAATGAATCAGCGATCTCCCTCAGCTTCAACGGCCGAGTTTTTCAACACAATCCGCCAGAAGCGGTCGTTCCACATCGCTCGTGACGAGGCAGCGGGGGCGATCATTCTACGGCCGCACCAGCGCGAATAGCACGTGATTCACCTTTATGGATCTTGGTTTAGTATCGGGTGTTCTAGCTTCGCATTGACGCTTGATTGCTCTCGCCGGCTCTCGTGCCGAGTTCAGGTTCCCTTGCTTGTCGGTCGATACGCGGAGGGGCACTCGCAGCGAAGCTCTGCGGGTGTCGGGAGCCTGAGGCTCGCTATTCCTATAGGACACTTATATTTCTGCGAATTGTTCCATCTTGGAAAGCTATCTCAGAATGACGATCCTCATTCTAAGCCGATCACAAAGCCAATGGCGTTGTCCGACGCCAACTGCAGGCGATGGCGGCTGATGACGGGCGCCAAACATGGGACCCTCCACCGGATCGTTCGCGGAACAGCTTCTTTGCAAACTGGGTATTGCGCTCCTCTTTGCGATAATGCTTGCGATGGTCACAAATGCAAGCCTCGTACAGGGACTCCGATTTATTTCAGCGATTTGCTTGTTGACTTCGACTTGGCATTTCGGCGTCGCGATAATTCAGCGACGTCCTTTGAGCGGCGCGTCGGAGTGGGGTGAGGCCGCGATCTTTAGCCTAATAGCGGGGTGCGCCTCTTTATTTGTGAAGCTCCTGGCGTGAGGTCAAAAAAGCCTCCAAATCGATCAGCGGCGCAGTGAGGTTTTTCGAGCCAGCCGGCGCGGTGACGCCGCCGCGACCATGTCTCAAAGTGACTCATATACGACCTTTGGACCGAGACGGCGGAGCGCTACCGTTGCGCGTCCTGCATATTGGAATGCTGCGCTATGGCTCGTACTTCACCGGAACAAAACAAGGCACTTGTCCTCGAAGCATTTGACGTGCTCTTCAACAGGCGGACTGCGCTACGGCTGAACGCTACTGGTCCGACCGATATATCCAGCACAGCGCCCATATCGAACTCGGCCATGACGGGCTGTTCAATCAGATTCGCTCGCTGCCCGACACGCTGCGCTATGAGAACCGGCTCATTCTCGCCGAGGGCGAATACGTCATCACGCACGCTCGTTTCTCCGGGAGTGGACGGGAGGCGGCCTGGATCGCTGTCGTCATCGTCCGCTTCGAAAGACGGCAAGCTCGCCGAGCATTGGGATGTGCTTCAGGACGAAGCGACGAAAGCGCAGTCGAAGAGCGGACTCCGATGTTCGGCGATCGCTTCCCGGATTGATTTGCCCCCTTCACTCGACGAGGGCCAGATGATGAAGCTCTCTGGCAACACAATATTCATTACCGGCAGCGACCGTTGAGAACCGTTTGGCGCATATTCGACCGCGACTGGCGGGATCTTTCCCATCGTTCCCTGCCGCGCCCGATTGATCGCCAAGTCATGCCCGTCGGAGAAGCCCGTGTCGAATAGAGCCGAGCCTGTCAGGGTCGCCGTCCTCGACGATTACCAGAGTGTCGCCCTTTCCATGGCGGACTGGTCGGGGCTTGATAAGCGCGCGGCCATCACCGTATTCAACGACCACATGGCCGATCCCGACGCTGTCGTCGCCCGCCTTCAATCCTTCGACATCGTATGCGTGATGCGCGAGCGCACGCCGATGTCACGCGCGATTATCGAGCGCCTGCCAAGGCTCCGTCTGATCGCTTCGACGGCCTCGCGGAATGCCTCGATCGACCTTGAGGCCGCCGCAGAGCGTGGCGTTGAGGTCATGCATACCAGCTATAGCTCCACCCCGACGATCGAACTGACCTGGGCGCTCATTCTGGCGAGCGCATACTATCTTGTGGCCGAAAACGCTTCGCTGCGTGCCGGCGGCTGGCAGCGCTTTGTCGGCGACGACCTCGCTGGGCGCACGCTTGGCGTGCTGGGTCTCGGCAATATCGGCGGGCCGGTGGCGCGGATCGGCAAGGCCTTCGGCATGGAGGTGATCGCCTGGAGCCAGAACCTGACCGCCGATCGCGCCGCCAAGGCAGGCGCCGCGCTGGTCACGAAGGAGGAACTGTTCCGGCAGGCAGATATCGTCACCATTCATCTGGTGCTGAGCCGCCGGACACGGGAACTCGTCGGCGCCGACGAACTTGCGCTGATGAAGCCCACGGTGCGCCTGGTAAACACGTCGCGCGGGTCGATCGTGGTCGAGGCCGATCTGCTTGCGGCTCTGCGAAACGGCAAAATCGCCGGCGCCGCGATCGACGTCTTTGATCAGGAGCCGCTGCCGTCCGATCATCCGTTTCGCAGCCTTGCGAACCTGCTGGCGACACCGCATATCGGCTACGTCTCGCGCGGCCTCTATGCGCGCTTCTACCAAGACACGGTCGACAATATCCGGAAGTGGCTCGACGCTCGAGGGAACGCTGATGCCGACTGAAATAGGTTCGCCACGGAGCGCATGATGGTCGAACGGCGCGACGTGGAATTCGAGGTAGAGGGCGGCGACCGCCTCCGCGGCTGGCTCTTCGTGCCGGAGAATAGGTCTGCCCCGCATCCGGCCATCTCCATGGCGCATGGCTATGCAGGTGTGAAGGAACATGGGCTCGAACGTTTCGCTCGGGCCTTCGCCGAGGCCGGGTTTGTCGTGCTCGTACACGATCACCGAAACTTCGGTTCAAGCGATGGCGCTATCCGTCATGATATCGACCCCTGGCACCAGATCGCCGACTGGCGACGGGCCATTTCCCTCCTCGAATCCCTGCCCGAGGTCGATGCGGACCGCATCGGCGTCTGGGGCACGAGCTATGCCGGTGGCCATGTGCTCGTCCTAGCCGCGACCGACCGCCGGATCCGGGCCGTCGTCGCGCAGGTGCCGACGATCAGCGGCTATCAGCAGGGGTTACGCCGCATGCCGCCCGATGCTGTCACCGCGCTGGAACACCTCTTCGATGACGATGAGCGGGCGCAGTTTCGCGGCGAGCCGCCCCGCCGCCAGCAGGTGGTCGGCGATGATCCGTCGGTGCCGGCATCCTATCGATCGAAGGACGCCATTTCCTTCTATCTCCAGCCGCTGCCGCCGGGCGCCTGGATGAACGAGGTAACGGTACGCTCAGGCCGTCTTGCCCGGATGTACGAGCCGGGAGCTTGGATCGCCCGCGTTTCCCCCACGCCGCTGCTGATGATCGTCGCCCTGGCCGACCACATCACCCTGACCGATCTCCAGCTGAACGCCTACGAGCAGACACTCGAGCCCAAGAAGCTCGTCACGATCGACGGCGGACATTTCGATCCTTACCTGAAGCAGTTTGCTGCCACGAGCACCGCGGCAGTGTGCTGGTTCCGTCAACATCTGGAACAAGATCAATGACCGAGGCATCTCAAGCCGAGCCCCTGCAATGGAAACTGTTCATCCGCCGGCGCGCCAGCGCGACGCAGGGCACACCGCCGGGCAAGGACGGGCTGAAATGGGTGGCGAACACAACCACGCTGATTCATGGCGAAGAGGATGCCCTGCTGGTCGATACGTTCCTCTCAGAGGCGCAGACGGGAGAACTGGCTGATTGGATTGCCGGGTCAGGCAAGCGCCTATCCACGATCTATATCACCCATGCCCATCCCGATCATTTCTTTGGGCTCAAGCTGCTGCGCGACCGCTTTCCGGAGGCGCGGGCGATCACGCCCGGACAGGTCGTGGACGCCATGCAGGCCACGCTCGCGCCCGAAGCCGTCGAGAATTGGCGCAGGCGATTCCCAGGCCAAATCCCCTCAGACCTCGTCTCCGCTGAACGGCTGGAGGGTGAGACGTTCGACCTTGAAGGTCACGAGATTGTCCCGATCGATATCGGCCACACCGATACCGACCACACCACCTGCCTCCACGTGCCCTCCATCGGTCTCGTGATCGCGGGCGACGCCATCTACAATGGCACGCATCCGTACCTCGGCGAATCAAACCGACAGGGGCTGCGCGACTGGCTCACCGCCATCGATAAGATCGAGGCGCTTAATCCGCGTGCCGTCGTGGTCGGCCACGGCCCGATGGAGCCGGACAATGCCCCGCGGCACATCCAGGAAACGCGGCGCTACATCCAGGATTTCATTCGCCTGGATGATGAAACAAGTACAGCTCTCGAACTCTACGATCGGATGCTCGCCCTTTATCCGGACCGGATCAATCCGGGTTCGCTATGGGGCGCCGCCAATGCCGCGAAGGCCTCTCGCCGTGCCGAGGCGTGACGACGCGACGTCACTGAAATCCATCCCAACGGGAGTCAACCAATGAAAGACGCGAAATCACTCCTGCTGAAGCTCTTGGCAGCAATCCCAGACGGCGAAAAGATCGCGCCGCTCTTTGCGGAAGATGGCGTCGTGGAGCTGCCGTTCCTTCTCGGTCGGGATCGAGCCTCGCTACAAAGGCCGCACGGCCATCGCGGGCTTTTATGACGTGGTGAAACGGCTTTATCCGGATCTCGTGTTCGAGCCCGAGGACATACACGTCCTGATCGAGACACCTGATCAGGTGTTTGCCTAATACATCGCACATCCGGCGGCCGCGCCACCGGGCGGCGCATCGATCACATGTTTGCGGCCCGTCTCGTCGCTGAGGGCGGCGAGATCAAGTTGCTCCGGGAGTCCCTCAACGTCGTCGCAGCGGCGCAGGCGTTCTTTCCGGGAGGGGTTGCCGACCTGCCGAGGCCATCCGACGAGATCTATTCGTTTAAGCCGGGCTATCAAAGTTAACTCGGTCGAGATGCCCCAAGACACGCACGAAACCGCCTTACTCAATTCGGGGAATCCGGCGGCATCCGATTCGCCGACTGGCGCTTCGGCCGGCGTGGTGGCGCTCCCTTGCGGGCGGGTTTGAGAATGTGACCTTAGCGATATGAGGGCTCAGCCGTTCCAAGCTGACGCGCTGGATTGCGCCGTTGTCCGCTCCTGTTAAACTGTTTGCGGCGGCCGTCAGCACGGCCGCCGCCTTAGGTTCAAGCTGCGGCGAAGAAGCGTGCGGCCTCTTCGGCGAACTCTTCAGAAAACTGGAAGTGCGAGCCGTGCCCGGAATCCGGGTAGAGGATCAACCGGGCATCCGGTAGATGCTGCTGAAGGATGTAGGAATTGATGGTCGGCACCATGATGTCGTCCTTGCCGTTGACGACGAGCGTGCGCTGCTTGATCTTCTTCAAATCACCGTAGCGGTCTGTCGCGGGGATCGCGCCCCATTTAGCAAGAGCAACGAGCTGGGCCTCGCCGACCTGGGGCTTCGCTTCCGGTTCGCGGTCCAGCTTTCGTGCGGCGATCCGCTTGAGCCAGGCCTTTCCCGCCGCGTAACTCGTCGGGCTCTTCGAAAAGAACAGGTCCAGCGAGCGTTCCTGCTGTGTGCTGTTCGGTCGATTGACGATTTCCAGCACCTCGGGCGAAAATTCCTGCATGCCTTCGCCCGCCGACGGGCCGGTGCCAACGAGGAGGATGCGCCGCACCAGTTCGGGCGCGTCAAGCGTCACCTGCTGCGCGACCATGCCGCCGATCGAGAAACCGAACAGATCGATCTCCTTCAGGCCGAGCGCCTTGACGAAGGCGATGATGTCGGCCGCGGTAGCGGGCATCGAGTCCGGCATCTTGCCACCCGAGCGACCGACACCCCGATAATCGACCAGGATCACCGGGCGGTCTTGCGCCAAGCGGTTGGTGTGGATCGGATCGAAATTGTTCATCGTGCCGGTGAAATGCTGAAAGCACACCACCGGCGGGGCGCCTTCCTTACCGAAATGCCGGTAGGCGAGGCTCACACCGCCGATATCCTGAAACTGGGTCGGCGCGGTTTCGTTGAGATTGACGTTCGACATGGCTCTTCTCCTGCGATGTTGATTGCGTCTCCGAGTCACGCTCAGATTCGCTCAAGGGTCAGCCACTCTGGGTGAGCGGCAACATCTGGGTGTTGAATGCGTCGACGAAGCCCTGCTCATTAGGGCCGACATTCGCACGAGGGATTTTCGCGATAGTAAGAGAGGCGATGAAGAGGTGACCCTCGTCGCCTGAACTGCAATCCACGCCACCGCGCGGCTCACCCATTGAGAAACAGCCTCGCATTTTCCAGGAAGTTCTTGGCATACTGCGAATATGCGCCGTTGCTCGCATCCGGGTACATGATGAGTTGAGCATTGGGGAGATGCTGAGCGAGAAGGAACGCATTGATCGGTATGACGACGACGTCCTTGCTCCCATGCACAATCAGCGTCGGATGGTGGATTTGACCCAACACCGCAAAACGGTCGGTCTTGGGGATCACGCCCCACTCGCGGATAGCAGCGAGCTCGGCGCGGGCCGCCTGCTTCGACACCGGGGCGTCGGGGTTGTCGGCGCGAAGCTTCAGCCGCTCAAGATAGGCGCGCCCCGCAGTCTTACTCGGCTCGCTTTGCGTAAAGAACGCGTTCATGATCAAGCCGACTTCGTCGTCCAGTTCGTCGGCCGAGAGCTCCTCGAAGACCATCCCTTCCCCGCCGCGCGGTCCCGTCCCCGTAAGAATGACGCGCCGGACCATCTCCGGATGATCGGCGGCGAGTTGCTGCGCGATCATGCCGCCGAGCGAAAAGCCCAAGACGTCAAACCGTATCAGGTCGAGCGCGCGGCAGAATTCGACACAGGCCTTGGTCAGTGCCGCGACGGTCGATGGCGTCTCGCCGGAGGAGCCGCCGATGCCGGGATAATCGACGAGGATCACTTCGCGTTCCGCCGCGAAGCCGTTCGTCACCTTGGGATCCCATCTGTCCAGGTTCGCGGTGAAATAGCCCAGTAGCAGCAAGGGAGTGCCGCCACGCCGGCCGAAGCGCCGGTAGGCGAATCGGACGCCGCCGGCTTCCGCGAATTGAGTAGGGGTGGTCTCGTGGGTATCTTGCGGCATCTGCTACTCCTTGAGTGTGGTTCAAATCTCCTGGACACGACATGCAAACAGCGATCGGGAAGCGTGCCTCGCCGCCCGGCTGGCGCCGGGACGAGTACGTCATCACCCCGATGGTGTCCGACCGTGCCTGACGCAGTCCCTCGGGCCTCTCCTAAAGTAGAAATTGCGTTACCGGTCGCTCAGCGAACTCGTGGCGCGCGGGCCGCTGAGTTCCTTTCATCCCAAGACGTTGCGGCCCAGCTTCAGCCGAGATGCCGCGAAATCGTCTCAGCAAAGGCAACGACCTGATCGAAGGGGCGATGATATAGTCGCACGCTCGTGATCGCCCCGCGGTCGTCTCGTGTAATGACGGTGACGCCGGCCACCGGCTTGCCGGCGAAGACCCCTTCCCACTCCAGGCACATTCTCGCCTTCGTGCCGATTTCGTGGGTGAAACCGAGCCGGTCGTACATTGCACGGGTTGCCTGGAAAAACCCCCATAAGCCAATAGGCCCGACAATCGGGCGGCTCAGAACGGAAGCCTCCAAGACGACATCCGATGCAAACGCGCGCGAGAATTCCTCAAGCGTCGGCCGGCGAACGATCTCAGTCCATGCCTCGCCCGCGTAAGGCGGCTGTGCGGTTTGGATGGCCTCGGACATGCGAGTATATTCCTATGTGATTGACGCACGCCGGAAAGACATCGATCAGTGCTACTTTCGGACCAACGGAATCTGCAGGTTGGTGGGGCGGTTCTGCTCCGTATCAAAGCCGCGGCCGTCAATATTGCGCGCGCCCCAGAACAGAAGATCCCCTCTGAGGTAGACGAGGTCGTACTCCATGAAGTTCGTCCCCTCCTTGAGACCGAAGGGAGCAAAGCTCTTTCCGAATATGCTCTTAGGCTTGTTGACCGCCCAAGGCGCGTATCCTGCCGACGCGACCTTGTTGAGTACGTCGACAAATCCCTGCGCAAGGGGAGTTACCTCGTAAGTCTCATCAGCAACGAAGTCGACCTTCTGCGTGCCCGGCGCGATCGGATGCGGGCCTTGCCACAGCATGTGCCCGCCGATCTTGATCCGCGCGAGCGGCACGGCACCGTAGGGGTCAGCCGAGTTGACAATCTCTAGCTCGAACCGATCCGATGGCAGATATTTGAATGCGCGCTTGAGGTAGAACGGCTTGAGCGAGCCGTCTGGGTTCTTGCTCGGCCGTATCTCCGGGGCGATGCTCTCCCAATTTCCGAGCATCGCCTCCTTGACCTTCGCTACATCTGTTTCCATGCCGCTTGCCCTCAGTTGATTGCTGGGGGACTGCGCCGCGGCTCCACCGAATGCTCCCATCACCAGAAGGAACAACAGCGGCGCTCTGATGGTTTTCCGCATGCGTACACTCCAGTAAGTGCCCACGCGTTCGCCCCAAGCCCTTTAACGCGATCTGCCCACCAGGCAGACCCCCGCCTACCTAGGCTACTTGCTATTAGAGCCTGCTGGTGGGCTTGAGAAAGACTTTGTAAGCTGGGCCCATGCTTACGAGACATGGGAGATTGTGATGGAGTTCCGGCATCTACGCTACTTCGTCGCCGTGGCCGACGCGGGCAGTTTGACCGGCGCCGCTGAGCAAATGCTCCACACTTCTCAGCCATCCCTCAGTCGGCAAATCCGAGATCTCGAACAGCAGATTGGCGTTCAACTGATGAACCGTGGCGCACACGGCATTGAACTGACGTCTGCCGGCAAAGCGTTTCTCGAACACGCACGAATGGCGCTGCTTCAAGCAGAGGCAGCAAAGGAAGCGGCGCTGCGCGCAGCTCAGCCGGCGAGACCGACATTCGCCCTCGGCTTTCTGTCCGGGGTTGAAATCGGTTTGTTGCCCGAGGTGAACCGCGTCCTTCGAGACGGGTTTCCTGGCATCGAAATCCGCCTGTCGAGTGATTACTCCCCTGCGCTCGCCAAAGCCTTGATGAGGCGCAGACTTGATGCGGCTTTCATACGACCGGAAGAGCACATGGGAGAGTTGGTCTGCAGGCGCGTGCGTACTGACCCGTTATTTTTCGTGTTTCCGAGCGACCATCGTCTAGCATCGCAAGCGGCCGTCGCGCCGGAAGAGATCGTGAACGAAACTTTCTACTTTCCGTCCAAAGCCGCCCCCGCGGTGCGTCGCGCCGTTTTGGAGTATTTCAACCGTGCTGGTCTCGATCTCAAGCCGCAATACGAGGTGCACAATGTCGTCCATGCAATCTCAATGATCACGTCGATGCGCGCGGTTAACGGCTCGACCTCAAAACAAGACACCGTCCTGTCTTTGCTGCACCAGGCCAAGGGGGCGACGATTGCGGACGTTATGGAGGCAACCGGCTGGCAGGCGCATTCGGTGCGCGGCTTCTTAGCCGGCGTTGTCAAGAAGAAGCTCAAGCTGAAGCTTGATTCCGAAAAGGTGGGTAAGGAGCGCATCTACCGGATCGCAAAGTCAGGCGCCACGTCGTGACGAGCGTTCGCCCGAATGCCGATGGCCGGGCAGCCGATCCGGAGGTCGAGGCCGAACTGGAGCGGCTGCCCAAAATGCCAATCGTCGATTTGCGCCGCCGATATCGAGAGTTGTTCCGGGCCGAGCCGCCAAAAGCGTTTGGTCCGGACCTCCTTCGGCGGAGCATTGCGCATTGCATCCAGGAGCGAGCCTATGGCGGCTTGTCACGAGACCACCAGCGGCTGCTGGATCAGCTGGTGAGGGCAGCTCAGGCAAAGCCGAACGGCCGCATAGAGTTGCCCCGACGGATCAAGCCTGGTTCTGAACTGGTGAGAACCTGGAATCGCAGGACCTACCGAGTCGTGGCGATGGAGAAAGGTTTCGCCTGGGAGGGACGGACCTATTCCAGCCTTTCCGAAATCGCTTTCGAGATCACCGGCACCAAGTGGAACGGTCCGCGGTTCTTTGGGCTACGCTCATCCGCAAGGGGAAAGGATAAGGACCCCCAAAGCCAATGATAACTGAAAGTCGAAAGACCCTGCGCTGCGCGATCTATACCCGCAAATCTACCGAGCACGGGTTAGAGCAGGAATTCAACTCGCTGGATGCACAGCGCGAGGCCTGCGAGGCCTACGTCAAAAGTCAGGCCTCGCAGGGCTGGAAAGTCCTGCCCCAGCACTATGACGATCCCGCCTACTCCGGAGGCAACCTCGACCGCCCCGCCCTGAAAAAGCTTCTTCGGGACATCGAACAAGACAGAGTGGACGTGGTGGTGGTCTACAAAATTGACCGTCTCACCCGCTCGCTCGCCGACTTCGCAAAACTGGTCGAGACCTTTGATGCCCGCTCGATTTCCTTTGTGGCGGTCACCCAGCAGTTCAATACGACCACTTCCATGGGTCGGCTGACGCTAAACGTGCTGCTGTCCTTTGCCCAGTTCGAGCGGGAGCTGGCCTCCGAGCGGGTCAAGGACAAGGTCGCCGCATCCAGAAAGAAGGGCAAATGGACGGGAGGGACGGTCCCGCTCGGTTATGACGCAAGGGACAAGAAGCTCGTCGTCAATAGGGCCGAAGCCGAAGCCGTCCGCACGATCTTCGGCCGCTATCTTGAGCTGAAATCATTCGCCCGATTGGTCGCTGACCTGGACAACCGCGGCATTGTCACTAAGCGGCGAAATACAAAATTCGCGAAATTCCAAGGTGGCATTCCCTTTACCTATGGTCCCCTCGCCTACTTTCTCAAGAACCGAATCTATCTCGGTGAGATGCACCACGGTGGCAAATGGTTTAAAGGCGAGCACGAAGCCATCGTTGATCACGAGACCTTCGATCGAGTCCAGCAGTTGCTCAAAAGCGCGGCCACCGCCCGGAAGGTAAAGCGCTCGGAAAGCGGAGCGCCGCTGGTGGGCAAGCTGTACGACGACCGCGACAATCTCATGAGTCCGAGTTTTTCCAGCAAGAACGGCGTCCGTTACCGGTTTTATGTCAGCTCGGCCCTGCTCCGCGGTCGAAAGGACAAGGCCGGCTCGGTAGCCCGGGTTGCCGCTCGCAAGATCGAAGGGATTGTCGAGGAAGCCGTCCGTAGAAAGTTAGACATCGCAGATGCTTCAGGTGAAGCCATTACAGATCGGATTGAGCGCATCGTACTTGGTGACACCCAGATCCGCGTTACCGTCAACGCCAAGGACGGCGGCTCGCCGGCTCCGGCCATTGAAATTCCTTGGACGTCCAACAAAGCCAGCTACGACTACCGGCCGGCTCCCTCGGAACGCGAGCCAGATCCAAAGCTGGTAAAGGCCATTGTGCGAGCCCACGCCTGGCTGGCCGATCTGACGAATGGACACTTCTCATCGGTAGAAGAGCTCGCCGCCACGGCGAAGCTACATCCGAAAGTCATCCGGCAGGCGCTGAGGTTGGCGTTCCTCTCACCCAAAATAACATCCGGAATATTGGCCGGAGATCAACGAGTACCGGCATTAAGACAGATACCAAAACAGCTGTCCCTGGACTGGATTTCGCACCAAAGCCTAAATCAAGTCTGAGCGTTTTCGCGATTTCCGCTTCGCGCCCGAAACCGGACGATTGGCGAAGACCGCTTGTGACCCATCGGGGCTGCTACTGGGTGTCGCCACCGTGCCCGAGCAACGTCTCAAGGCATCGTGCAACCGGCTCTCCGCGGTCATCGATCGCTTCATCTAGACGCTTGATGTTCCGATTCACCCGAACGACGCGCTTGATCCGGCAGGTTTGCGCACTGCCAGCAACACCTCGCCCGGATTGGTTTTGGACTATGGAATCATTCAACGCTTGCGGTGACAAGTGAGCTCGGCACTTCTGGATTGGACTTGCGATCTTTGCGAAGTCGTGCTGGCCATTTCCTCGAAGATTGAGGGTGATGATCATCGTCCAGGTTATCTTGCAACCCTGCCAGTCTTTGATTCCCGCAAGCGGAATGACCACCACATTTGCCGTCCAGATCATTGTGATGACACTGACGCTCGCAGCATGGGCATGGTGGGTGGAAAAGCCGTTGATACGGGATGAGCTGTCCCACTCGCGACGCCGCGCCTAAGGTCCGCTTGGATCTCCATTCTCTTGAGCATAATCGGGCGACAGACATGCTTAGTCCATGTCGAGCGCGCCCGGAACGACGATGGTCCCATCCCTTTAAATGCCACAAAGAGCGCCCGTCGGGCGAGTCGATCGTCGTTCGCCGTTATTGGCAGAAATCACGGGATATGTGTCATTGCAGACAAATGATCTAGCGTCCACCTTTCGGCTACACGGGTCGGCAGTAGCCGCGCCCCACCGCCAGGAGGACGACCATGTTTGATACCGCGTCCGCTTCGAACGGCGTGAAGCTTGCGCTGTTGGAAGGCCAACTGCTCACCCGGGAAATTGACCGCCCGACTTTCATCGAGCGTACCGCAAACCTGGGCTTCCCCGCCCCAGCTATCGGCGATGCCGCTGACAAGTTCATGGCCATCGCCGCCAACCAAGCGGCCCGGCGCGCCAGTCTTAGGTCCAGCTATGATTACATCGTCATTGGTTCCGGCGCCTCCGGCTCGGTTGTAGCGCGACGCCTGGCTGAAAACCAGGATGCGCAAGTGCTCCTGCTCGAAGCGGGTGGCGAGGATCTGAAGCCCGGCATCCTGATCACCGAAACTTGGTTCTTCAATCAGGGCGGCGAATCTGACTGGAACTTCGCCGCCGAGCGCAGCCCGAGCGTCAACAACCGCTCCATCGTCCAGGCCATGGGCAAGGCCATCGGGGGAGGTACCAGCATCAACGGGATGGTCTGGGCTCGCGGTCACAAGAACGACTTCGACCACTGGGCCAAGGAAGCCGGCGACGACGCGTGGAATTACCGGCACGTACTCGACATCTACCTGCGCATCGAGGACTGGCACGGCGCTCCGGATCCACAACGGCGCGGTAGCGGCGGCGAGGTCTTCGTTCAGCCCGCTCCCAATCCAAGCTCCATCGCGCCGGCCTTCCTCAGAGCCGCAGAGTCCCTGGGCATCCCGACCTTCGCCGACCAGAACGGCGTCATGCAGGAAGGTTCGGGCGGCGCGGCGATCACCAACGTGCGTATCCGCGACGGCCGCCGGCTGAACATTCCCTCCAGCTACCTCTATCCGGTGATGGATCAGGCCAACCTGACCGTGTTGACTGGCGCCTACGTTAATCGCCTGACCATCGAGGGCAACACCGTCACTGGCGTAGAATTCGAGTGGCAGAATGGAGTCCGCAGGATCAAAGCCTCGAGCGAGGTTGTGCTGTCGGCCGGAGCGATCCAGACCCCGAAGATACTGATGCTTTCGGGAATAGGCGACCGTGGGGAGTTCGACCGGTTCGGCATTGCCGCCGTCTCGCACCTGCCGGGCGTCGGCCGGAACTTCCAGGATCATCCGATCATCGGTGGCGGACTGTGGGAAGCCCTTGGGCCGCTTCCTACGCGCAACAACGCCTCAGAGGCCAACCTCTTCGTAAAGAGCCGTCCGGAACTCAACACGCCTGACCTCCATATCTGGCACATCGAGGCGCCCTACCTCTCCGAAGTTACCGGGCGACACGCCGTTGAGAATGTTTGGTCCATCAGTCCGGGCTTGGCGCGACCGGAAAGCCGCGGCTTCCTCCGGCTGAAGTCGGCGTGCCCACAAGAGCCGATGGAGATCCACGCCAACATGCTGACTGATCCCCGCGACTTAGCGGCCTTGCGCAGGAGCATGGAGATCGCCCGCGAGCTCGGAAATTCCGAGGCCATGAAGCCCTTCGTCAAGCGCGAGATCCTGCCTGGAGATCTCGAGGGCGAGGCACTGGACAACCTGATCCGGGACGGGGCCATGTCGATGCACCATCCGACGTGCACCGCCAAGATGGGGCAAGACGACTTCTCGGTCGTTGACGCACAGCTAAGGGTCTACGGCGTGAAAAAACTCCGCATCGCCGACGGCTCGATCATGCCCACGATCACCACAGGTAACACCCAAGCGCCGTGCGTGATCATCGGCGAGCGCTTGGCCGAAATCCTCAACGCCTGATCCTACCGATCCGCGAGGCGCCGCCCAGCAACGGCGACGTCTCGCGTTTCCCCAGAAGGAGATCCTCCCAATGACCCAACGCTTGGATTACACAGCCATCGCCCCGGCCGGCACAAAGGCGCTCGGCAGTGTTTATGGCTACATTTTGCAGTCGGGCCTGCCCAGGCTGCTGGTGAATCTGGTTTATCTGCGCACCTCGCAGATCAACGGTTGCGCCTATTGCATCGATATGCACTCGCGTGACCTGATTAAGGAGGGCCTCGCCGTCGAAAAGCTGGTGTTGGTTCAGGCGTGGCGCGAGGCCGGCAGCCTGTTTGACACGCGCGAACGCTCCGCTCTTGCCTGGGCCGAAACCGTCACTCGCGTCGCCGACACCGCCGTGCCGGACGCCGACTTCCTTGCCGCTTCGGCCGTGTTCTCCGAGAAGGAACTGGCCGATCTGACGATTGCGATCGGCCTGATGAACGCCTTCAACCGACTAGCCATCGGATTTCGGGTTCCGCCGAAGGCCGCACTTTCTGAGCAGCAGGATTAGATTGTCGCGACCGATGCCGCATCGCTCGACACTCGATGTTGGCCAAGCTCGGCGAGCAATAACCTACCGGAGCCGGCGAAGATCAATCTTCAATTCGAAAAACCGTCGACACTCTAGAGATGGCCGCGCAAATTTCGGAGAGGTTGTCGACGTCGCCGCTCTCATTCGGCAGGCGCTATATGATCCGACTTTTCCCCGTCGGCTTCCTGCGCATCTGACGAAGGGGTCGCTGTTCGTCGAAGGAATCCAAACACCGCGGACGCCGCCCGCCAGCTCCATGCATGCTCGCAGCTGAACCGAACGTGCCTAGTTATCGCCGTCGAATCCGCCTTCCGCGCCCCGGGTAGCGCCAGAAGGCCCGGCGGCCACTCTTGTAACTTCAATTGATGTCGGCCGTATCCCATACGCAGCTTTCAGCCGATGTCGCGCCCAATTTTAATTCGCGCGCGGCGACCTAGGAGAAGTGCTTTCGATAGTTGCGCGGCGGGACGCTCAATATTCTGAGGAACGCACAACGCATTTGCTCTTCGCTGCTGAAGCCGCAACCTTCAGCAATAGATTCGATTCGGTCGTCCGTTTCCTCAAGCCGGCGACGCGCCGCGTCAACCCTAATCGCTTCCACCGCCTTCGCGGGGGTGCGGCCGCGCTTCGCTGCATAGACCCGTGCGAAGTTTCTGGGGCTCATGTGCACACGGTTCGCAAGAGCATTGACGCTGAGGTCGCTCTTCAGATTCTCCACTATCCATCGTTCCAATTCGCCGAATGACTCTGAGTCGGATTCCGCTTGGGCGGCAAGCAGTGCGCTGTACTGCGACTGCCCGCCGGCCCGTTTCAGGTAGACGACCAGAACACGTGCAACATTCATCGCGAGAGCACGCCCGGCGTCCTGCTCGATCAAGGCCAGCGCCAGATCGATTCCCGTAGTTACTCCCGCCGACGACCAGACGGCGCCATCACGGATGAAGATTGCATCGGGTTCGACCATCACCCTGGGATGGCGCTCCGCCAACAGCGGCGCGTGCTGCCAGTGCGTAGCCACTCGCCGCCCGTCGAGAACGCCAGCGGCGGCTAGAAGGAAGCTGCCAATACACACGGAGCACACTCGTCGACACGAGGGAGATCTGTCGCGGACCCATCGGACCAGGGCGCGGTCACGCGTCACATCGTCCACCGCAAAGGCACCGGGAACGATCAACGTGTCGATCGGGTCGCGACCCAGTGACCGCACGGATTCGGTGCCTAGCTCCACTCCATTAGCGGTTTTCACGGGTCCGCCCCCGATCGAAACCACCGAGCATTCATATGTTACGCGGCTTTCGCGAGACCCACCGAAACTCGATGCCACCTGGAACGCCTCCAGGGGGCCGGCCAAATCGAGCAAAGAGACGCCTTCGTAGACGGCAATAACGATGCGGCGTGCTTTGGGTGGGCGCATAAAACTATCCCGTGTGGCAGCTTTCAAGGGATATATGTCATTGCAGCCAACACGTCAAAGGGGCAAATGCGGTGCGTAACGGAGAAAGCGCTTCGGACCATGTCCTTGGCGATCAAAGTCAACGGCATGTTCCCCGACCCCGGCGTCATGAGCGCCAACTATCTTCATTGAACGCGACCGCCTGTGCGCAAGCACTTAAGAGGAGCTAGACATGTCGAACAACTTCACGAGCCATTTCTCTGCCGACGATGCGGCGTTGGTGCTGATCGATTTTCAGCCGCAGATGTTCATGGGTATCGAGAGCCACGACCGCAACGCGATCAAAAACAACCTTCAGATCATCGCCAAGAGCGCGAAGCTTTTTAATGTACCGACGGTTCTGTCGACGGTCACGGCCGGGACTTTCGCGGGTCCGTTCGTTCCGGAGGTGACCGAAGGGGTTTTCCCGGGTCACGAGGTCGTCGATCGCACGTCCATCAACGCCTGGCTCACTCCCAATTTTGTGAAGGCCGTCGAAGCAACGGGTCGCAAACGCCTCGTCATCGCCGGCCTCTGGACGGGCGCCTGTGCCGCGTTCAACGTGATCGAGGGCCTCCGGCGCGGCTATGAAGTGTTCTTTGTCGCGGACGCCTGCGGCGATACCAGCATTCAGGTCCATGAACGTGCCGTCGACCGTATGATCCAGGCGGGCGCCGTGCCAACCACCGCACAGCATTTCGTCTACGAACTGCAGCAGGATTGGGGCCGTCAGGAAACGTATCAGGGCGTGATGGACATCATGAAGGCGCACACAGCGTTCGGCACTCAGATCTTCTTCTCCAAGTGGGCGCTGGGTGGGCACGATAGCGCTTTGAAGGCGGCCCAGCTCACTGCCGCATAGGAATGGCGGTCCGGCGCGACCGCAGCGTCTTAGCCGTGGGAGCGCCGGTCCTGTTGATATCCAGCTTCGATGCCCACCGATTTCCGCAAGGATGAATTATCGCGACTAAGGCAAACATCGCTCTGCTCCGCGCATTGGGCGCGGACCAAGATTCGGCGCAAACCGGTTCGGTCGAGAATTCCGCGAAGGCCCAGGGCGGCGCTTTCGCGGTGGAGCCGCTCCACACTCGGGTTCTTTTCGGCGTTTCGCACTTCGGATTCACGACTTACTACGGCGAATTCAGCGGGGTCTCGGGGGCGCTCGATCTCGATCCGAAGAACCCATCCGCGAGCAAGCTCGACATCCGAATCCCTGCCGCTAGCGTCAGTACGACGAACGCCGAGCTCAATCGCGAACTGAAAGGTGAAGAATGGTTCGATACGGCCAAGTATCCCAACATCTCGTTCAAGGCAACGAAGGTCACGATGACCGGACCCGGGAAAGCAGATGTCGTCGGCGATCTCACTCTGCATGGAACGACGAAGCCGATCGTTCTGCACGCAGTATTCCACGGGGCAGGAGTCAATCCGCTCAACAAGCACTATACAGTGGATTTCGATGCGTCCGCGAAGATTAAGCGGACCGAGTTCGGCGTTAGCACATTAGTGCCTCTCGTCCGCGACGACGTTGACATCATCAGGCGCGTCATTCGAGCGTCAGAGTTAGCAGCTTTGGGGAACGTCGCGCGCAAGCCAGCTACACGCAGGAGCAATGCGGTCCTGATCTTGAGGCGGTGATTTCGTTTCATTGGCGCATTTACCGCTGGACCTGGCGGGCTCATCGCGCCCGAACTGGGCACGACTCAGTTGAAGTTTGATCCGACGCGGCAGTTCGCGTTCCACCTAGCTTACGTCTCCGGCTCCAGCTTTGTGGACCAGCGTCCGGGTCTATCTGCTCATCGTCTATTGAGGAGTTATGATGCTCTACCGACAGTTCGCCACTCAGGAGGAAATCGACAAGGAATACGACGTTGAGAGGTCGGTGCCCGACTTTCAACGATACGTGGAGTTCAACATCAATGAAAGCAAGAAGGCGCGCGACGAACTTGAGTGCCTTCTCGACGTGCCATTCGGACCAACGGTCGAAGAGACACTCGACATCTTTCCGGCTCAAGATCCCGACGCGCCTATTCTCGTTTTTATCCACGGCGGGTACTGGCGTGCGAACAGGAGTAAAGAGTTCAGCTGGGTTGCGCGGGGACCGGTCGCGCTCGGCTTCACGGTGGTGATAACTAATTACGCACTTTGTCCGAAGGTCACGCTGCCCGAAATCACGCGTCAGAGCCGGGCGGCGATCGCCTGGGTTCGGCGTTCGAGCAAAACGTTCAGCGGTAGTCGGCGCAGGATATACGTGGCCGGACATTCCGCTGGCGGCCACCAGGTTGCGATGCTGCTGCACACCCGATGGATGGACGATTATGGGTTGCCACGCGACGCGATCCGAGGAGGTTTTGCAATCAGTGGGCTGTTTGATTTGCAGCCGCTTCGATTTTCTTGGCTGCAGCCCATCCTGCAGCTCGCGGAAGACATCGTTCAAACCCAGAGCCCACTTCTTCGCCTGCCCGATCGGGCGCCACCGTTGTTTGTAAGTGCGGGTGGCGCTGAGAGTTCCGAGCTTCGACGACAGTCGGCAGACTATCTGCACGCCTGGAAGGCCGCGGGACTCAGGGGCTGGTCATTTGAACAGCCTGAAGCGAATCACTTTATGGCAATCGCGGGCTTTGTTGATAAAGAGAGCAAACTCTGCGCGAGCCTTAAGCGAGTAGTGGAAACGTGCGAAGCGGGATAGCTACGGCGCCAAGTTCGCAGCACTGGCCGGCTGGTGCCCAGTTTCGCCGAAGCTGATTCATGATTCATAATTGGGATGATTCCCAAGCTGCAGAAGTCCGGCTGACGCCGGAGGATCGAGCGGCGATTGAGGCGCGCGCGCGAGCCCCACGGCGGAGCAGCGCGGCGTTTTTGCTCGCGGATTGTCTTGTTGGCTGCCGAAGGACGCCCGACGCGGGCCGGCCAAATCGAGCAAAGAGACGCCTTCGTAGACGGCAATAACGATGCGGCGTGCTTTGGGTGCGCGCATAGGACTAATCCCGCCTGGCAGTTTTCAAGGGAAATACGTCATTGCAGCCAACGCGTCAAAGGGGCAAATACGCTGCGTAACGGAACAATGCGGTCCTGATCTTGAAAGCGCTTCGCAGGTGGCCATGTCCTTCGCGATCCAAATCAACGGTAATACGCACAGCCTCGATGTTGACGGCGACACGCCGCTCCTCTGGGTGTTGCGCGACGTGCTGGGCATGACCGGCACGAAGTTCGGCTGCGGCATGGCGCTCTGCGGCGCCTGCACGGTGCATCTCGACGGCGTCGCCATCCGTTCCTGCATCACGCCGATCGACAGCATCGGCACATCCGCGATCACGACCATCGAGGCAATCGGCGCGACGGCAGTCGGCGCAAAGGTGCAAAAGGCCTGGCTCGATCTTGAAGTTATTCAGTGCGGCTATTGCCAATCCGGTCAGATCATGTCGGCCGCGGCGCTGCTTGCCGCGACGCCGCAACCGGACGATGCCGATATCGATGCAGCGATGGCCGGAAATATCTGCCGCTGCGGCACCTATGTGCGCATCCGTGAAGCGATCAAGCAGACCGCGAAATCCATCGAACAGCGAGGCTGACAATGATCCTCAATCACATCACGTCCCGCAACCGCGACCCGGACCAATCTGGATTGGCTAACGGCCTCTCTCGTCGGAGGCTTCTACAGGCGGGAGTTGCCATTGGCGGTGGCCTGCTGCTGAGCGTGAGCCTGCCGTTCCCCAACGGCGGAGCCGAAGCGGCCGGCGGCGATGGCTTCGTGCCGAATGCCTTCATCCGCATCGACGGTGACGGGCAAATCGTCCTGACCATGCCTTATGTCGAGATGGGCCAGGGCACCTATACGGCCATATCGATGCTGATCGCTGAAGAGCTCGAGGTGGAGCTGAAACAGGTTCGGCTGGAACATGCTCCGCCCAACGAAAAGCTTTACGGCAACCCCTTGATCGGCGGCGTGCAGGCAACTGGGAACTCGAACGCGATACGGGGGGCGTGGCAACCCTTGCGCCAAGCCGGTGCGGCCGCAAGAAGCATGCTGGTGTCGGCGGCGGCAAGGCGGTGGAATGTTGATCCGGCATCCTGCCGCGCGCAAAGCGGCGAGGTTCTGCACCCCTCGACGGGCAGACACATCGAATATGGCGCGCTCGCCGCCGATGCCGCCCGCTTGCCTGTTCCGTATGACGTTGCACTCAAACGCCCGGCCGATTTCAAGCTTATCGGCACTCCGGCCAAGCGTTTGGACACACCCGCGAAGGTCAATGGAACAGCCGTCTTCGGCATCGACGCACGCCCGCCGGGCGTGAAGATCGCGATCCTTGCGCAATCGCCGGTCTTCGGCGGTCGTGTGAAGAGCGTGGATGACGCGGCTGCCCGGGCCGTTAAGGGAGTGCGTCAGATCGTACGGCTCGACGACGCCGTCGCGGTCGTGGCCGACCACATGGGGGCGGCCAAGAAAGGCCTGGCGGCACTCGTGATCGAATGGGACGACGGGCCGCACGCCAAGCTCACCACCAAGCGGATCGCGGACGAGCTCGAAACGGCAACGCTCAATCCCGGGGCGGTCGCGCAGAATATCGGCGATATTGGCAAGGCCCTGGCGCGCAGCGTCACCAGGGTCGAGGCGACCTACGAGGTCCCGTTCCTCGCACACGCCACGATGGAGCCTATGAACTGCACGGTCCACGTCCGCAAGGACGGCTGCGAAATTTGGGTCGGCAACCAGGCCATCGCGCGCGCCCAAGCGACGGCGGCGAAGACCACTGGCCTACCCTTGGACAAGGTCGTCGTCCACAATCATCTGATCGGCGGTGGATTCGGCCGGCGGCTGGAGATCGATGGTGTCACGCGCGCCGTCCAGATCGCGCAGCATGTCGATGGCCCAGTCAAGGTCGTGTGGACCCGCGAGGAAGACATCCAGCACGATATGTACCGACCCTATTTCTTCCACCGCATATCCGCCGGTCTCGACAAGAAAGGAAAGCCGATCGCCTTGAACCATCGTTTCGCAGGCTCCTCGATCCTAGCGAGATGGCTCGCCCCGGCATTCAACAATGGTCTCGGTCCCGACACGACCGAGGGCGCGATCGACCTGGTCTATGCGCTCCCGAACCTGCACGTCGAGTATCAGCGGGTGGAACCCCCGGGCATCCCGACCACCTTCTGGCGCAGCCCTGGCCCGTCACACAACGTGTTCGTGACCGAAAGCTTCATGGACGAGCTGGCGGCGGCGGCGAAGCAGGATGCGGTCGCCTATCGGCGGGCTCTCCTTGACAAGTCGCCGCGCGCCAAAGCCGTTCTCGAGCTTGCGGCGGAAAAGGCCGGCTGGGGACAATCGTTACCTGAAAGGGTTGGCCGAGGCGTGTCCCTTCAGTTCGTCTTCGGGACCTATATGGCGCAGGTTGCCGAAGTTGAAGTGTCGAAGAATGGCGAGGTTCGTGTCCGCCGTGTCTTCTGCGCGGTCGATTGCGGCACCGTCGTCAATCCCGACACAGTCGAGGCGCAGATTCAGGGTGCGATCATCTTCGGCATCACGGCCGCGCTCTATGGTGAGATCACGCTCAAGGACGGCCGTGTACAGCAAACCAACTTCGATACTTACCAAATGCTCCGCATGAACGAGGCGCCGGCCATCGAGGTCCACATCGTCCAGAATTCGGAGCCGCCAGGTGGAATGGGCGAACCGGGGACCTCGGCGATCATCCCCGCTGTCACCAACGCGATCTTCGCGGCAACCGGAAAGCGGCTGCGAAAGATGCCCGTCGACACGACGGCATTGCGGCAGCCGGCCTGATAGGGTCCGGCGGCGTGGATCGATCAATCAGGATTGCAGCAGCCCCGACGAAGCGAGGAGCCGAGGCATTTATTCGAGCGAAAGAAGAGCCATGAAGATACGAACCGTCATCGGCGCAGCATCTGTTGCCATTGCAACTGCGACGCCCTCCTCCGCGCATGATGTCGGCGACAAAGTCACGCCGAACTTCGCGCAGGCGATACCCAACATTCCGGGCAAATCACTGATCGCCGTGGTCGTCGACTATCCACCGGGTGGGGCCTCGGCTCCGCATACCCACGCAAAATCGTCCTTCATCTACGCCTACGTCATTTCTGGAAGGATCGAGTCGAAGGTGAACGACAGCACAACGCGGGTCTACAAGGCGGGCGAGAGCTGGTCCGAACCAACCGGCGCCAGTCATCCCATCAGCCGCAATGCGAGCAAGACCAAGCCGGCAAAGCTGCTCGCGGTGTTCGTTGTCGATACCGACGACAAGGAACTGACCATACCCGTCAAATAGAAACCTGAAGATCAAGAAGAATAGCAATGACCAAGCGTATCGATTACAACCAAGTCGCTCCGAACGGCGTAAAAGCCCTTGACGGCGTCCATGGCAGCTATGTCATGCAGAGTGGCCCTTCCCGCCGAGCTGGTTGAACTTGTTAATCTGCGTGTCTCGCGGGCCAACAACTGTGCATGTTGCCTCGACATGCACACCCGCGACCTTATCAAGAAGGGTGCGAAGATCGAGAAGCTCGCGCTGGTGCAGGCTTGGGCGGAAGTTGGCCATCTCTCCAGCGAGCGCGAGCGTGCCAAAGCAAACCGGGACATCGTCGCCCTTGTAGGATGAATTCTGCCAAGGGTCGAGGCCAGATGGCAGAGAGACAGAAGCCATTTGTGAAACCCGTGAGCTTGCGCTGAGAGCTCGGCGCGAATGGACGCGCCGGGTTCAAAAACTGATAAGGAGATTCGCGTTTCCTTATCAGTTGCCGTGGAGCACTACCGCCGTGCCCTCTTTTCGTCAGCAAAATGCCGGTCACGAGACACATGGAGGCTGGGCCGACCTCCGACTCGTGGTCAGCATTCGCGGCCGCGCGGTCTGCCCACAATGTGGTAGCACCACCATCTGCGATGCTATTTACCGCCACGTGCCAACTTACTCTGAATCAAGGGAGTGCTTGTGACAATCGCATCCGAGAACGACAGCACCGTCACATTCATTAACGTATTCACGGTTGCACAGGCCAACCAGCAGCGGCTTATCGATCTTCTCACCCGCGCAACCGATGGTTTCGTCAACCGCGCGCCGGGTTTTATCTCTGCGACGCTACATCGTAGCATCGATGGTAGAAAGGTGACCATGTATGCGCGATGGCGTAGCATGGAGGATTATCAATCCATGCGCCAAGATCCCGGTCCGCTACCGTTCCTGCAGGAAGCGCTCAAGTTCGCGACCTTCGAGCCGGGCATTTACGAAATCGTACGAACTTTCAAACCCGTGGCCAAACTGCCTGAATCAAAGTCGCCATGACCCCAACCGCGGATCCGAATGAAGATATTACGCTCCATGTAAAGTGCTTCCTAGCAGCATCATTTATTGTCGCTCCCGCTCGGGAGTTTAGAGACAACCACACACGGCACCATGCTCGACCCTCAAGGACGTCTTCTACTTGTTCGCGGGCCCCGGCTATCTGGATGCCAAGGGTGCTCCCGCCCACGCCAGAGGAGTTGGCGCAGCACGACCTCCTCTCGATAGCCCGGAGCGGCGTCCCGAATTTGGTATTGACCGGACCGAACGGCAGAAGATGCATCGTCCAGACGACGCCTCGCTTCCGGAATGAAATGATGGTCGACCGGAGCGTTCAGCGGGGTATGCGGCTCGATCAGCCCCAACGGAACATACTGTTGGCTCACCCGGCAGTCGGGATCGAACCAAGTCTCCGGCGGCAGTCTCCCGAAAACGGGAATATCTGCGGAGCCGGGCAGAGACTCTCGGCGATTTGGCCGACCAAAGGCGCCAAATGGGAAGATGGAGATCGGCTTCAAGTGCGTGAAAGCCCGCCAATGGCGGGCTTTTCTCGTATTCCGCGAAGTGTCCCCACGAACTCCCGACTGCCTGGCTGGCGACGCAGTGGGATTCGAACCAATCTCCAACGCAACTTCCCTGCTAACAGGGAATTTAACAGGGAATTTTACGTTTTTGGTCCCTCGGAGGCCAATTTCGTTGCACGAAACCCCTGTGCTGCAGGCGTTTCCCGAGCAATTCCCTACGCAAGCTAACAGGGAAAATATTTTGAGGAACAGGGAGTTTTTGGCTGGTAAACAGCGAATTTTAGCTCACGAAGCATTGGTCAGAACGCACCACAACCCGGGCAGGACCTCTTCCCGTATCGATGCCGACGAACGGCTGCTTTGCGCCAGAAGCGAGACCGTAGCGATCTGACCTGTCACTGGATTCGAAGAGCTCGGTTTCGCCGGCGGCCGGGCCGTAACTGCATCCCAACCCGTCGTGATAAGAGGTATCCGCCGATCGCCTTTCAGCCTGATCAGGCCTACGGCATTTATCGCGAGACCCAAGAGTCGAGATACGCCCTCGCGGTCTTCAAGTCGGCAGTTTCAAAGCCTTCGCTGAAGCGATCGTACACCGACTGCAGATGGCTGCGTGCCTCGGCGATGCGGCCTTGATCATGCTGCAGGCGCGCAAGGCTTGTGGATGTTCGCAGCTCCCATGACAGGGCGCCCTGTCGGCGCGCCCACTCGAGCGAGCGCAAAAAATGCTGCTCGGCCACCGTTGCCGCCTGCGGCGCACCCTCCCGCAGGATGAGTTCACCTTTGATGCGCAGGAGTTCGGCGACGCACCAGCGCTCCTCATTGCGCTCGGATCGCGCGAGCGCCTCGTCGATTATCGAGAGCCCTTCGGCAGCTTTAGCGTCACGACCGAGGGCGTCCGCCATAGAGGCGAGCATTGGAGTGTAGAAAAGAGTAAACGCTCCCTGAGGAACGCGGGCGAACGCGGTCCGCAGAAGTTCCAGCCCAGGACCAGTGCTACCGCGCTTGATGAGCAGCACGCCTGCGAAACAGCGACCACCGAGAGTCCATAGCTCAACGGCGTGCCTTGCGGAGAGATCCATGAGCGCCTTTATGTACCGCTCCGCCAAAGTCAGATCGCCAACGAGAAGCGCAAGGGGGCATGCGGTTTGAAGCAGGCCACTGAACTGCGAATACGGGTGATCGCTGGCACGAGCGGCGACTAAATGGGATTCGACGCTTGCCAAGGCTTGGTCGGCAAATCCCTGCAGCCAAAGTATTCGGCAGCGATAGGAATACGCCAACAACTGTTGATCAAATTGATACCTAATGATGTGCGGCGGCCTGGCGACATAGCGGCCCAGCATGTGCTCGATGTGCCTCCGCGCACCTTCCAAGTCACCCAGAGCAAGCAGCGCCACGCCGACTAGACGGTCGCCGACCAGCCCGTCGGCAGGATCAGTCGACTTCGCCGCAAACGTGCTGAATTTTTCAGCCACCGCCAGCGCCGCCCGATAGCGAAGACTCGTAATGTGTTCCATAAACGAGCCCCAAAGCGCTCGGAGGCGATAATCCGTATCGTCGAGGCTTTCCGCTATCTCGAGCGTTTTTGTAAAGGCCGCTACCATCTCGGGGCACGAGCCTTTCGTCAGAAATAGTGCCGCACCAAGCGCCGCATACAATTGCATATTGCGGTGTGCGTCTCGGCTCTCGGCGGGACCGGAAAGTGCCTGCTCGACGCGTCCGCGGCATTCTTCCATCAGGGACAAGTGCACCCACAGCGGCACCGCAGCCACGGTCAGCGCTACGCCGACTTCGGCAGCGCCAGTCGGCGAGAACGCCCAGTCCAAAGCCGCGCGTACCTGTCCGATTTGACTTCCGTAGCGCGCCAACCAGGCGGGCGCTGGCAATGTCTCCAACTCTATCTCGGCTCTTTCAAAGACACCCCGATAATAGTCTGCATGGCGTCGTGCCACTTGTCCGAACTCGCCACCTTCATCAAGCTTTTCGAGGGCGTAGGCGCGCGTAGTCTCGTGTAGCCGATGATGCGCAATCGCACCTGCGGCCTCCAGGGTAACGAGAGATTTCGTGACGAGGTTCGCTAACGAGCAGACCACGTCGGATACGGCGATCTCGTCATCCGACGCGACCAAACTCGCCGCTTTTGCGGTAAAGTTGCCCGCGAACACGGCAAGACGCCGCATCACCAAGCGCTCCGGCTCGGGAAGCAACTCATAACTCCAGTCCAGCGTCGCGCGAAGTGTCTGGTGGCGCGGCAGAGCCGTTCGGCGGCCGCCGGTCAGCATTCCCAGGTGATCATCCAGGTCTACGGCGACCTGCCGGAGCCCAAGGGTGGCGACGCGGCCTGCCGCAAGATCGATGGCCAACGGGATGCCATCGAGGCGCCGACAGATTGCAGCAATTGCCGGAAGGTTCTCTTCATTCGGCGAGAAATCCGAGTGCAACGCCCTCGTCGTGGCTATGAAGAGCTGCACCGCGCTGCGACCAAGTATATCGTCGGGTTCCTCATGCTCCGAGGGTACATCCAACGCCGGAACGCGGTAAACGTACTCGCCCTCTATCTTCAGGATCTCCCGGCTCGTCGCAAGAATGGTGGTTTGCGGACACATACGCACGATCGTTTCCGCTAACCTGGCTGCTGCGTCGATCACGTGTTCGCAATTATCGAGAACAATCAGAAGTCTCTGTGCTCCGATGGCCCGAGCGACGGATTCGGCGGAAATCTGGTCGCCGCCCAACTTTAGGCTGAGGCCCCCTGCCACGGCGGACGGTACCAGACCCGGATCCGACAGTGACACCAGCTCGACGAGCCGAACATCACCCTGAAAGCTCGGGAACAAGCCGCGGGACACCTCGAATGCTAGCCTGGTTTTCCCGATTCCTCCCGGCCCGGTCAGCGTGACGACCCGGTAGGCGGATAGAAGACCGCGCAAATGCTGCACGGCATTGGTTCGGCCGACCAGTTCGGATGCTGCCGCCGGCAAATTGGTTTGAAATGGCTCGGCCATGCTTCGCATCGGTTCGATGTCAATCGAATCTACTGACGCTGAGCTCTCCTGCCGGGATGTCCACGCACCGAGTAGACGGTAGCCGCGACCGGAGGCCGTCTTCAGTATTCCGCGATCCGAACCGAGCGCCTTGCGAATCGCAGATATGTGAAACTGGAGCGTATTGTCCTCTACGATCGCGCCCGGCCATACGCGAGCCGAGAGGTCGTTCTTGGTGACAACCTCACCTGACGACTGAACCAGAACTTCGATGATTTCGAATGCGCGGCCTCCGATCGGGACTGGCACTCCACGCGCTCGCAATTCACGCCGAGTGAGATCAATCTCCCAGTCGCCCGACTCGTACACCAGTTGTCGGCCTTGTGCGCGCACTCGCGACCCCGGTTCAGGATTTCTCATGTTTTATCAGAATTCGGCAGCGCGCGAGCCGCCAGGGCCGATTCCGTCGCTAGCGGCCATTGCTGCACGTGCGTTGAGGTCGCCGACCGCCTTCCGGGCATTTCCGGGCAAGGCCTCTCAATTTCTCAGGAATACTCAGGACTGCTTCAAGGAATGGATACCGTCGCCAGGATAGAACATCATTCTGGCACGGCATACCGCATGGAAATTTTCCATTTGGTGGACCTTCCTTCATTCGAAACTGGAGAGTTTTCCCAATCAAGAAGAGTTGAGAGTGCGTCAATCAGACGGAGTCGCGAATGATCAATCCTGCACAGAAGCCCCTGCTTCTCAATCGCCGAGAGGCTCTTCAAACCGTCGCACTCGCAACAGCTAACGCTGCCGGTAGCCAATCCGGCGCCGCCAGCGCCGCGACGACAACCATCAGTACGTCTGACCGCAACGCAGGCGGTTTCTGGCCGAACGGCGCGCGGCTGGCGGTGAGTTTCTCGCTCATGTTCGAAGGCGGCGGGCAGCCGATCTCGGGCGCAGGCGGTGTAATCCCGGACGCAATCGAGAAGGGCGTGCCGGATCTGCCGACCAACGCCTTCTTCGCCTACGGCCATTACGAAGGCATCCCCCGCGTGCTCGACCTCGTTGACAAGCATCGGATCAAGCTCTCATCGTTCATGATCGGCAAAGCGGTCGAAACCTCCCCGGATCTGGCTCAGGAGATCGTGCGACGCGGGCATGAAGCCGCCGCGCACGGCCGGGTGTGGGACAACTCGTATCAACTCTCCCGTGACGAGGAAGAGCGCTTCATCGGCGATAGCGTCGAGACGATCCATAAGATCACCGGCCAGGTACCGATCGGCTGGAACGCGTACTGGATGCGCAACTCCATCCATTTCCTGGAGACGCTGCAGGATCTAGGCTTTGTTTATCACATCGACGAACCAAGCCACGACGAGCCGTTCATTGTCCCGGTACGCGGGAGGGATTTCGTCACCGTCCCCTACACCTTCCACATGAACGACATCGTTTCCTTTCCCTTCGTTGGCTGGAATCCAGCTGCTTACGAGCAGGCGCTACGCGACGAGTTCGACCAGCTTTACGAGGAAGGCGCGCATCGGCGCCGCATGATGGTGGTCAGCCTGCACGATCGTATTTCCGGCCACGCAGGCAGGGTGCGAGCCCTCGACCGCTTCCTGACCTACGCCAAGAGCAAGGATGATGTTTGGTTCGCTAGGAAGGATGAGATCGCTTGCTACGTGTTGGCCAACCGTGTCGGCCTGCCGGTTGTCGATCGGGGTCCGCCGAGCCTAACCGGCCTGCCCGGGCCGACGGGCTGAAGAAGGAGGCTTACCGATGTCTGATGAGCTGAACCGTGCCCGCATCATAGAGGCCCTCGTCGCATTGACGCTTTCGCTGTCCACGCCGGTCTTTGCCGCTGAGAGCATCAAGATCAATGAACTCGTCGTCGCTGCGGCAATCCCAGACGCGCAACGCGATGCGACGATGAAGGCAGTCCGCGCATTCTACGATTTCTGGAACACCGGCGACGAGGCCCTGCTGCAGGAAGCCATCGCGCCCAACTTCACCGATCACACACTACCGCCGGGCCGACCGCAAGGACCGGAGGGACCGGCCTTCGCTTCGCGCCGGTTCCGCGCCGGTGTGCCTGACCTCAAGGTTACGGTGGAGAAGATGATCGTCGCCGGCGACTACGTCACCGTGCATATGAGCTTCACCGGTCACTTCACTGGCAAGTTCGGACAGATGCAAGGCAAGGGCCAGCCGGTCCCCTTCATCGCTACCGATCTCGTTAAGATCGAGAATGGCCGCATCACCCACAATTGGCACATCGAGGACAATCTAACGCTGCTGCAAGAGATGGGGGTCGCCAAGGTCGGCTCGTGACTGGCAAACAGGAGATCGCAAGATGTTGTTTGCGCGAAAGGACGAAACCGTGAGCACTCTCCAATCGAAGTACAACGGCGGAACAGGTGCAATGAGTATCGTTGACTATGCGCGCTGGCTGAGCCGTGTGACTTTGGCCGTCGCGATCATCATGATCGGATGGGGTCTGAGCGTAATCCTCATCCAACCGGTCACCGCATGGTTTGCGACATCGAGTATGATTTGGATGGCGCTGTTGTTGATATCTGCGATTTGGCAGCTGCGTGGCTCCTTCCCGGCTATTGCGGCGTTGGCACTGGCCACCGCCGTGGTTTCGCGCTTGTTCAGCATTCTGCGTCTGAACCCTCCCGCTGATATCGCCGGTTTGAAACCTGACGATCTCGACCTGCTGGTCGCGACGGGTCCGGGCGTACCGGGCTTTGCGATTTTGGGTTGGTTTCTGGGTGCTCTTGTGTTCGTCCAATTCATCCTGCGGGCCGCATCCGTCGCAGCATCGTCGGATACGCCAAAAATATCGCTCAATGAGTTGGCTCTGACATTCATCAGAATCTATGTCGGGTTGATGTTCGTGCCTCATTTCGGGAGTCACATCCTCGGCGGGCTCTTTCAATTCAAGATCTACACGCTCTATTTCGAGAGCCTGGGGATTTTTATGCCCGCCATGCAGGTTGCGCTCGCCGGAGCGATCGAGCTCGTTTCCGCTGTCGGCCTCACATTGGGAATGTTCACGCGCCCGGTGGCCTTGCTCGGATCGCTGTACTTGCTGATGTCGATGCTGTTGGGCGGACATTTTCAGATCGGTTATGTGTGGGCACTGCCGGAGGGAGGCTACGAATTTGGCGTGTTTTGGGCCGTGATGATCGCCGTGTTCGCTGCGCTGGGCGGCGGCCGATATTCGGTGGATTGGGAACTGTGGCGAAGCGAGCCGGCCCGACGGCTCCTGCCTAAGGTCGTGCGGGAAGTACTGGCGAGCTAACCAATCGCGGAACCCGCGCTTATGACGAGTCCCGTCCTCCAAATGAATTGGAGGCAGTGAAAGCTCATAAGACACTTCTCGCCGGTTGAATGAGGTGCCGCGATGAAACAGATTGTGCTCGTCATCGCGGTCGCTCTCCTGCTTACCGCATGCAGCAAGGAAGAGCCCAAGAAGGTTCAAATCCGACCGGTGCGTGTGATTTCGGTCCATCACGCACTCAGTGGCGATACGATCAGTTTAACCGGTCAAATCCAGGCCAAGGATCCGATCAATCTGGCTTTCAGGATCGGCGGCCGCCTCCAGGAGAGAACTGTAACTGTCGGCGATCCCGTTGCACCGGGCCAGGTCGTCGCGAGAATCGAGCCTCAGGATTTTCAAAATGCGCTGCGCTCGGCGGAAGCCGATCTGGCTTCCGCGCAAGCCATCCTGGCGAACTCGCAAGGTGTCGAAGGTCGGCAGAGCGAGCTATTGAGCAAGGGATTTACGACGCGCGCTCAATACGATCAGGCCGAGCAGCAGATGAAAACCGCGCAGGCTCAGGCGCAATCGGCACAGGCTCGACTCCAGAACGCAAAAGACAATCTTACGTACACTGACCTCAAATCTGATGTCGCGGGATCGGTGACGGCGAAAGGAGCAGAGCCTGGCGAGATTGTCGCAGCCGGGAGAATGATTCTGCAAATCGCCAAGCAGGGCGACCGATACGCCGTCTTTAATGTCCCCTCCCAGCTTATTAGACAGAGTCCGAAGGATCCGGAAGTAACCGTCTCCCTGTCGGATGACCCGACGATCGTTACCACCGGCCATGTCCGCGAGGTTGCGCCTCAAGCGGATACAGCAACCGGCACCTATGTCGTGAAGGTCGCCCTCGACCATCCGCCGGATGCGATGCGTCTTGGTGCAACGATCATAGGACAGGTCAAAGTACAATCAGAGCCCGTCATTCAGCTTCCCGGGACGGCATTGACCCAGAGCGAGGGAAAGCCCGCGGTGTGGGTCGTCGATCCCGACAAAAAGACAGTATCGCTCGTCCCTGTCACGGTCGGTCACTACGATACATCCTCGGCCGTCGTGTCGCAGGGCCTGAAGGACGGGGATCTCGTTGTAACGGCGGGCGTTCAAGCACTCCGCCCCAGCCAAGAGGTCAGACTACTTGAAGCCGGCGCGGGCGCACAGAAATGAGCCGCAGCTTCAATATTTCGGAATGGGCGTTGGGGCACCGCTCGGTCGTCTGGTTCCTGGTGATCATCATCGTCGCGGCGGGCGCGATGTCCTATTCGAGGCTCGGCCGTAATGAAGACCCAAATTTTACAATCAAGACCATGGTGGTTCAAGTCCTTTGGCCCGGCGCCAACATCACGGACACGCTCCAGCAGGTCACGGATCGGGTGGAGAAGAAGCTCCAGGAAACGCCAGGTCTCGACTACATCAAGAGCTATACGGTTGCAGGCACATCTACAGTTTTCATCACCCTCAAGGGCGCCGTCGTCAGCCGAGATGTGCCCGACGTCTGGTATCAGGTCCGCAAGAAGATCGGCGATATCCAGCAATACCTTCCGCAAGGTATTGTTGGCCCATTCTTCAACGACGAGTTCGGCGACACCTATGGCGTCATCTATGCGTTCACCACAGACGGATTCACACGACGCGAGCTGCGCGATTATGTGGAGAGGGTACGGACCCGGCTTCTTGCCATCAACGACGTTTCGAAAATCGACATTTTTGGCGCGCAGGACGAGAAAATATACGTTGAGTTCTCCTCACACAGGATCGCCGGCCTTCATCTCGATCGCCAGGCACTGATACAAGCCATTCAGGCGCAGAACGCCGTGACGCCCGCAGGTGTCGTTCAAACATCGGACGAGGAGATTCGCGTCGACGTAACAGGCGGATTTCGCTCGGAAGCCGATCTGAGACACGTCAATTTCGTAGCCAACGGACAAATCTTCCGGTTGTCCGATATCGCGACCATCAAACGCACCTATTCCGACCCTCCACAGCCGATGTTGCGCTTTAACGGGCAGCCCGCGATCGGAATCGGCATCGCAATGCGGGCCGGCGGAGATGTGCTGGCGCTCGGCCAAAACATCGAACGGGCGATGTCCGAGATCAGGGCGGATCTGCCCATCGGCATCGAACCGCACCTCGCCGCGGATCAGCCGAAAGTCGTCAAGGCTGCGGTTGACGATTTCATGGAGGCGTTGTGGGAAGCGATCGGTATCGTGCTTGCCGTCAGCTTCATCAGCCTCGGCATTCGCGCGGGCGCCGTGGTTGCGTGCTCTATTCCGTTGGTCCTCGCCGCGGTATTTGTCGGCATGGAGTTCGCGGGGATCGATCTGCAGCGCGTCTCGCTCGGCGCGCTTATTATTGCGTTGGGCCTCCTCGTTGATGATGCCATGATCACCGTTGAAACGATGGTGACCCAGCTTGAGGATGGCGCCGATAAGACCAAAGCGGCAACGTTTGCCTATACCTCGACCGCGTTCCCGATGTTGACAGGCACGTTGGTGACGGTTGCGGGCTTCGTCCCGATCGGCTTTGCGAAGAGTGCTGCCGGCGAATACACGTTCTCACTTTTTGCGGTCGTCGCATTGGCGCTTCTTATATCCTGGATCGTGGCGGTTCTGTTCGCGCCTCTGATCGGCGTAACCATCCTGCCCGACAAGATGAAGCACACGGCCGAGGCCGAGCCGGGTCGAATCATGCAAGGCTTCCGCCGCGCGTTGACGGGAGCGATGCGTGCCAAATGGCTAACGATAGGTGTGACGCTGGCGGCATTGGCATGTTCGATATTTGGGCTGCGTTTCGTTCCCCAACAGTTTTTTCCGGCGTCCGACCGGCCCGAACTGCTTGTCGACCTGAAACTCTCGGAGGCTTCCTCCATCTATGCAACCGAGAAGGTAGTTGCAACCTTCGAAGAACTCCTGAAGGGCGACCCCGATATTGACCATAAGGGCGACCCCGATATTGACCATTGGACGACCTATGTCGGTCAAGGAGCCGTCCGATTTTATCTGCCGCTCGATGTGCAGCTCGCCAATAATTTCTTTGCCCAATCGGTGATCGTCACCAAGAGCCTTGAAGCGCGCGAGCGACTCCGCAGCCGCATCGAGCCTGTTCTGATCGAGAAATTTCCAGGCGTGGTGAGCCGTCTGTCGGCGCTTGAATTGGGACCACCCGTCGGCTGGCCGCTACAATACCGCGTCAGCGGTCCCGAGCCGGCGCGAGTTCGCGAGATCGCCTACAAGCTCTCCGACATTATCGCCAACGACCCACGCACCGAGAAGATCAGCTTTGATTGGATCGAACCGCAACGCACGTTACGCGTTCGCGTCGATCAAGATCAGGCTAGACTCTTGGGCGTGAGTTCGCAAGTGCTGGCTCAATCACTGTCCGCCGTGGTGTCCGGCGTCAATGTTACGAAATTGCGCGACGGGATATATCTGATCGACGTCGTCGCGCGGGCCGATGAGCAGGAAAGAATATCTCCTGATGCATTGCGGACCCTGCAGATTCCCATTCCAAACGGCGGCACCGTCCCGCTGCTTCAGTTGGCAACGGTCGAATATTCCCAGGATTGGCCGCTGATTTGGCGGCGGGACAGGAATCCGACACTGACCGTCCAGAGCGATCTGATTGCTGGCGTGCTGCCCGCGACATTGGTCGATAGCCTGCACACGAAGGTGGCTGCGCTGAACGCAGAGTTGCCGGTTGGGTATGGCATTGTGCCCGGCGGGTCGGTTGAGGAAGGCGCCAAGTCGACATCATCTGTCGCTGCCGTCGTTCCGGCAGCACTTCTCATCATGCTGATTGTACTGATGATCCAGCTTCAAAGCTTCAGCAGACTGTTTTTGGTGCTGAGCGTCGCGCCTTTCGGCTTAATTGGGGTGGTCGCCGCATTGCTTATCACAGGGAAGCCGCTCGGCTTTGTTGCGATCCTGGGTGTTCTCGCCCTCGTTGGCATGATCGTTCGCAATTCGGTGATCCTGGTCGACCAGATCGATACCGAGATCGCGCACGGCCGAGCTCCTTGGGACGCCGTGATTGAAGCTACCCTGCACCGCTTTCGTCCAATCCTTCTCACGGCAGCGGCCGCCATTCTCGGCATGATCCCGATCGCTCCGACCGTGTTTTGGGGACCGATGGCCTATTCCATCATGGGCGGCCTGGCGGTTGCCACGATGCTGACGCTTGTATTTCTGCCGGGACTTTATGTGGCCTGGTTCCGTATCAAGGAGCCTTCGCCGCGAGAGTCGGATCGCGTCGATCCTTCCTACCAGCTTCGGCAGACCTCCGAAGCTTGACTCTTGTTCTCGAACGAATTGGGGTTTGTGACTTCGCGGCCAACGTACCCCAACATCACTCGCGTAAAAAGAATAGTTACGCCTAGACCTTTAGCTTGTGTTCCTCCAAGGTCCGCTTTGCGCCAGAAGCGGCCATTCCATAACCGCTCATTCTGCGAAGTCCTGTCCCGTGAGGACAAGCCTCGCGCCTGACCGTTACCATCGAGCGCGCGAAATCGCAGAACATCGCAGGTTGGCGTAGCAAATAGTGGGAAAAGCAGCGGGGGAAGGAACTCGAACCCCCGACCTTGGTGTTGTTCTTTAGCGATCAGTCGCCGGACGATCGGTAGACTCAACGTTTTCCATAGCTGTTTCGACACCGACCCGCGATTCAGGCTCGAGTTCTGCCGGCGCGCTCTGAGATGGTGATCGTTCTGATCGCGCAGACGTCCGATTTGCTCGCCCCCATATCCAAATCTACGACGCGCACGTAGTCGACCTGTACCAATGGGTCTGTGCGCGGTATCTCGTTGGTGTGAAGGGTGCAGAGGCAAAGCGCAGTTATGCTCGGCTCTCGACCGAATTTCCAGAACGGATTAAGGAGGCGCGTCGTGGCGTGGTTGCCGGGGGCTTGCAACACCCCATTTTTGCGAATGAATAAATGCGTCGTTCCGGGATTGGGGCGTGTGCGTTTAGCCTCCGAAGGCAAAGGTCACACGTTCGAATCGTGTCGGGCGCACCATCGGCCAAGGTTTCGCAAACTACGCCGCCGGTTCGCCGCTGCATCGCTTTCACCTATCCGGGCACACGGCTTTCGAATTCCACTCTTTCAGTCTTGAACGACGAGCCCAACGCACCGGGCCGTTCCGATTGAGCGGAAAGCGCCCCAATAGGCGGGTTGGCGTCGCGGCGCTTCGCCCTGCCCGGAGGGGCGTCCGAAATGGCGGCATTTACGTCCTTGGGGCCAGGGCGAGACCAATGACATTGTCCCTCGGGCTTGGGGACCGCTGGCTTTTTCTGTCTAGCCGGCGGCGCAGGCCATCTGACTCCGCGAGGGTCTGTCCGCGCCGCAAAGGGCGCCGTTGCGCGGTCGCCCGCCCCAATAGCCTCGGCGAGTTCAAGTTGCGCCTCGGGGTGTCGCATGACGGAGACGGTAGAGGAAGGAGGCGTGAGCGAGGTCCCTCGCAAAAGTGAGGGAAGGCGTTGGCTTGCTCCGTTATCGCGGGTCCTCTTTCTGGCGGCAGCCGTATTGCTGGTGTGGTACATCGCCGCTCATTGGAATCGCTGGACCGGGGCTTTTCGCCTTGTGAGAACCGACGATGCATTTGTCGTTGGCGATGTCACGCCGCTCGCGGCACACGTATCAGGTTATATCATCAGGGTTGTGGTCGGCGACTACCAAACGGTCCACAAGGGTGATCTGATCGCAGAGATCGATCCCTCTGACTATCAAGCACAACTGCATCTCGCGAACGCCAACCTCGAATCGGCAAAGGCGGCGCTGGCCAACATCGTCAATCAGAAGGACGTGCAGAGTGCTCTTATCCGACAGGCCGGCGCAAACATCGAGGCTACCGATGCGGATGTGGTGCGCTATGATCTCGAAGCGAAACGCCAGCGCGACCTTCTGAAAACCGGCGTTGCCGGCACTCCGCAATCCGTCGAACGGGCTGATGCTGATGCCAAGCGAGCGATCGCCCAGAAATCGCTAAATGAAGCACAGCTTGAACAGCAGAAAGCGGTTCTCGCCGGCTTGGACATTCAAGAGAAGCAAATCCAGGCGCAGATCCAAGTAGCAGAAGCGCAGGTCGCCCTCGCAACCAACAACCTCACCTACACTAGGGTCATTTCCCCGGCCGAAGGCATGGTCGGCCAGCGCCAGGTCCGCGTAGGCCAATTTGTCAATGTTGGGACTCAGCTGATTTCCGTCGTCCCGCTCCCCAACGTTTGGGTCATCGCGAACTTCAAGGAAACGCAGATGACCAACGTTCGCGCTGGTCAGTCTGCACGCGTGACGGTCGACGCCTTTCCAGACTTGATATTGCGTGGCCACGTTGAGACTTGGTCGCCCGGTACGGGCAGCACCTTTGCTTTGTTGCCGCCGGACAATGCGACAGGCAACTTCACGAAGGTCGTTCAGCGAATTCCCGTGAAAATCGTGCTCGACAACAACGCTGCGCTTGGCAGCCTAGTTCGGCCTGGGATGTCTGTCGTGGCGACAATCGACACAGAGGCGAGCGCGAGCGACGTTCGGTACGGGACGGAGCCATGACTTCCGCTACGCAGCCAGTCTCCGCCTCTGGGCGCGCGCTGCATGCGATGCGCGCGAATAGCCAACGACTGAGCAGCGATTCATCGCGCCCTTACGTCGGCATCGTGGGCGTTCTTCTTGGTGCCATCATGTCGACGCTGGGGACCCGCGTTACCACCCTCGGTTTGGCCGACCTGAGAGGTGGGCTCCATGTCGGTTTCGACGAGGGAGCGTGGATGACAACGAGTTTCGGCGTCGGACAAATGCTTATCGGCGTGTGCTGTCCCTATTTGGGAGGCATCTTAGGCGTGCGTCGAGTCCTTCTGCTTGGCATCGTCGTTTTCTTCACGTCGAGCCTGCTCGCGCCGGTTTCCCCGAATTTACCAGCTTTTTTAGCGATGCAGTTTTTGTCTGGGGTGGGTTCTGGAACCTTCATTCCCCTCTCAATGGGGTTCATCGCCCGAAGTTTGCCGACGCGGCTCATCATTTATGGTGTCGCGATCTACGCGATGAATTCTGAGCTTTCGCAGAACGTCGCCGCCTCATTGGAAGGTTGGTATACCGAAAACCTGTCCTGGCGGTGGATCAACTGGCAATATTGCCCAGTACTTCCGCTGATGTTCGCATGCGTATGGTATGGAATCCCACGCGAAGACATCAAGACTGAAATGCTCCATCATCTCGATTGGCCAGGTATGGCATACGCGGGTCTGGGGTTTGGCCTGCTGTATGCTGGACTCGACCAAGGCAATCGCCTCGATTGGACCAACAACGGGCTGGTCAGTGGGCTGCTGGTTTCGGGCGCCCTGGTAACGATGGTCCTCCTGGTACGGGAACTATGGGTAGCTCGCTCCCCGTTTCTTAACCTGCGGCTTCTCTTGCGACACCATCTCGTTTTGCTGATGGTATTGATGGCGGGTTACCGCTTCATCATCCTTTCGACCAGCTATATTATCCCGAGCTATCTGCAAACCGTGCAGAACTTCCGTGAGTTGCAGGTTGGCTCAGTCCTACTTTGGATCGCATTACCCCAGTTTGCGATCGTTTTGCCGCTTGGCTATCTCCTGACGCGGGTCAATGCGCGCTGGGTGTTGGCCGCAGGGGCTTGTTTCGTGGGCATAGCGTGTTTGATGGGCGCTCAGTTGACGAGCGCATGGGCAACGGACGACTTCCTACAATCCCAAGTTCTACAGGCGCTGGGTCAGTCATTTGCTTTGACATCGTTGGTAGCGCTGATTGTGCAGTCGATGAACCCAGCCGATGCGCTCACCATCGGTGCGCTTTTGCAGACAAGCCGTCTGTTCGGCGGCGAGATCGGTACCGCATTTATGCAGACGTTCGTCCGCCAGCGGGAGCAAATCCATTCCAATTTGATCGGTCTGCATGTCGATACCCTCTCGACACTGACGGCCGATCGTATAACGGCTTATCGTAACGCCGTTGGTGCCCACACGTCGGATTTGGCGACCGCTACTGCTCAAGCAACCAATTTGCTCGCGTCTGCGATTACAAAACAGGCGTCGGTTCTTGCGTATATCGACGGCTTCCTCGCAGCAGCCGTCGGCGCTCTGATCTGCCTCTTCTGCGTGATGCTCCTACCGGCAACGAGATTCGGCCAACCAGGCGACCAATGACCGGAATCGTGGCTAAAATGACCCCCCAGCGTCAACGAGCGCCGTTTAGCCTTCCTCCGAGTACGCGGAGCACGCCTCGACCGAGCTGGTCGCGAGCGGCCTGAAACGCATTTTCCGAGGCCGTCGTGACGCCGAAGGGCGTGTGTCGAGTAGAGCGCCACAGGCGCCGATCTCACGGTTCCGTAACGCCGGAGGACTCACGCAATGAACGAAGTCGTTCTCGCACACCCCGTCTGGACCGCGATTGGAACCTACGGAGGCTCGTTGAAATCGGTACCCGCCGTCGATTTGCGGGCCGCGGTGATCGCCGGGTCGCTAAAGCGCGCCGGCCTGGCCGGCGGAGACATCTCAGCGGTTGTGATGGGCAATGTCATTCAAGCCGGAAACAAGATGAACCCAGCTCGGCAAGCGTCGATCGGCGGCGGGGTACCGGTGACGGTCCCGGCGCTGACGGTGAACCGCGTCTGTGGCTCCGGCGCTCAAGCTATCGTTAACGCCGCGCAGGAGATCTCTTATTTCGTTCGGCTTGAGGCTACATGGCCGAAATGGAGGCAACAATGACATGGAAGGCGCCGCCGAACGGAGGTTATTTGTGGGTCCAGCGGCGCGCACGTCTCTGCCGCACGTGGCGTCGACGTCATTCGAATTTTGTCGAAGCGCACCGGGGTGATCTGACGTCCGGCGCTTAGCTGCTGGAGGTTCGCATGCGAAGGATCGTCCACCACAAGCTCGGGCAACCGTCCGAATTGCTTCGGGTTGAAGAAAGCCCGTCTGAGTCACTCGGGGCAAACCAGGTTCGGGTCAGAGTTTCCTACGCGCCGATCCATCCCGGCGATCTGCTGGGTGTCATGGGGTCGCCGGCGTTCGGCACGCCGCCGACGATAGGCCCAGGCGGGCGGGTTCCAGGGTTCGAAGGTGCCGGTGTCGTCAGCGAGGTCGGGGAGCGCGTCGATACAAGCCTGGGACTAAGGCAAGGACTCAGGGTGGCGTTCTTTCCTGCGCCTGGCTCGTGGCGTGACGAAGTGGTCGTTCCGGCCGGGTCCGCGACGCCGTTGCCGGACACGATTCCAGACCAGATCGGCGCGCAACTCCTGATCAACACTGCTACTGCGCTCACCGCGATCAGAGCCGCGCATGAATCGGTGCCTCCAGACTCGCGCGCTGGCGTTGTCGTGCTGCTTACCGCCGCGGGATCTGCTGTCGGGCGGCTTCTAGGCAAGCTCCTGACCGACCGAGGTGTGAAAGTCATCCGGCTGGTGCGAAGCGAAGTGGGCGCGGAGAAGCTGGCCGGGCTCCTGCCCGGCTCGCCGATCTTTGCGACGGACGCAGCCGGCTGGAAGGAGCGCGCAAGGGCCGCCGCCGAGGGTGCGAAGATTCACGTCGCGATCGACAGCGTCGGCGGTGCCCTGCTCGGCGACGTCGCCGATCTCTTGGCTGAAGGGTCCGGGACGGTCGTCAATTTTGGCTCACTTGGCGGCGAGGCGAGCGACATCCGTCTGTTTGCACCCCGCGCCCTGACGCTCAAGGGTGTGTTCCTCGGGCAGTGGATGCAGCAGCCGGCCGACGTGCGCCAAGCTGATATTGCCCTCGCCCAGCGGCTCGCGCTCGAGCCCCAGTCACTGTTCGAGGTCGCAGCGAGCTACCCGCCATCGCTGATCGGCGACGCAGTCGCGCATGTGGGCCGGTCAGGCCGGAATGGCGTGGTTCTCTTCGACTTCACCAGCGTGCGGGGAGCGGCATCATGAGGTTCGGAACGATCGGTGCCGGCCCCGTCGCGCTTGGATTCGCGCGAGAGGCCCTGAGGGCTGGCCATGAAGTAGTGTTGAGCAACAGGCACGGCCCGGACTCCCTTGCCAACCTAATCGCCGAACTCGGGAACGGTGCGTCGGCCGCCACGGTCGCGGAGGCGGCGAGCCTTGAATATGTCCTGTTTGCCGTCCCCTGGCCGAATGTCGAAGACGCACTTCGAGGCCTGCCGGCGTGGAACGGACGGGTCCTCATTGATGCGACGAACCCGTTCAGTGCGTACAGCCCTAAACTCGTATTGGCGGACCTTGGCGACAAGGGCGCGAGCGAGATGGTCGCTGCGTTGGCACCCGGCGCCCGGGTTGTGAAGGCGTTCAATTCGATCGTCATTGAACGCTTCAACCAAGGGCCCGCAAAGGACGGTGGCCGCCGCGTGATCTTCGTGTCCGGGAATCACGCGGAGCCTGTCGAATTCGTGAAGAATCTGATCGCCAGCTTCGGCTTCGCACCTATTCATCTTGGCGACCTCGCGATCGGCGGCCGCATGCAGCAAGCGGGCGGCCCGCTCGCCGGGCGCGACCTTGTCGACTTCGGCTACCACTGATCTGAGGAAGGAAGTCGCTTATGCATGGAGTTGGCTCCGGTGCTTTTGGCGAACCGTCGCAAGCCCTCGTCTACTGCGGGCGAGATCACCCGGGGAGTAATCATGTCCACATCAATTACCCATGAGACAGTTACAACCAAATTCGCGGAAGCCGACGGCGTGCGCTACGCCTACCGACGGCTCGGCGGGCCAAGCGGCACACCGCTTGTCTTTTGTCACCGCTTTCGCGGTACGATGGACGACTGGGACCCGGCGACAATCAACGGCTTTGCCCGCGAGCGCGACGTCATCTTGTTCGACAACGCCGGCGTGGGTCTCTCGACCGGCGTGGTTCCAAACAACGCTCGCGCAATGGCCGATCACTTGATCGCCCTTCTCGGTGCGCTCGGGGTGTCGGAGGTCGATCTACTTGGGTTCTCCATGGGCGGATATGTTGCGCAATTTGCCGTGCTCAAATCCCCGCACTTGTTCCGACGCATCATATTGGCCGGAACCGGGCCGGGAGGTGGCGAACGATATGTTCCGGGCGGACCCGACATTCGCCCCATCGCCAGCCGGCCCATACTTGGACTTGAGGAGCAGCTGTTTCTTTTCTTCACGTCGTCAGAGAGGAGTCGCTCCGCTGGGGAAGCCTATTGGAAACGCTTGAAATCTCGGGTCGGCGAGATTGAGCCGCCGGTTTCTCAGGAAGGGATAAAGGCTCAACTCCAGGCGCTCGTGGCATGGGGCGAAGGCGATTCCGCGTACAACCGTCTGCCTGAAGTCAAGCAGCCAGTGCTGGTTGCGAACGGAAGCAACGACGTGATGGTGCCTACCATAAATTCGTTCACGATGGCGCAACTCCTGCCCAATGCGCAGCTGATCGTCTATCCGGACTCCGGCCACGGGTTTCTGTTCCAGTATCCGGATTTGTTTGTCGACCACGCCCTGCGGTTTCTACGCTAACCGAGCGCCGGCGTTCCTGTCTGACGCGGGGACAACTATCGATTCACGCACCGGAAAGACAGCAAGGAGGAATCACAATGTCACTGTTCTCGGGAAAAGCCGGCTTCGTCACCGGAGCCGCAGGCGGCATCGGCAGGGCATCCGCAATCGCCTTTGCACGTGACGGCGCGAGTCTCATCGTCGCCGATATCGAAGCCAGCCGGGCGCATTCGGAAGAAACCGTCGAGATGATCCGGAAGGTCGGCGGAACGGCCGAGTTCATGCCGGTGGATGTCACTAGGGCCGATCAGGTTCAGGCGCTCGTGAAGAAGGTTGTCAATACCTATGGAACCCTCGATTTCGCCTTCAACAATGCCGGCGTTCTCGTCACGGGCTTTACCGCCGACTTAGAAGAGGCCGATTTCGACCGGGTGATGGCGGTAGACGTCAGGGGCGTGTGGCTCTGCATGAAATACGGCATCCTGCACATGAAGGCGAACGGTGGCGGCGTGATCGTCAACACCGCATCCGAAGCCGGTTTGGTCGGCACGCCGCAGGCCAGCTCTTATGTGGCGGCCAAACACGCGGTCGTGGGGCTGACCAAGACGGCGGCCGGCGAGTATGCAAACATGGACATCCGCATCAACGCAGTCGCTCCGGGCGCAATCGCCACCCCCATGGTGCTGACACTGCCCAAGGAAGCGCAGGACGTTCTGATGGATCCGCAGCCGATGCATCGCTTTGGCACACCGCAGGAGGTCGCCGAGGCGGTCATCTTCCTCGCTTCGGACAAGGCGTCGTTCATCACCGGTGCGATACTTTCGATCGACGGGGGCGCCACCTCCAACGCCCAATCCTATAATCCGGCGCTGAGCCCGTCGAACTGAATTGCGCCAGCGCCTTTAGAGAATGGTTGCGGCCGCCCACCTTCGTTCGAGCGGTCAATGGCATCTTAAAGCGTAACCAAGGCGTGTGACCGGGTCTGGCGTGTTCGTCGGATTCCAGTGTGACTGAGCCGGATCTCGTACAAATCGCGAAAGGCTTGGAGGCAATGGGCTCAAACATCGGCCGCGCGATCGTACAGAGGAAGGGCTTTTACAATGCGGCGGCCAATAGCCTCCGTGATCGGCTCGGGTCGGGATCTGAGGATGTCTTTATCAACTTGGTCGAAGTCCCGAAGGAGAACAGTCGTTCGGGGATGGAGACGCCTAATATGCGGGCTAGGTTGCGAAGGTTCAGCATCTTGGTGACGTGGATGACCGTCTGGCGTCGGATATGAAGGGCGCGGCCCACAGCCCAGCAATCTCTGCTTGATCCTTCATGCCCGCGAATACCATTTTGTTTCCAGGAACTTTTGTTCTCGGGTTTTGCATGAAGGCGGCGAAGCTTGTTTGATCCCAGGCGAAGCCAGAGTTTTTCAAGGCGGGTGAATACTGGTATCCCGCGACTGCTCCGGCTTTACGGCCCGCCAACCCGTTGAGCTCAGGGCCCAACTTGTTCTTGGCGCCCGGGCCGACGGCGTGACAAGCTTGGCATTTGGCGAAGTTGGCTTTGCCTGCCGCGCTGTCCTGTGCGACTTCTGCCCCAGCCCCCGCAAGAAGCGTCACTCCAAACACAGTGAATAAAACTTCTTCTTTCACGTTCCGCCTCCAATCGTTCAAGTTGCCCTCGCCGGTGTCCGTCCATCAAACGAAGGTCACACCATTGGCCCCGAAGGGCGTGGTCCGAATACGCTTGCCGGTTGCGGAGACGATCGCGTTACCCAGAGCTGAACAAATCGGCATCGTGCCTACCTCGCCGAAGCTACCGGGCTCTTCGCCGACAGAGATGATCTCGACGCTGACGTCGGGAGCCTGATCGATCCGAAGAACCTGATAGGAATCGAAGTTGGTTTGCTCGGGCGCTCCACCGGAGAGCGTGATACGCTCGCTCATCGCATTGCTCAGCCCGAAAATCATTCCCGCTTCGACTGCTCGCTCAGCAAGCATCGGGTTGATGGCGAGACCGGAGTCACAGACGCCGACGAGGCGCTCCACCTTCAAGGCGTCGGCTGTTCCGGAGACCTCCACAATCACGGCGAGCCGACAACGGTAGAAGTCTGACTGCCAAAACGCCACGCCCTGATGACGGCCAGCGGCAACCTCGCCCCAGCCGGCGATAGCCGCGGCTCGATCGAGTACGGCGGTGCTTCGCCCATCGTTTGCCAGCAGTCTGCGACGGTAGGCCAACGGATCCATTCCCGCCTCGCGTGCCGCGTCGTCAATCATCGACTCCAGCATGAAGCCATTGTGTGTATCGTTGTTGCCGCGAAAGGCACCGATCCGGACGGGAAGTGGAACGTTGACATAGGTTCCCGCCTCGTTTGGAATTCCGTAAGAACTGCCCACGAGGCTGAACGTCGGCAGGTCCACTGGCTTCTTCTTGGCGTAGAACCACGGAAAGAGTCGCTGCCACAGACCGTCACAGGCGATTTTCGCTTCATAAGCGACCGGCATCCCGTCAGCGCCGAGCCCCATACGCGCGCGACCCAAGAATGCCGTACGGTGCTGATCGACCCTCAGGTCCTCCTCTCGCGTCCAAACGACTTTCACCGGTCGCCCGGCTGCCTTCGCCAGCAGAACCGCTTCGGTCGTGTGCTCCATGCCCGAGCGTCGGCCGAAGTCGCCGCCCTGGTACTCGTTGTGAACGACAATGGATAATGGGTCGATGCCGAGCGCGCGCGCCGCGTGACCCGCGTCAAGGCTCGGAGACTTAGTGGAAAGCCACAGCTCCACTTGGTCGCCGAGCCGGGCAGTGCATGACACGGGCTCCATGCAAGCGTGCGACAGAAACGGCATCGAGAATTCCGCCTCGAGAACCTTCGCGGCAGACTTCATGGCAGTCGGGACGTTTCCGCGGCTTCCAATCGTTGGAACGCCGGGCCGCTCTAACCCCCGCCTCAGTGCGGCCTCCACGGTTGCCGAAGTGGCTTCGCTGTTCGGATGGCTCGCGTAAGTCTCTCGCACCTCGGCCAATGCCTTGACGGCCTGCCAATACTGGTCGGCGACAACGGCCACGCCTTGCGGCACCGCCATGACCAGTCTGACTCCTGGCATGGATTTGGCCTTGGCGTCATCGATCTGCGTCACCGCCGACCCGTAGGCCGGGCCGTGTCTCACGGCGGCGTACTGCATTCCAGGTGCTTCGAGATCGAGTCCGAAGCGGGCGCTGCCGTTGACCTTTGCGGGCACGTCCAACCGATCCAACCGCTGACCGATCAGATGAAGCTCGTTCCGAGCGCGCAGCCGAGGTTTCGCGGGAATTCGCTCCTTGGCGGCGTCGGCGGCAAGTTGTCCAAACGTGAAATAACGGGCCGATTGCGAATGCGTGACTTTGGACTCGGCGACGGAAAACTCGTGAGGTCTGGCGTCCAATCGCCTTGCAGCGGCGGCAACAAGCATTTCCCGCGTCGTTGCCGCCGCCTGACGCATTGCGCCGTAGAAACCGGGGATCGAAGAGCTCCCCGCTGTAAGGACAAGCCCCTCGTAGAGCTTGGGATTGATGTATTCTGCGCGACGTTCGGTAGTGAACTGATATCGCATCCGTGGCCAGGCGGCGCCTAGTTCCGCGGCGATGACCTGCGTCATCCCGGTGGAGTTCCCTTGCCCGCCCTCGGTTTGAGCAATGATCGCGGTAACAATGTCGTCCTCGCCGATCGCAAGGAAGGCGTTGAACTGACCTGGGCGCGCCGACGATTCCTTCGCGCGGGCGCCGGTGATCGGGAGTTGGAAGGCGAGAAGAAAGGCGGTTGTACCGAACCCCTCGAGAAAGGCACGCCGACTCGGCAACATTCCAGGGTCGCGGTCCGAGACGTATTGTTCAATGTTCATGGCCCCGCGCTCATCGTTTTCCGAGAGAATTCGAGGCGTCCGCGATAGCGGCGCGAATTCGCGGATACGTGCCGCATCGACAAAGGTTTCCACTCATCGCGGAGTTGACGTCGTCACGCGAGGGCTTCGGGTTGGACTCGAGCAATGCGACCGCCGACATGATCTGCCCGGGTTGGCAGTAACCACACTGGGGCACGTTGTTCTTGATCCACGCTGACTTGACAGCTTCCGCAACGCGCCCCGCTATCGCTTCGATCGTTGTGATTTTGCTGTCTCCGACATCGGCAAGAGATGTTTGGCACGAACGGACAGGCTGCCCGTCCATGTGCACGGTGCATGCGCCGCAGAGCGCCTGCCCACAGCCGAACTTTGTTCCTTTTAGAGCGAGGAGGTCACGGATCGCCCACAAGAGAGGCATGGTTGGGTCGACCCCCTCTAGAACCTGATCCTGACCGTTGACCGTGAGCTTCATTCGCAGCCCTCGTAGTTTCGGTTCACGAATCGCAAGGCCGAGTCGGCGGCGGAGTTGTCGTCGTCGCACGCCTAGATCGTAGCGACATACCGAAACATGGGGGAGGACATTGATGCCTCCTTTTCGGACGTAGACCCGCGAGCGTTTGCGCGCCCGAACATGAAGTGGTCCCGCGCCGGCCAAAAAGGTGGCAATTTCGACGTTTGAAGATTGCGGTGATCGACCTATTGTTCCGACGGTTCGAAACATCACGTGTCGGAGGCGGGGGAGCCCGTGTCCGTCGTCGCCCCGCATCCCAACGGATGGCCGCTAAATGCCAACGATAGTCAGCCGCGCGCACCAGGCATTTCCGGTTCTGGACCAGGCCCAAATTGTGAGGGCGCGAGGGTTTGCGGTCGGGGAAGGGCGCCGATTTTCACCCGCTGAGGTGATCTACCGTACCGGCGACAAAAACGTCGCGGCGTGGCTCGTCCTGGAAGGGGAGATTGAACTCTCGCGACGCGATGGGCTCGGGCCGGACGCGCCGATTTCCAGCGTGGCCTCGGGCCAGTTCACCGGTGAGGTGGGTCAGCTGTCCGGGCGCCCAGCCCTCGTGAGCGCGCAAGCCGGGCCCAATGGTTGTGTGGCGCTGCCCTTCGATGCGGCCCATCTTCGCGCCCTGGTCATAGGCTCAGCCGAGATCGGCGAGATCGTCATGCGAGCGCTCATCCTGCGTCGCGTCGCGTTGATCGAGGACGGAGGATCAGGAACCATCCTGATTGGCATTCCCGGCACCGCCGAGATGCGGCGCCTTCAGGGCTTCCTGCGGAGATCCGGTTTCCCGCACTTGGTGCTGGATTCTACGGCTGACGAGGAGGGGAAAGCGCTCGTTCAGCGGCTCGGCGTTTCAGCGAACGAGCTTCCGCTTGCCGTCTGCCCAGATGGGACAATCCGCCGGCGACCAACAGTCACTGAGCTGGCCAGCTGTCTGGGGTTGGTGCCTGATATCGCGCCGGGCTCCGAGTATGATGTCGCGATAGTGGGTGCGGGCCCGGCGGGGCTCGCCGCCGCGGTCTACGCGGCGTCCGAGGGCCTCTCAGTCCTAGTGCTCGATTCAGATTCCTTCGGAGGACAAGCAGGCACGTCCGCGCGCATCGAGAATTATTTCGGATTCCCGACCGGCATCTCGGGGCTCGCGCTCACAGCGAGAGGCTTCAGCCAGGCCCAGAAATTCGGCGCGACGATCGCAATCCCAATGGCAGTAGAACGGCTGGACTGTGACCGATCGCTCGAACGCACGGTGCATGTACTGACTCTCGCGAACCGGATCCAGGTCCGAGCTAGGACCGTGGTCATCGCGAGCGGTGCCCGCTACCGTCGGCCTGACGTAGACGCGCTCGAAGATTTCGAAGGAAACGGGGTATCTTACTGGGCTTCTCCGATCGAGAGGCAAGCATGTGCCGGCGAGGAAGTGGCGCTAGTCGGCGGGGGAAACTCGGCGGGCCAAGCCGTCGTGTTTCTCGCGCCGAGCGTCAAAAGACTTCATCTGGTCGTCAGACGAGATCTTTCCGAAACGATGTCCGCTTATTTGGTGGAACGGATCGCCTCCTTGCCCAACGTCGAATACCATGTCGGGTTTGAACTCGCTGCTCTACATAGAGCGCCCGGCGGGACGATCAGTGCGACATTCAGGAACAGAAAGGACGGCGCAAGCGTCGAACATGGGCTGCGCCAAGTTTTTCTTTTTATTGGGGCCGATCCCAACACTGATTGGCTCGGCGGCCGCGTCGACGTCGATGAACAAGGATTCGTCGCGACCGGCAAGCAATTCCAATCGGCCATCAAGCTCGGGCGAGCACCATTTGAGCTCGAGACAAGTCAGCCGGGTGTTTTCGCGATCGGCGACGTGCGCGCGGGATCGACGAAGCGCATGGCGGCGGCGGTTGGTGAAGGAGCCGCAGTCGTCGCCCAGATCCACCAGGCGCTCGCGTACGCGCGCTGATGCCAACCATGGCGCTCAGTCGCCGAATACGGTGGAATATCTTCAGGGGACTGCGATTTGATTGAAAACGGCCCATGTTATGCGGACCATGCCCTGCGACTTCGTGCGCGATGGCGTGAGTTCGCTCGCCTCGCCTTTCGCGAACGAATGGAGCGGAGTTTCCTTCGCGCCTTCGGCGCTGCGCCCCAAGCCCTTCGCGACGCTCCGCACCCGCTGGCGACGATCTAGCCGTTCGCGGTGGCGCCCGCTTCTCTATGCGCGCCCCCACCTCCCTATGGAGGCCCGGAGGCACGGCCCACCCACCCGCGCGATACGCCTGTCGGCAAATACAACATTTCAGACCCCGGTGCTGAGGCGCAGGTCTGTGCTCTGCAACCTAGATGGCCTTCGAGCCTTCGCGCGCCTGGCTGGACGACGAAGTGACCAGTCAGGTGGCCAAGGTCTCATTTCGCAGATTTCCCGGTATCGGAAGCAATCGACCGTGTGGTCATTGACCATGCCGGTCGCTTGCATGTGGGCATAAACCACCGTGGAACCAACAAACGAAAATCCGCGCCCCTTGAGATCCTTGCTGAACGCGTCTGATATCGGCGTGGTCGCCGGAATATCGCCGACGTTTTTCCACCGGTTTTGTTTTGGGTGGCCACCGATAAACTGCTAAGCGTAGGCCCAAAATGTTCCGAACTCTTCCTGCACCTTGAGAAACGCTCGCGCGTTGCTAATAGCAGATTCAATTTTCATTCGGTTTCGAACGATGCCCGGGTCTTGGAGTAGTTTGCCGACGCGCTTGTCCGAATATCTCGCTACCTTCGTGGGATCAAAATCACTAAACGCTCGGCGATATCCTTCGCGCTTGTTGAGAATCACCAGCCAGTTAAGGCCTGCTTGGGCACCCTCCAGAACGAGAAACTTAAAATGCTTGCGATCATCACGCGCTGGGATGCCCCACTCATGGTCGTGATAACGAATCACCGAGGACTTGCCGGGGACTGCCCAGGCGCATCGCGTTCGTCCATCGTTTATGCTTACGGACGTCAAGAGGTTCGCACTCCTGTGTTGCTAGATCTCAAAGGAGCGATTCGGTGACGTAATGTTCTTGGAGTCGTAGGAGCGCATTCGCGCCAGCCCGGCGTCGGAGACGCACAATTTCAGAAACAAGTTTCGCTCGAGCGCTAATCCTTGCGCCAGCGGTGTGTCCGTGGCGCCACGCACCAGCCGTTTGACGTAAGCGAGCGATTCAGCTGGAAAAGAAACGAGGCGGCGAGCAATCTCCATCGCCTGATCAAGTGCCTTTCCGTCCACGGTGAGATGAACCAGGCCTTTGCGTTCAGCCTCGCGCGGGGACAGCGCAACGCCCATCAAGATGTGCATCAGCGCGGCGGACGTTCCGATCGTGCGAGGTAATCTCTGTGTGCCGCCGGCGCCGGGAAGCAATCCGAGGTTCACCTCCGGCAAGCCCAAAAGGTAGTCGCCATCCTCCGCAACACGCAGATCGCAGGCGAGAGTGAACTCAAAGGCGCCGGCGATCGCGGTGCCTGAGATGGCGGCAATGACGGGCTTTGGCATGGTCTCGCACAGCGCCATCGCCTTATCGAAGAATCCACCATTGTAGGTTGCGTTTTCCGGCCATTCGCGACCGGAGGCGCGCAGGTCTTCTGCGATCCGGATGAGAGAAGGGATGTCAAAGTGGCGGTTGAAATAGCCGGGTGCGCCGCCGGTCACGATTACCACGCGAACGCGACGATCCCCTGCGAACGTCTCAAGCGCCTCGGTGAGGGCGTCTCCCATTTCGGCATCGAAATACAAGCGCTTGGGACTGCCCAAGGTCACAGCGGCAATCCCGTCAACGACCTTAGTATCGAGAATCTCGGCGTTCATCTTGATCTCCTGAATTTGACCCAGGGCTGGGCTACCGCGGGAATTTGATAGCGGGTATGGGCCGGAGACCCGGCATCTCACAGGGTGTCCAGCACCTCCGGCCATCACTTTTTGAACTCTGCGTCGGTCTGAAGCCCACGCCTCAGCAACTCGCCGACCTTCGTCTGGGTCTCTGGCCAGCTCAGCGCTGTCCCGAAGGAGTTGAAGGCGTCCAGGAAACGCTCGGCGGGCGGCAATGAAATCTCATTGACCAGACGTTTTGCCGCCGCGATGGATCGCTTGTCGAAAGAGCTGATCCGCCGCGCGAGTGCGTCAACGAATGCATCGAGTTCGGCGTCGGGCAGCGCGCGGTTGACATATCCGTATCGCTCGGCTGTTTCACCGTCGAAGTCGCTCGCGCCCAGAATAATCTCAAGCGCGCGCCCCCTTCCCACCAAGTGCGGAAGACGTTCAGTCCCGCCACCACCAGGATGAAGTCCTACCCCGACCTCGGGCTGACCAAGCCGAGTGTTTTCACTCGAAGCGAAGCGCATGTCGCAGGCGAGAACAAACTCGCTGCACGCTCCTCTGACGCAACCTCGGATTTTCGCGATCATCGCGACCGGCGATTTGGAGATCCGGACGAACGTATCGAACAGGATGGGCAGTCCCGTGGGGCCGACCGCGCTCATGACGTTGCCAAGCTTGCCCGTCAAATCGAAGTGCGAAAGAAAGAAGTCTGCATTTGCGCTTTCGAAAACAACCGCGCGCAGCTCCGAGTTGGCTTCGATCTGCGCGAGCAGATCCTGGAGCGCTTCAAACACCGTCCCGTCAAGCATCTTGAACGGCGGGTAGTCGAAAACAACTCGCCAATACGCCGGCGTCTCCCGATGGATGCGCAGTGGGTTCGTGGTGCTCATTGTCGCGCGCTTCCTCCACTGCGGATCGTCAGTGAATTGGTTTCAGAGAACCCGCCAAAGCGATCGCGGCGCGCCCGAACCCGCAACGCGAAGCGTAGGCGGGGGCTGGTTCATCACGCCATGTCGTTGTTGCCACCTTTTCGGCCACCGGGTGCATCTCGCCATTGGAACGGCTCGAGTTGCGACTAAAATCGCCAGTCCTCGCGGCCATCATGGCGAACCCAGTTCGCACCCAAGATGGCCGAATAAGCGGCAATTCCGACATATGCCGTGTTGTCGAAAGCAAGTAGCTTCCGCGACCAAGCAAATCCCAAGGCGCGACACCGGCCGATTTTGTTTGTCGCCGCTCGCGGAGGGACGCCTCATGAAGTTTGGAACCATCGGCGCGGGCGTGGTGCATTTTGGCCGTCGCACCGAGATGCGCATCCGTCAACTGCGCCGGATGCTCAACCGCAACATTCGCATGGATTGAGTTCATCGGGCCGAAGATGTCCATTACCGCCGAGCAGTTTTACGATGCCATGGGCAAGATTCGGGCCGACCTACCTCACAAGGTCAGGCGTTTCGTGGCGACCCTCGCCGCATTGGGCGTCGAGGCGGATTTCCGGGGCGCTCTCAATCTGAGATGGAAGCGGCCCGCGGCCCCGTCAATCAATTTCGGCGTGGTCCAGCGCGACGGCCAAATCTGGACCGAGACCGTGAATACTCACGCCCCACAGGACATCGCGCATCGCTATATCGAGGAACTGGCGTCGGCCTTCGGCATGCAGGTCGAGAAGGAAGCCTTCAAAGGCGCCTGGCAAGTGCGCGACCACAATCATGCGCCCCGCATCGAGGATGTCGCCGATAAGCTCGACTTGTGGATTACAGCCATCGAACACTTCATCGTCAGCATGAAGAAGAAAACGCGGTCGAACTGATACGAGAAACTTTAGCTGGAGCGCCCTCGCGATGCCCATGATCGATATTTATGCGCCGGCCGGAATATTCCCCGACGTCCACGGGCTTGCCTCGGATGCAGCCGCCGCGGTCAAGGAAATCGAACAAGTGCCTGACATTGCGATGTTCCGGCAAAAACACCGGAGCGTTCGTCCATGAGATGCCCAAGGGGACCATCTCTGACGTCGATGGGGACGGCCTCCACGTTAGAGTTCAGGTTCTCACGAATGCAGGCGCGCTCGATCGCGGCAAGCAGATCGCGGTTGTCAAGCGGCTTACGGATCTGATCGCAGCGGCTGCGAACGATGCAACTCTTAAAGAGCGGACTTGGGTGTTACTGACCGAGGCGACGCCTGGTGGCTGGGGATTGTGGGGACACGCGCATACCAACGAAGAACTGGTCGAGGTCGTTCGCGCTGAAATTGCGAGGCTTCAGAGCTCAGAGGGATGAACCGAGCGGCCGGCTCGGCAATGCCGGCGGAATCCTCTCTCTTCTCAATGTAGCGGCGGGCCGCCCTCCCGCGTCAGGAAACCCGGACAAGCGTTTTTCCAAAGTTGTGTCCCTCGAGCATGCCGATGAATGCCCGCGGGGCCGCTTCCAAGCCCTCGACAACATGCTCCCGGTAACGAATGCGTCCGGAGTGGACCAAGGGGGTTATCTCCGAGAGGAAGGCTCGATAGAGTACTGGCGCGAACTCTGTGTTGATGAAGCCCCTGATCAGTAGGCTTCGCCGGAGGATCGCCAACATCGTCTTCGCGACAGAATTCGGCTCGGCGGGTGCGTCCCCGTTGTAATGTGCGATCAAGCCACAGACCGGAACGCGGGCGTAGCGGTTTAGAAGCGGCAAGACCGCGTTCCAAATCGGTCCGCCAACGTTCTCGAAGTAGACATCGATCCCGTCGGGGCATGCAGCCGCGAGCGCCTCTGAGAGACCGCGGGCCTTGTGGTCAACGACGGCGTCGAATCGAAGCTCGTCGCGCACATAGGCGCACTTTGCCGCGCCTCCGGCGATGCCGACGGCGCGAGCGCCCGCCAGTTGGGCCAGTTGGCCGACCACGGATCCAACTGCGCCTGCCGCGGACGAGACGACGACTGTTTCTCCTGGTTTGGGCTGCCCGATGGCCTGAAGGCCAGCGTAGGCAGTGAACCCGGGCATTCCCAAGACACCCAGTGAGGTCTCAGGGGGGTTAGGCCCGGTCTCCACCTTTTGCAGGTCTTGCGGCGCGACCGCCGCGTGTGTGCGCCAGCCAATCCGCCCCTTGACAAGCTCTCCTCGGCTAAAGGATGGATGCCGCGAACTCACGACCTCGGCGACGACCTCCCCCTCCATAACACCGCCGACGTTGACTGGCGGGGCATAGGACTCGGCGTCGTTCATGCGTCCGCGCATGTAGGGATCCAACGAAAGAACCTTCGTCGCCACGAGGACCTGTCCCTCAAGCGGCTCGGGCATTGGACCGGTTTCCAGACGAAAGTTACCCGCCCGAGGCAAGCCCTTCGGCCGCGCCGCTAAAACCACCTGTCTGTAGGGATCCATCGCAAGCTCCCGAAGCACGCCCCCTGGACAACGGAAGGTTCAAACACTCCACGGCAATGTCACTCGTGACTTCTATATGGCACCATCGGTTCCACAAAGGTCGGAGATGCCGCGATTCAAGACATGGCGATCAGGCGTGGCCGCCCTCGTGTGCGAACCGTTCGAGCCGCTCGGTGGCGAGGTGTCCAGAATGGAGGCAAATATGTCCTGCGGCGACGCCCGGATTCGAGTAAGGTTCCTCCTTCAGCTTGAACGTCAGGGCGGTTCACTCCATGTCCCAATGACCACCCGAAGCTACCTCGTCCGCCGATTGGGAGGCCACTATTCTGCGACTCGGGCTCTTATTGCCGACTGGCTTCAGCGTGATGAGTTTCGCGCCGATTTCAGCATTTGAAGCAGCCAATCTCGTTGCTGGCGAGCGCTTCTATGATCTCCGAATTCTGTCGGAGACGGGTGAGCCACTTACAAGCTCGCTCGGCTGGACGATGAATACCGAACCGCTGGGCGAAAGCAGTTTTGACACGCTCATGGTGGGCTCGGGGCCGGATTTGGTGCCGCCATCACCACGCACGGTTGCCTATTTGCGCGAGGCCGTATCAACGACAAGGCGTATCACCTCAGTCTGCATTGCAGCGTTCACGCTGGCGGAAGCGGGAATTCTGGACGGCCGGCGCGCGACCACGCACTGGTTGCGTGCCGAGGAACTTGGCAGGCGATTCCCCAAGATCACCGTCGAAATGGATCGGATATTCATTGCCGACGGACCCGTGTGGACGTCGGCTGGGATGACCGCTGGCATTGATCTCGCGCTTGGTCTCATTGAACGCGACTTAGGCCAACAGGCAGCGCAACGCACCGCGAGGGTGCTTGTCGTCCATCATCGCCGCGCTGGCGGTCAATCGCAGCATTCAGCCATGCTGCAGCTCGATGCAAAATCCGATCGCGTTCAAATTGCGTTGTCCTTTGCAAAGCAGAACCTTCGCGAACCGTTGACTGTTGAGCTGTTGGCCGACGCTGCTCGATTAAGCCCTCGACAATTTAGTCGAGTGTTCCGGGCAGAGACCGGCCTTTCACCGGCGAAAGCAATTGAGAACCTACGCCTCGAGGCCGCCAGGTTCATGCTCGAGCAAGGCCGGCTGCCAATCGAGGAAATTGCTCGCGAGACGGGATTCGGTGATCGTGAGCGAATGAGGCGCAGTTTCCTTCGTACCTTCAGTGCCACGCCCCAAGCCCTTCGCAACGCAGCGCATCCGCTGGCGACCATCTAACCGTTTGGTGACCGCGGCGGGCGCGGGCATTCGCTTCTCAAGCGCGGCCCTTCCACATCCTAATGAGTCGTCCTCGGCTTCTTAACTGACGACTAATGAGAGCCCGGTGACACGGCCGACCGGCCCGCGCGATGCGCCGGTCCGCAAAGGTGGCAAATACAACATTTTAGACCCCCGGCGCGCCGTAGCTTGGCATCGTCCGAAGGCGTGCATTCATGAGCGACGAAGCATCCGCCATTTGCGCTCTGGAAAGGGGTATTCGGCGACAGCGATTAATGCGAATGACCGCTTTGCGCCCAGAAGCTGCCACTCTATGAACGCTCATTTCGCGAATCGGCGTGCGCTAACACCTTTTTGGCGATACTACGCGGTGCTGTACGAACACTGTCACAGGGCCTGCGTTGCCCATGCCATAGCAGAGCTGAGGATCAGGCAACGGCTACGCCTGTTTGGCTTTGGCTCGCAGAGCCGACTTTTTTCCTCTGTGCTGACGAGGGCTACGAAAGATCGGGCGCGATCGCAGGAAATCGTAGGCAGCCAGCAAAATCGTCGAACTTGGTAGCGGGGGTCCGATACAACGCGAGACCCACTATCGCAGAAGCCCTGTTTTCGTATCGCCGGGCGCCGGTCACCCCCGCGTGAAGTCACCGGGTTTCAATCCAAGTGCTTTGACAGCAACTTCCGGAAGCGGTCCGTACGCCTCGACTCTTTCATTCGGCGCCATCATGGCCGCAATGATTGCCGCGGCCTTGGCCGGATCTCCTTCGGCCACGAAAAAGACCGAGCGAACCGGTGGGCCGCCACCTAACGGTTCAGTTGTTACCAAGACAACCTGACCATTTGCCATGCTCTCCCATAGCGCAGTCGCTGCGTCGTTTCCACGATCGTTTGGATCGATCCCCGCAAACCTGCAGTGCAGCAACAACCGGGCGCACATCAAGGCGGACCCGCCAGTGTGGCGAAATCCCAAGTTCAACAAATCCAGGCATGTCCGGCGATGACACGGTATCGATTTGCATCAGCTCCACTTGATTGCGCGTGAGGAGCGGACTTGGGAATGTTTCGGAGACCCTTGCGAGTGCATGCCAAACAGCAAACGGGATTGGAATCAGTCGGGGCGCAAGTCCAGCTTGGTGCGCAACGGCCCCAAGAAACTCCTCGTAAGAGTAGACGCGCGGGCCGCCGAACTCGAAGATCGTTGAAGGCGTCTCCGCTCGCTGCATGGTCCGGCCAATCGCCTCCGCAACATCCTCCACATAGGCCGGTTGCAATCTGGTCCGGCCGCGGCCGAACATCGGATAGACTGGAAGCTGGTGGAGGAGCCTGAGGATGGTAGTGAGAAACGCATCGTCCGGTCCGAACATCACCGCCGGGCGGACGAAAAGTGCATCGCCGAAGGTGGCCCGGACCGCCAGTTCGCCTTCGCCGCGCTTTCGGATGTACCGTGATTGTGAGGCAGCATCGGCGCCGATTCCTGAAATGTGAATAAGCCGATCGACACCGGCACGGAGTGCCTGAGCCGCTACCCGTTGGGCAGACTCGACGTGAACAGGATGAAAAGTCCCCCGTCCGTGCTCGACGTAAAGGCTAACCGCATTTATAACGCCGAAGGCGTCGGCAAGCGCATCCGCCACTGACCGCTCGTCGTGAATGTTGGCTCCTACGGATTGAATCTGCGGATTATCAGGGCCAAACGGTCTGTGCCCCCGATCCGGGTGCCTTGACGCGGTCCGAACAGGAAATCCGTGAGAGCGCAGATGCCGAACGATGCGCCGGCCGAGAAAGCCGGTTCCGCCGAACACGGTGATGGTGCGATCGGTCGTTGCCACCATGATTCAAATTCGCCAATTCATGTGGAATCGAACGGTGCTCCGGATGCGGTGGCCGCTTGCGGTTAGCTATTGATTCTTTGCTGGCGCGCCCGGAAGCACGGCTGCCTCACCTTCGGGGCTGATGTTGAAGGCCAAGAATATCAACGGCTCATTGCCTGGGTTTCCCCATTGGTGCACGAGAGCGTATGGTTCATAGATCAGGGAACCCGGTCCCCTTGCTTCCGTCTTACCGTCGACCGTATTGGCCCCGGTGCCGGAGACAATGAAGTATAGAGCCGCGCCTGACCGATGGTGCGGCGGGTTGGAGGGCATCTGCGCCGGAAATGTGACTCGTGTGAGATTGAGATCATAACCACCTGGCTTCAGGTCGGGGATCGGATCCGCTGTACGATACAATTCCGTCACGACGGCAGGTGCCGTCTCGACAGGCCGACCCAAGTCCACGGCGGGCGCGAGGAAGAAGTGCAGGAAAGTCGATGGCCCCCCGTTACCCGCCGTTAGCGCCGCGGTCTTTCCGCCGGCGATGAACAGCCCCTCTCCGGCGTTGAGCATCTTGGCCTCGCCATCGAGCGCGACCTCGGTCGATCCTGACATCTGGTAGAGGATGCCGTTGGCCGTGGAGACGCTGCTCCTCTCGTCGGGCTTCAGAGTGATGCTTACCGCCCTAAAATGGACCGGCACGTCCCTGACGGTCGGCAGTTTGGTGGCGGCGATCAGTGTTCGCGTAATGGCCGGTGGTGTGGGGGCGGTTTGTGCGGTCCCGGCGGCAGGAAGCGCCATCGCGCCGAGCAACAGTAGTCCGATTGTCCTGAACTGCATGATTGCCTCCCAGGTTCAGCGGATAATCAGAACACCATACGCTCTCCCAGCGCCTCTTGGAACGGCAGGCCGCTTCGAGCTGTTATTGGACAGAAACCGGGAGCAAAGGCCGAGCGAAGCTGAGTTCGTGGCCATCGGGGTCAGTCAGATGGAAGAAGCGCTCACCCCATTCGGCGTCGCGGGGCGCGGTAGCTGGTTGGTATCCCGCTGCGAGTGCACTGTCGTAAAGTGCGTCAACATCGGCAACGTAGAAGATTACCCGGCCCCACAAGAACCAGCGCCGCCGGGCAGGCTGGGCGATGAGATTGAGATAGCTCGTCCCTGCTCGAAAGCTGGTGAATGACGACTCATCGCCGCCATGCAGGACCTCAAACCCTAGCGAGCGGGAGAACCGGACAGCTCGCGGCATTTCGTGGGTACCCAGTGTGACCGCGCTGATCCCTTCAATCATGGAAAGAACCCTCCTAATTAATTTTCCTGCGAGCTTGCGAGATGTCCGCAATTGGTACCACTTAGGCGACGTCGCTATTTCGGCGGATGGCCGCTTTGCGCCAGGCGCTGTCCCAGCTCCTGCACCTCCGACGTGACAAATGTGATCTCCAGGACAGAAACCAGCAGCCCGGATGAGCGCTGCGAAATCCACCTCGGGCGCGGTGAAATCAGTCCCGGATGTTGCTACGCTGATCCTGGCAACGTTGGCTGGAGCCGTTGGATGCCGTCGCATCCACCGCTCCTGACCGCCTCGCCATTGCGGGCGACGTTCCGAATCCAGACAGCGAGACAAGCCATGGTGAAACCGTTTCCATCGAAGACCCACATCGGCAACCATATGCTGCATCCCGAAACGCTGATGCTGAACTACGGCTACGATCCGCAACTGTCGGAAGGAGCCGTCAAACCACCGGTCTTCCTGACCTCGACCTTCGTCTTCACGACCGCCGAAGACGGACAGGACTTCTTCGATTTCGTCTCGGGTCGGCGCGAGCCTCCCGAGGGGATGGGCGCGGGCCTGGTTTATTCGCGGTTCAATCACCCCAACAGCGAGATCGTCGAGGACAGGCTCTCAGTCTACGAGCGCACCGAGAATTGCGCGCTGTTCTCATCCGGCATGGCGGCGATTGCGACCACGATCCTCGCGTTCGCCCGCCCTGGCGACGTCATTCTGCACTCCCAGCCGCTTTATGGCGGGACGGAAACTCTTTTTGCGAAGACACTTGCGGGCCTCTCCATCGGCTCCGTGGGCTTTGCCGACGGCATCGACGAAACCGGGGTCAGGCTGGCGGCGGAGGACGCCATGCGCAGCGGCCGGGTTGCGATGATTTTCATCGAAACGCCAGCAAATCCCACCAACGGCCTAGTCGATATCGCAATGGTCCGCCGCGTCGCCGAGATGATCGGCCAGGCCCAGGGGCACACGCCGATCGTCGCGTGCGACAATACGTTACTCGGGCCGGTGTTTCAGCGGCCGATCGAACACGGCGCGGATCTTTCGTTGTACTCGCTGACCAAATATGTCGGCGGTCATTCGGATCTGATCGCGGGCGCTGCGTTCGGTTCGAAAGCCCTTATGAAAGATGTCAAAGCGTTGAGAGGCGCCATCGGCACTCAACTCGACCCCCATTCCTGCTGGATGATCAGTCGGTCGCTCGAAACACTCAGCATTCGCATGGAAAAAGCTGACAGGAACGCACGGCTCGTCGCAGATTACCTGCGCGAACACGCCAAAGTGGCGAAAGTCCACTACCTTGCTCACTTGGGGGCGCAGGCGACCGATCAGAGGCAAGGCTTTATGAAAGGTCTTGTTGGCGACCGCGACGATCGCATACTTGGCTTCACGATGATTGGTGCCGCGGCCGGCGAGGTTATGGCTGCGGTCCAAACTGCGATGTTGGCAGGCCTTCCCTATTCACACCTTGCTGATGGAGATTTTGCGCACCCGACGATGGCTGAAGGACTGAGCTCATTGTTTTCGAGTGTGCCGCCACGCGTGGTGCAATAGACCAGACGGAAGGTAAGTTGGTGATACGCTACTCCCGATGACGCAATTGCCGCTACACTCCGGGCTCGGTCGCGCTCACCGTGTAGCGCGGGTCTGCCACCGCCAGCCGAGACGAGGTCTGAGATGCGGTACATTTAACTCGCCCTTTTCCTGGTTTGTGCCGTCGCGCTCGGCTGCTGCTCTGGAGGCGTTCAAAAGCCCCTTACCTTGGCCGAGGCCAGACGCCCATTCCGACTTTGCCGTAGAACTGGAAACCGAAATGCCTTATCGACGGCTGTACGTTCGTGCTCGTGATTGTGTATTACGAATCACAAAAGACTGTTAGCCGCTACAGTCATTTGAGGGAAGCAAACATGAGCCAAGGGCAACCAATCCGGGACGCCAGTCATCTCTATGAAGTGGAACGTCGCGTTCAGCATGCCCGCGTCATCATGGCCTGGCGCGACGGTAAAACGAATTTGAGTTGCAGTCCACGCTCACCCGCGCCGTGGTATTCAGCGCAATGACCAACGCGGGCGCCTTCGGCAGCATGTGGGTGTCGAGTTATCCGGGCATGTTCAAGGATGGGCAAGATAATGGCACTAGCGCTGGCGTGCACCATGGCTGCAGCTGTTCTCTTTCAACCGGTGCTGATGGGCCGCCCGCGACAAATCGGACGTCTCGTCGAGACGCCTTCGCAAGCGGCCGAATAAGACTTGAACCGCCAAGCTTGGAGTCTTGATCCTATTCGACTAATTGGGACGGCCTCGCTGGGCCGAAAATGTCATGGCGCTTCGGATCGAGGACTACGCGTTGCTCGGCGACTGTAAGTCCGCCGGGCTCGTCGGCTTCGACGGCTCGATTGACTGGCTGTGCTGGCCGAGATTCGATTCGCCGGCGTGCTTTGCGGCTTTGCTCGGAGACAGCGAGAACGGCCGCTGGCTGATCAGGCCGCGACAAACCGTGATCAACATCAGGCGCAGCTACCGACCAGGTACGCTCGTTCTGGATACCGAATTCGAGACCTCGGACGGCAACGCCATACTCACCGACTTCATGGTCCCAGGCGACGGCGCCCACCTCGTCAGGATCGTCACCGGAGTGCGGGGACGCATCGAATTCCGCACCGAGCTCCTGATGCGGTTCAACTATGGTGCGACCGTTCCGTGGGTGGCGCGGCTCGATGACGGGGGGCTGAGCGCGATCGCCGGTCCCGAGCGCTTGGTGCTTAGGACCGCGGTCACTCTGAAGGGAGAGGACCTGAAGACGGTCGGGACGTTCTCCGTCGACGACGGCCAATCGGTGACATTCGTTCTCTCTTACGGCTCGGCCGTTCGGAATCCGCCTTCTGCGCTCGATGCGCTGGATGCGCTTCGCCGAACCGAGGATTTCTGGCGTGATTGGAGCGATCGCTGTCCGGAGGTCGGTCCGTGGACGGAGACAGTCAAGCGTTCGCTGATCACTCTGAAGGCGCTGACCTATGCTCCGACCAGAGGGATCGTCGCTGCGGCGACCACCTCGTTGCCGGAATTCATCGGCGGCGTTCGAAATTGGGACTACCGCTATTGCTGGCTGCGAGATGCTACCTTTACACTACTCGCCCTGATGCATCTCGGTTACTACGATGAGGCCCGGGACTGGCAAAACTGGCTGCTGCGCGCTGTCGCTGGCAGCCCTGAGCAGATCCAGATCCTCTACGGCGTCGGAGGCGAACGGTGGCTGCCGGAACTGACCATACCATGGCTTTCCGGTTATGAAAAATCATCACCTGTCCGCGTCGGAAACGATGCCTATCAGCAATTCCAGCTCGACGTAATTGGCGAAGTTGCCGACGCCATGTTTCAGGCTCGCAAGGGCGGTATCGTGAGCACCGAGCGAGGCAACGCACTGCGCCCGGTGATCCTAAACTATCTCGCCAAGATATGGAGAAATCCGGACGAAGGAATCTGGGAGGTTCGGGGCGGCCCCAAACACTTCGTCCATTCGAAGGTCATGGCATGGGTCGCCTTTGATCGCGCCAGCAATGAGAGAATCGCAGAATCGGAACGCTGGAGGGCTATTGCCGAGGAGATCCGGGCGGAGGTTTGCGAGCGTGGATTCGATCAGGAGCTTGGCAGCTTCGTGCAGGCGTACGACTCGAAACGGCTGGACGCGAGTTTGTTGCTGCTTCCCCTTGTCGGCTTCCTGCCCGTTACCGATCCGCGCGTGGAGGGCACTATCCGTGCCGTTGAGCAGAGACTGCTCATCGATGGCGAGTTCGTACTCCGTTACGAAGCCGAAAACACCGGCGACGGCCTTCCGCCGGGTGAGGGCGCATTCCTTGTGTGCAGCTTCTGGCTCATCGATAATTACATCCTGCAGGGAAGGTACGCGGAGGCGGCAAGATTATTCGAGCGGCTCCTATCCCGCTGCAACGACGTCGGGCTTCTAGCCGAGGAATTCGACCCGCTCGCCGGTCGTATGCTCGGCAATTTTCCGCAAGCCTACAGTCACGTTGGTCTCATCAATTGCGCTCTGAACCTGAGCCGCGAGGCTTGCCCGGCCGAGGAGCGAGCCGAATCCCGAACGGGGCGCACGAGCGAGAAGCTGTCGTCGGCCGAATGATACGCATGCCAGCGCGCATCGCACCGACTGGACGTAACGCACTCGCGAAAGCCGTCGAATTAGACTGGCTCGCTATGAAGATTATTCGAATAATTATCTCATACATCCCAGCAGCGTGGAGTCCTTCGACAAGCATGGCCGTCGTCACAGTCCGTCGGCATGTCTCAAACGGGCCATTTCCGGACTCATGCATTGCAGCATCCATTGGTGGCGCGAAGATGAGGATCTGGAGTGCCGAGAACTGTTTGGCTCGCGCTGATCTGCCCGATCTCGCTGGGCGCCCTCTTCTTGTGGAGCAACATCGGCGCACGCCCGATACATGGTGAGACAGCTTCGGCTCTAGCCCCTTCAGATGTCGACAATAGATCGCTGCTCGCGAAGTCGGATTGATTGCCGTCGCCATATTTCGAAGCCGCAAAAACGGCGGGCGCTGTCCAGATCCTTCCAGCCGCACCCGAAGCGGCGACTACTCCCAACGCGCAAAAGGCGGGCGATCTGGTTCTGCAATCCAAATCAGAGGCAAGTGAGGTGACGACTTGGCACTGGCACGCTGGTTCTAAAATAACGAAGCGGACCACAGTCGCACCCCGCGATTAGCGAGGCTAACAAGCTCTAATGGAGCGCCAAGGCTTTGCAAATGTGCCGGGTCGGCATGCCCGGCGATCCACCAACTTTAGCCGCCATCGCGTTTGCCGCCGGCGGCTTTCGTCCGCTGCAACGTGGCAGGCGGCGTAGCCCTACTCGGAAGAGGCGGCAGATCGCCGACGAGATTCGATAGTTGAACAGCAACCGCGCGAAGTCGGGAATTCGCTTCTCGCAGCAGCTTTAGGTCATCCGTTACCCGACGCGGCGGGTCTGAAACGGTCGCAGGCTCCCCAAGCATCGATGTCAGAACATCGACGAATTCGTCAGGTGACGGTACCATGGGCAAGTTCTCCAATTTAGACGAGCGCCGGTCCTGCCTAAGCGGTGTTGATTGAGTCGCGGGCGAATTTGAGTCCAAAATCGGATCGAACGTTGAACGGTTGTGCCGTCTGTGTGGCGACGACCCAATAGCGAGAAACGAATGGTGCCAGCCAGCCTGAGACGCGATGTCTCAGTTGGGGTCAATCGCGTCACCTTGACCGCGCGCCGCTCACTTCCGGTCTTCCCCGATTTGCGGACATCCTCAGGGTCATTCGGCATGTCTCAAACGTGCCAATAGCGGAAGTAGGCCCTACTCGATCAGCTCCTCGGCACGGGAGAGGCGCGCGGGCGGCCTTCGCGATCAATTACCTCGGAAACCCTGGCCAAGACGGTCGATCCGCTACACCAGCACTACAAGTGTAGCGGGTGCAATCCTGGTAAATGCCCCGACACTGGGAAAATGGCATTTGTTTCAAGGACCGGCAGTCGCGATATCGCGCACGACAGGTATTTATGCATTGTTGATTAGCGGTCTGAGCCACCGCAAAGATGAGAGAGTCGAGATCAGCGTCACGCGCATTGAGTGTTCCCGTACCAGTACTAAATGACAGCACGAGTGCGAAAAGCACGGAGACGACGGCAAACGACCGCTTGCGACATTTCATGGCCCAGCCTCCTTAAGGTCGAAAACCACGGCGAGTTTGGAGTGACGGCGCAGTTCGTCATTGAACTGCAGTCTTTTTTCATCCGCAACAGCGCTGTCCGCCGGGAGCTTGTCGGAATTTCGACTTGATCGAAGTGCGACTCGCCATCCGCTGTAGAATAAATCCGCAGGCACTTCATTGAAGCCTGCATTCCCCGCGTTCGCTGGCCGCACCGTCGGACTTGGCGCATCTGGTAATGTGGTCCTATACTTTCTATCGTCCGCCCCTTACAAGATTGCATTAAGGTTTTTGGCTGGCGGTCGACCTGCTGGATGTTTGACCCCCATCCGCGGATGACATTGGACGGAGAGGGAAACGCCAATGAATTCCACACCAAATACAAGGGATGACTTGATCTCGCGCGCCGATGAACAAATCGCACATGCCTACGAACAAATCGCGCGCGCCGATGAAGAGATTGCGCGTGTGTCTGAACAGTTTTCAAAAATTGAGCGCGATGCCGCACACGATCCTTCGGTTGGATCCGCCGCGGAGCCACCGCATGGGAGGCTTACGCGGCGTGGCGTCGTCGGCCTGCTGTCGGCGGTATGTATCGTCGGCATCGTCGTCGTCTTCGTTTTGCAATCGTCTCATGGCGGCGTGATGCTGATTGGCGCCCAATGGGCGCCGCGGCTCATTTTAACGCCATCCTTGCCATCGAAAAACCCGCCGTTTCCTGCACAACCCGATCCATCGCCCGTTCAAGTGACCGCGGCGGAGGCAGCGCCGCCGCAAGCAGCACCGTTGTCCCACACTGGACCGCAGGACGCCGCTACGGCTGCCTCGGCGGCTTCAGAGCTGACACAGTTGCTGCAAAAGATGACGGGCGATATCGCAAATCTAGAGCAAGCGATGGAACAGCTTAAGGCGAAGCAAGACCAAATAGCCAGCGACAATGCGAAAGCCATTGAGCAGCTCAAGACGAAGCAGGAAGACATGGTGCGCCTGCTCGCCAAGGTTTCCGAGCAAAGCGCGTTGCCCAAGACGTCTCCGCCTTCGGCAAGACCGACCCAGTCGCCGCAAGCCAGAATGCAGCCGCAGGCGCCACCGCCACGCCGGCAGTACCCACCGCGGTGGCAGTATCCATCGCGGTGGCAGTACTACGACGACGAATGGTAATCGCAGTAAACGTAGCGATCGTTGAAGTCTGCCTACTGAGACAGTACTTTCCGAAAGGCACCGACTTGTCGGTGCACTCGCAAGCCTATCTGAACAAAGTGGCTCGTCAGCTGAGCGGCGAGCTTGAACGAATATGGCCTGGTTTTTCCGATCCTTGTTGATGCACAGCGCCGGGTCATAGCAGGTTGGGGCTTGGTAGCGGCGGCCCAGCAAATAGGCCTCGTTGAGGTCCCCACCGTCACAATTTCAGATCTCACCGAGGTCCAACTTCGCAGCCTTCGGCTTGCACTGAATCGCCTGTGCGAAGACGCCAGTTGGGACGATCAAGCGCTTCGGCTCGAATTTTCCGACCTCATCACTCTCGACCTGCAAGTCGACCTGCAAATGACAGGCTTCGCAATGGGGCAAATCGACTCGCTGCTGTCGTCAGCCGAGGACGAGGAAGACGGCCTGCCGGAGATGCACGCGGACCCGATCACGAAGCCCGGCGACATGTGGATCTTGGGTGAGCAGCGAGTCTTCTGCGCTGATGCAACGCAGGCCGGAAGCTTTGTCCGTCTGCTCAAGGACGAGCAGGCTCAGACAGTGTTTGCCGACCCTCCCTATAACGTGCCCATCAATGGGAACGTGTCTGGTCTCGGCAGGGTAACGCACGGCGAGTTTGCGATGGCCACGGGCGAAATGTCTGCAGACGAATTTGAGGCGTTCCTGGCAACCATTTTCACGCACCTCATTCAACACACGGCCTCGCGAATCATCGACAGCATCTGCGCTGCCACTGACACGAGCCCTGCGATTCGGCAGGGCGAGTGGGAGGGCGGTCCGACGAGGAGCCAGGCTGATGTGCATCCCCGTGTCTGGACGTCGGCGTCAGGCCGGAGGGCAGTAAAGCTGATCGGATGGTCGCCCAATCCTTCAAAATCGAAGCGGGACAGGTATTCCTGCCGGCGCAAGCCGAATGGCTTGATACGTTTCTACTGGAGTTATTGGCTTTCCCACAGGGAAAGCATGACGATCAGGTCGACAGCATTTCTCAGTTTCTGAAATGAGCGACCAGCCGCGCGATGTACGACGATATTGACATTGGCGGATTTATCTCCGTCGGTCGCCCCGACGAATATGATTATCTGCGCAGTAGATGATGAGCGAGGCCGACTCCACCGCCGATGCTGCGATCTCGAATTTATAATAGCCCTTTTAAAGGTGGCGGCGGGGTCGACGTGATCTCATGGGGCTCAGGATCACAAGATGCTGCGTGCGGGCGAACAAAGCCACAAGATTGCTCAGAATTTGCTCGACTTCCGCGCCGGGCAGAGCATGTGTGGTGGCGGGTTTTGAGAGGCCACGTGCACTCCACCTCCACTCGCGGCCCACTGCTGCATGATGTGCCATCGATATTGAACAGGTTCTCGTACGTTTAAGGCCTCGGTTCTCCTGCTCGCCCCGCAGCTCGTGGGGCTTGTGTCAGTGGCAGCACGTGATGCTGTCTTTGACATCAGGGAGAGCCAGATGGCCACTAGCAAATCAAAATCGAGAGTAGCAAAGCGTGGCACCAAACGGCCTGGAACCATGAGGGCTTCGGGGAAGCGAAGCGCGACCCGGTCGCCAGCCGCATCCAAGGCAGCCGCGCCCAAAAAGTCAGCGGTTAAGCCGACCAGCGCGTCATCGAAGCAGGAAACTGTCCTCGGAATGCTTCGGCAGCCGAAGGGCACGACCATCGCCGCTATCATGAAGGCAACCGACTGGCAGCAGCATTCGGTGCGTGGCTTCTTTGTCGGCGTGGTCAAGAAGAAGCTCAAGCTGAATCTCGTCTCGGACAAGGTCGGCAACGAGCGAGTCTATCGGATCGCAAAACCGGGGGCGGCCTCATGACGTTGATCCCGCAACAATTGAGGGCAGCAGTCGATCCAGCGGTTGAAGCCGAGCTGGATCGGCTGCCGACGACGGCGATCGCAGACCTGCGGAAACGGTACCGTGAGCTGTTCCGGACCGATCCGCCCAAAGCATTCGGTCCGGATCTGCTCAGACGCAGTATCGCGCACCGGATTCAGGAGAGGGCCTATGGCGGTCTACCTGCTTCGACGAGACGCCTGCTACATGAATTGGTGAAGGCCGCGATGGCAAAGCCCAACGGCCGACTCGAACTGCCCCGGCGGATCAAGCCGGGCTCCGAACTGGTGCGGACATGGAAGGGTAAGACCTATCGCGTCATGGTAATGGCCGATGGCTTTGCCCATAACGGCAAGACTTTTGCCAGCCTGTCCGAGATCGCCTCGGAGATCACCGGCACCAGATGGAACGGACCACGGTTCTTTGGATTGCGGCGGTCAGCGCCCGATCGGGAGGGCGCCGATGACAGGTGAAACCAAGCTTCTGCGCTGCGCCATCTACACCCGCAAATCCACTGAGCATGGCCTGGAGCTGGAGTTCAACTCGCTGGATGCCCAACGGGACGCTTGCGAAGCCTACATCAAGAGTCAGGCCTCCCAGGGCTGGAAGGCCCTTCCCCAGCACTATGACGACCCCGCCTATTCCGGCGGCAACCTCGACCGCCCAGCCCTCAAAAAGTTGCTGACCGATATCGAAGCCGGTAGGATCGACGTGGTGGTTGTGTACAAGATCGATCGCCTCACCCGATCGCTCGCCGACTTCGCCAAGTTGGTCGAGGCCTTTGATGCTAGATCGATCTCGTTCGTGGCCGTCACCCAGCAGTTCAACACGACCACGTCGATGGGGCGGCTGACTCTCAATGTGCTGTTGTCGTTTGCTCAGTTCGAGCGGGAACTGTCATCCGAGCGGGTACGGGACAAGATCGCGGCCAGCAGGCGCAAGGGCAAATGGACCGGCGGCACCGTCCCGCTCGGCTACGACGGCAAGGACAAGAAGCTCGTCATCAACAAGAGCGAGGCTGAGACCGTCCGCGCCATCTTCCGCCTCTACCTGGAAGTAAAATCCTTCAGCAAGCTGGTGGCCGAGCTCGACCGCAGGGGCATCGTCACCAAGCAGCGCAACACCAAGGTTGCCAAATACAACGGCGGTATTCCTTTCACCTACGGTCCCCTCGCCTACTTCCTCAAAAATCGCGTCTATCTTGGTGAGGTGCATCACGGCGGCAAGTGGTTCGAAGGCGAGCACGAAGCCCTCATCGATCGCGCAACCTTTGACCGGGTCCAAAAACTGCTCGTCACCAAGTCGAGTGGCCGGAAAGCAAAACGATCCGAAAGCGGCTCCCTGCTCCAAGGCAAGCTCTACGACGACCGCGGCAACCTCATGAGCCCGAGCTTTTCCAACAAGAACGGCGTGCGGTATCGCTTCTACGTCAGCTCGGCGCTGCTGCGCGGGCGGAAAGCAACAGCGGGATCGGTTCGACGCGTCCCAGCCGCAGAGATAGAGTGCGCCGTTCTTGCCGCCCTTAAAACGCATCAAGGACGGACAGGATCTGACAATGGGCCCGACCTCATTAAAATGCTTGAGCGCGTCGTCGTTGCCCGGAACCAGCTATTGGCAACGATATCTGGCCCTGGCGGCGCCACTGATGTGAACGGGACCAGCGCGCAAATAAAAATCGCCTGGTCGCCCAAAACTAGGGATACGGCAACCGTAATGGACAACGAGGATGCGCACGAGATCAAGCATAACGAAAGCTTGGTCCGATCGATCGTCCGCGCTCAGGCTTGGGTTCGGTCGCTTGAAGATGGAACGTTTGAATCTATCGAAGCGCTTGCCGAGGCGAACCGCATCCATCCAAAGCTCGTCCGCCAAGCCCTCAGGCTCGCGTTTCTCTCACCGCCCGTTGCGTCAGCAATTTTAGAGGGCAGGCAACCAGCTAGCCTGTCGTTGGCGCGCATTCCGAAGCTTCTTCCTTTGGCGTGGACAGGACATCAATCCCTGCTCATATGACTGTTCGGTTTTTTGGGAGCGCTCGTTCAGCAGTTAGTTCAGTCATTAGCAAAGTGCGCCAAGATGTTTTGCATGCTGTTCGTCGGTCTGTTGAAGAGCGTTTTGATCGTCGTGGGCTAGCCCCGCACAGTGATCCTGCGCCCGCTTGGTGGCAGGCGCAAGCAGAAGAAGTGTCAGGTTGGTGACGGTTTGGATTTATGCCGCCCGGCGCGACTTTTGTGTACCGAAGTTGCCGGCTGTGCGGTGTGCTAGTATGGCCCGATGACCACCGACCCCGACATCGAAGCCATCGATCTCGCGCTCGATGCGGAGCTTGCCGGCATGAAGCCGCAAGGCGAACGATGCGACCAGGGTGCTCGCCCGGCGCCGAGATGCATGCGGAATTTTGCGCCCGCGCTGTCGCGCATGGCGTCTCGGCGGAAGCAGCCGACGCCCTATGGTTCGAGGTCATCGCTCAGATGATGACGCGGGTCGCGGTGGTGCATTGAGGATTTCGCCGCCCGGCTCGACGATCCCGATCACCGCGCCGGTCTTCACATCGCCGATTAGCACGGTGACGCTGCGCCACTAGAGCCAGCGAGCCGTTCACGCCATGCGCGATGCGCGGCTTTGCGAAAGCGCTGCTGACGTTTGTTCCAAATGTGTCTGGCGTCGGTTGGATCGGTCATGGTTCACGCTTCCATGATCGGCAGCGCATTGAACAACTGGAACGCTGTGATGGTCGCGGAATTACCAAAACGAGTGTCACGCCTTACGTGATCTGAGGAGCCAAACTGGGAGGTAATTATGCGTAAGATCATTCTCGCTTTTCTCGGGGTAGCCTTGATTGCTGGCGCAACCACAGGGGCCGCCTACTCAAAGCATCGTCATCACGTCCGTGCCGGCCACTACTATCACTACTACTATGGTGAGGCGGGCGCCTGGGGGAGCATGACCGGCTTTAATTGAGCTACGCTCGCGCCGCCTCTCAGCGCAGACTATCGCTCACAAAAGTCTCATTTTGAGATTCGTCGTGAACCGCCCGACATTTGAGCCGCATTAGGGTTGCCCGCTTTCGCCAAAAAGGAAATCGTGCACCACAATCGCCTGTTCTACTAAGTACAGACCGCGGCTGAGCGACCTTGACGCAATGCGATGCGCGCCGCCTCCTGCTAATCTTCGCAGGAGCGCATCGTTGGCCAACATTTCGTGTGCAATATAGTTGCGGTGTTCTTGTAACTCTTCCATCAAGTGGACGAAATCCTGCCGCAACCCGCTCTTGCGTAATTCCTTGACCACGCGCCCGAGGGACCAACGTTCGATCCTCTCGTCGTCGTAGCCATACTTGCTCGTAAGAATGTTCTTCAGCCCTAATTCGACAAGTTGGGCTTTGCCCATGAACATGGCAAAGCTCTCCAAAAAATTGAACCCGTCAATTCTGCGCAGTCGCCGCGCAACAATCGCGTGAACCTGTTTCCCGCTAAGCGATTTGCTATCGCCTCGCGTAATCATCACAGCCAGCCTCGCTCGTTCGAATCGGGAGCCCACAGCCTATCAGCGCGCCGCCTTTGGGCGCGATATTTCGCGCCGGGCCGATGGGTGACAGCGGGCGGCGGTGAGGCGCATGGGCGGGCCTCTTTGACCGGCCAAGATGTTTCCAGTAGCGTAAGAAACCCGCGAATTGCAGCGGTTTGCGACGACGAATGGAAGTTAAGACGCGCTTCTCGTGTCAGGCGCGGGAGGGCGACATGTCGCCCACTCTATCGAAGCACGACTCGCGGCCTGGTGGATGTTGAGACCAACCCACAACCCACCGAGGACGCCCAGCGCGAGAAGGACCAATAAGCACCACATCAGAACTTTGTTCATACCCCCTGCCGGCTGCATCGTAACTTGTCTGTTCCGTTGCCTGCAACCGGGAGGCGCGCGTTTCAGCTCGCGCCCATCACCTTACCGCTCCCCTACCAGTACCCCACCCCTCCCCACCTGTGGGTTGACTGCCTCAAACCCAGTTAGCTTTCGAAGTGTTATCCACCCGACTCCGCTGTTCAGACATCGCTAAAGCCGCTATTTTGCGCCACGGTTATGGTTCGGCCATTTGAGCCGGATCAAGGTCGTCACAGCAGCGACGTGCTGCATATCTCTCGTGGAGGATGAGCAAGCAGCTTGTGAAAATTGGGAAGAAATTGACGCGGATCAACGCGCGAATGAAAGATTGTAGAAGCATTAAATGTGCCTCAAGACTCTTTAGGGAGTGAGGATCATGCAAATGTATGAAAGGGCGCCTGTCAGCCGCCGCCAACGTCGAGGCTACACGGGTTTGTTCGCCATCATATGTCTGTTCGCGTCGATCTTCGTGGCGTGGGCAGTGATGAAAACGAGCATTGTGAAAACAGGCCTTGAAATGACAACCGGAATGAATTCGAACGCATCGGTCAAGCCCGCCGCAAAGCCCTGAGCCGCGAGATAGCCAGCCCAAGCGCCCCGGCGAGAAGCTGTCCCGCTGTTCGCATTCGCGGATCGTCATCGGGAATCTTGCCGGAGCGTGCAGCCGTTTAATGAGTACACGGCCTTGCAGACGCTTTAGCGCCAGAAGTCCTTGAACCGATCCGGCGCCAGCTCGGTATAGCGCACGGTGTGCTGAATGTTCTTGTGCCCGAGATATGCCTGGAGAGCGCGAGTATCGTGTCCCTTGTTGGCCAAAGCGAAGCCGCAGGCATGGCGTAGCATATGCGGGTGCGCCTTGAAGCCGAGATCGGCGGCCTCACCGGCACGCTCGACCATCCGGGCAAAGCCTGCCGTGGCGAACGTCGCCCCACGCTCCGACGTAAACACGAACGGTGACTTCGGATCTTGCTCCCGGGCGAGCCGTCGGAGAGCCCGCAACTCGTCACCGCGGATCGGGTGCGTGTTGGGCGATCCCTTCTTGGCTCGGCGGACGGCCATGGTGCCGGCATCGAAGTCGATCTGATTCCATTGCAGGTCTGTCAGTTCGCTGGCCCTGAGGCCATGGCGGTAGGCGACCAGGATCATGGTGGCGTCGCGGTGGTAACGGTTGGCCTTGGCGGCTTCCGTCAGGCGGGCGACTTCGGCGTCGGTCAGGTACTCGCGAGTCCGAACCTCGGCGTTCTTGGGACGGCGCGACGTGGTAACTGTTCGTTTTTCGGTGGTTGGCGCTACCAGCTTGAGATGCGATTTCGCCATAATTATCCGCCTCCCTGCCAAATCGACTGTTGGTAAAATAATCGTCGCACAGTTGGCAAGGCGGTTTTGGCGTGAAGTCGAGAACACTCCGTGGGAAAGCGCTACGACCCAGCAAATTTTTCACGAAATCGAGACATTGAAAATGCGTGTGAATATCGATTCGAGGCATGTCCTCACCTACGCTCCAGCCAGGCCGGATTGCAGCATATCGAACTTGCAATAGTCGGTCAGTGGGTACGACAGCCAATCTGCAACCGGGCTCGGATATCTCTAATAAGTACGAATGAATGGCCGCGGAATCCCACAGCACAGCAATGCGCAAGGCCGTGGGAACCAATGTCGAGGATCAGTTGCAGCTGCTTGGTGGTTATCTCCGGGCCGGCACCGAACGATGTACCGTGAAGTTGCCGCCCGGCCTTGCCAAGCTGGCAACGAAGCCTTGGCCGACTGGATCGCCTGTCGCGGCCATAACGATTGGAACGCAGTGTTTGTACGCCCGACGTAGCCAGCGCCACGATCATCGATGCACCTTTCACTTCAGCGATCCGTCTTCCGTTGCAGAACTTATGCGCCATGCTGGCAAAGCCCATGCCGCAGCCCTGGCGGCCGTCTCCGGGTACACGTTTGGCCCACCCAAACCGATTCGCGGCTTCTGTCATGACGGCGCGGGCTCTTGGGTTTTTCTGGTTTTATGGCAAGTTCGCAGAACGCCGTTACGAGCTCTTTGCTTTTTCTTCTATGCTTAGCGCTGTCACAGCCATCTCCAACCGGCGCTCCTATCTGTTTCAACGTAACCTCAGATCGCCGGCGCACAGCTGAGAGTGCGAGCCCTTCGGCGGACGACTTTGGCCGTCGGGTCATTCATCAAACGGCGCCGCCGACATGATTTGCGATGCCGTCGGAATTGCCTTGCCATGCAACGTGCAGCCGGCGGTGCGCGCAACATCATCGGTCCAGGTCAAGACTTGTGCGGCGGGGTTGTGCTGGCAGTGCTCGACCAGGAGATCGCGGAATTGCGATTTGAACTTCATCCGCGGGTATTTTTCGAGGATTTCCTCGAGAACCTGCGGCGGCACCTGATCAAGGCCCAGACCCAGAAAGTCGAGACCGGCGCCGAGATGGACCAGTGCTATCTCGCCCGCCAGCCGGGTCGGTATTCCCGGAGAGGTGTGCAAAGCGATCGCCTTCCAAACCAGATCCGCACGCTCCGGCGACACCTGATGCTTCGTGCAGAAATCGCGCGCAGCATCCGCGCCATCGATTTCAAACCGATTATCGCGACGGTAGGGAGGGATCAGCCCGAGGTCGTGCAAAAGCGCGGCGCAAAACGCGGCTTCTACATCAGCCACCGGCCGGCCGAGGCTTCTGACGGCAAGACTGCCGAAAATGTAGGTTCGAAGACAATGCGTGCAGAGAAATTTGGGCGAACCGGATTCCAAAAGGTCCACCGCGGCAATGCACAACGCGGTATCCGGAATTCGAACACCGGCCACAGATTTCAAGCGCGCCAAGGTCATCTCTCGCTCCTAGGATTGAGTCATTCATCCGTCGATGCCCATGGCGGCCTGCCGCAGGGCCTCAGACCGCGTCGGGGTTGGGGGTGGCAGGTTCGGGCGACATCCTCGCTATCGGCGTGAAACTCCATGGCGAGGCAGACCTCGGCGATGAGTTCGCTTACCTGCGCGCCAATCATGTGCAATGCGGTAACCGCCGACCCCGCTGCCGATCACGACGACATCATAATTGGCAGCGGCCTCAGATGGGGCCGGGGCAAGATCGCCTCAGTACTCGAACCATCCTGCAAGCTGCCGGTTCTTTTCTTCGGTAAAGGGCGAGTAGAGATGTTCGATCGCGACGTCGGGCGGGGAGATCAGCATCGACTTGGCGTGTGTAAGGGCATCGAAGCCATACTTGCCATAGTAGTGGCCCATCCCGGCGGATCCGGTACCACCGAACGGCATGGTCTCGACGAACAGGTGAACGTTCACCAGATTCACGCCGCCTCCACCAAAGGACAGCTGGCCGATGAACCGGTCGATGGTTTTCTGATCGCGGCTGAAGATAAAGCCGGCGAGCGGACGTCCCGTTTTCGCCATCCGCGCCATCGCCTCATCGAATGACTTATAGGTCAGGATCGGCAGGATGGGTCCGAAGACCTCGTCCTCCATGATCTTGTCATCCCAGGTGACGGGATACAGAAGCGTGGGATCGAGGTAGTGCGCATCGCGGTCTGACTTGCCGCCGGCGATCACCTTGGCGGGATCGATGAGCGAGGCCAGCCGGTCAACCGTACGGGCGTTGATGATGCGCGAGTAGTCGGAGTTGGATTTCGGGTCATTGCCGAATAGCTCAATCAATGCCTTCTTGGCCTCGGCGGCGAAGGCGTCCGCCACGGACTCATGGACATAGGCGTAGCCCGGCGAGGTGCACCATTGGCCGCCCCAGGCCATCGCACCCCAGACGATCTTCTTCGCCGCATCGGGAATGTTCGCGGTCTCGTCGACGATCGCCGGGTTCATCCCGCCGAGTTCGAGCAGAACCGGCGTGAGGTTTTTCGCTGCCGCCTGCGCAACGATCTTCCCGACAAAGGTGCTGCCGGTGAAGAAAATGAAGTCAAACGAGAGCTTCAGGAGCTCGGTGTTTTGCTCCTTGCCGCCGGCCACCATGGTCACGGCGCTCGGATCGAAATATTTCGGGACAAGGTCGAGTAGCACTTTCGTCGTTTCCGGGAGTGCTTCACTCAGCGTGAGAATACAGGTGTTTCCGGCCGCGAGCGCCGCGAGCGCCGGGCGGATCAGCAGGAGCAAAGGTCCGTTGAACGGTCCGATGATAAGCGCCACGCCGTAAGGCTCGCGATAGATCATCCCCTTGTGGCCGGTTTTGGCCAGGAACTGTGGCACCGGTGCTTCGACCGGCTTCATCCACTCTTTCAGCTGGCTCTTCTGGACCTCGCTCTCGCCAGCCGATGCCGCTGTCTCGAAGATGTATTCCTGCGAGGCCGTCTTGAATTCCTTCGCCATCGCCTGCTGGAAGCGCGCCTCGTTCTCCCTGATCATGCGAGCCATGCGATCGAGTTGGTGGACGCGCCATTCGTAGCTGCGTGTGACCCCGGTGGCGAAGAGCGCCTTCTGGGCGTCGAATATTTTCTGAAATTGATTCATCGGAACCTCCGCCAGACGTCAGAATTGCCCACAGACTTTTTCTCAGCGACGCGGTACGCCGCATCTTTTCGACAGGACGTCTTCGCGTGCGCTCACAGAACGCTCGCCTTAATGGCGTTGATGGCGGTGTTGTCCCAATAACAATCCAGGCGCATGATTTTGCCCTCCGCGCTGTATCGGATGATGTAGGCGTGGGCGATGCGGTCGGACTTGCCTTTCGTTACAAGGCCAGGGACATCCGCCGGCATGGCGCCGCCGAGCAACGCCTGTACGACGACGATGTTGCCTTCGCCCTGAATCATCTCAACTACCTCGACTCCGAAATCGGGCACTGCTCCCAGCAGGCCGCGCCAGATTTGTTCAAGGCCACCCCGGATCGGCATGTCGCTTTTCTTGCCGTAAGGAAGATACCGTCCTTGCGCGCCGTCAGCGCAAAGAGCCAGCATGCCGTCGACGTCATGACCGTCGTAGGCGGCGAAAAACTTTTCGGTGATCGCCTTCAGATCTAGGCTGCTGCTCATATAACCCCCTTGGGCTGCTGTTGATGGCGGTGAGGCCTACACCATGGTCAGGACCATCCGAAAACGGGCTTCGCCCGACATCATCCGCGCATAAGCTTCCGCTGCCCGTTCGAGCGGCATGGTCTCGACCATGGCGGCGACGTCGCTCATCGCACTGAATCTGAGCGTCGCATCGCCCGCCCGCGGGGTGCCCGTCAGGGCGCCGTCGACGCCAAGTTGCTTGAAGAGAAGCTCGAACGCCGACACCTCGATCGGCTCATCGGTCGCACCGAGCGAGATCACCAAGCCACCGCGCCGCAGGCCGCCGAGGGCAGCGGCCACTGCCTTGCCGCCCGACGCCGTGGCCAGCACCACCTGTGCGCCGCCAAGCTTTTGCAGCTCTTTTGCGACGTCGGCTGCGGAGCTGTTCAAATAGTGATGCGCGCCCAGCTCTTTCGAAAGATTGGCGCGGTCGTCGCCGCGGTCGATCGCCACAACCTCGAAACCCATGTGACGCGCGTATTGCACGCCGAGATGACCAAGTCCGCCGACGCCGAACACCGCGACCAGGTCTCCTGCCCGCGCCGGCGCGTTTCTGAGCGCGCTAAAGGTCGTAAGGCCAGCGCATAGCAGGGGCGCCGCATCGACCGAGGAGAGGTCGTCCGGCACGGCAATCAAGCCACTCGCCTTGGCGATCATCATCTCGGCGTAGCCGCCATCGTGCTGCACACCGGTGTAGCCCTGGTTGGTGCAGTTCACGAGATCGCCGTCGCGGCAATAGTCGCAGTATCCGCAGTTGCCGCCGAGAAAGCCGACGCCGACCCGTTGGTCCAGCTTCCAGCCCTCAACGCCCTCTCCGATCGCGTCGATCCGGCCGACCGCTTCGTGGCCGGGCACCCTCGGCCACTCGATTGGCAGGACTCCCTCCACGGTCGCGGAATCGGAATGGCAGACGCCGCATGCTTCGACGCGGATGCGAACATGACCGGCTGATGGATCGAGCACTGGCTTTTCGGTCAGCTCCAGCTTTCCAGGACTGACCGCCTGCACTGCGCGATAGGTGGATTTTTTTCCCACTTTATCCCTCCGCTGTCCGTTGCTGCAGAGAGAATCCTAGCGGGCCAACACCCCCGCAGACCATGCCATTGGTCCCACGTTTCGCGCCAAATCTGCGAGCCGGTGCGGTCGCGCGCGCGTTCAGGTCACAACGCTCTTGGCGATGGCGATGCTAACGGGGCCGCGCGGCGACGAAGCAGCCACAATGGTCGGCCGTCACGTCCCGCCGCGAAGCGGACTGAACATAGGGTTACCGCTCGCTGTCTTGGACGCGGGCACTTCTTCCTGCATCACGTCCCAGTGCTCAACCAGCTTGCCATTCACCACGCGGAAAATATCGACAGCGATCATGGGTTTCGGTCCCCAGCCGACATAGCGGCCGTGCACCATCACCAGATTGCCCTCCGCCACGACCATGCCGGGCTCGTAGGAAAACTCCTTGCTCAAGCCGGCAATCAGGCCAGGAATGGCTGTCCGACCGCTGGGAATGAGGGGATTATGCTGAATGTAGTCAGGGGCAAAATAGCGTTCTACCACGCTCGGATCCCGGTCGATGAAGGCGCCGGTCAAAGCGCGAAGGGCGATGTGTTTTGCGTCTTCCATTGGTCCGCTCCATCGCTCAATGTTAGAGACGGAATCTACAGGGCCTGCGACACCCCGGACCATGCCATCCGTCCCACGTTTCGTGCCAAATATGGGATTGGAGCCGGTCTCGCGGTCAGGCCGGGAATCGACCACCCTCCACTTTCAAGGACACAACATCGTCCCGCCTTTATGCCCTTCAGCGCACCGATCGAAAGCGCTTCCTGTAAGAGGTCGGGCTCACGCCCAGGCGTCGCTGAAAGAGGCGACGAAGGATTTCGGCGCTGGTGAAGCCGCACCGCTTGGCGATGGTCTCGAGCTGATCCTCGCTATCCTCAAGAGCACGGCGCGCTGCATCGAGGCGGGCGCCTTCTACAAAAACGCCGGGCGGCGCACCCGCCTCTCGCTCGAAGTTGCGGACGAAATTGCGTTGACTCATATGCACTCGTTCTGCAAGCGCTTCAACTGTAAGATCAGTATCGAGGTGGTCGAGAATCCAACGCTGCAGTTCGGCGATAGGCCCGTCGCCATCGAGCTGGGCTGCGAGATGAGCGCTGAACTGCGACTGGCCCCCGGGGCGCTTGAGGAACAGCACCAGCAGCCGGGCGGTTGCAAGTGCCACGTCGCGACCGAGATCGTCCTGCACCAGCGCCAGGGCGAGATCCATCCCAGCGGTCATGCCAGCGGTCGTGTAGAAGCGGCCGTCTCGCAGAAAGATCGGATCGGGATCGACCTTGATCGTCGGATAGCGCCGCGCCAACTCATCGCAGAAGGCCCAATGCGTCACGGCGCGGCAACCATCTAGCAAGCCGGCTTCCGCGAGCAGGAAAACGCCGGTGCAGATTCCGCCCACCCGGCGAATTCCTCCGGTGGACTGCCTGAGCCAGTCGACACAAGGCCGGGAGGCAGGGTTGTTGATCCCGGGCGAGCCCGCCACGATCAGGGTATCGAGCTCGAAAGGTGCTGCCGTCGCAATCGAGCGCGTCGCGTTCAAGCTAACACCACAAGATCCGTCAATCGCTCCGACGTGCTCGGACCAGATTTCGACCTGGTACGGTTCAGCGCACCGTGGTGAGCGCTCGGCAAGAACGAGATTAGCGGCGGCAAAGACTTCGAGCGGCCCGACAGCATCGAGCAACGCGACACCCGGATAAGCGAGAATAGCCACGTGCCGTGGTTCGAACTCGCTTGCGGGGGCGTGCCTGATGGGTTGATGTTTCATGGTGGCACCACTATGCCCGATCCGAAAGTTTTGGGCCAGACTCGACGGCATTTCCCGCGAATCGCGGCCATCATAAGCATCTTGGATCGACAGCATAGGAATAATCGATTCGTTTCTCGCGGCATTTCATGCTTCGCTATTGGGCCAAAATCGGGAGTTATCATCAGGGCGATCCTTGTGGAGTTCGGCATGACCGGATCGGACAGCTGCAAAGAGTGGATCCCGCCCAACCGCAACCCGCTCGTTCGGCTCTACATCCACTCTCAATGCCGCTCCCCCGCTACTGGAGAGAGCCTCGATTAGATCCAGGGTGTAGCATCATGCCGTTCGTCGTCACCGATAGCTGCATACGATGCAAGTATATGGATTGTGTTTCCGTCTGTCCGGTGAGTTGCTTTTACGAAGGCCAGACCATGCTTGTCATCAGACAGAGCGACTGCATCGACTGCGGCATTTGCGAGCCCGAGTGCCCGGTCGAGGCGATCGTGCCAGATAGCCACCCAAGAGCAGCAATGTGGATTGAGCTCAACGAGAAGTACTCGGAAGCATGGCCAAACATTACCGAGCATCGGGATCCGCCCTCCGATGCCGATCACTTCAAGACCGTCCCGAACAAGTATCCTAGGTATTTCAGTCCACTTCCTGGCGACTGAGCAGTCGAATCACGGCGTGCACAGTTGCAATATCCCCTCGTCATCCTCGAAGACCAAGTCGCAAGCACGGCGGACCGTCGGCAATGATGTGCCGCGGAACCAGCTCAGCCCGGAGGCAGGGTGCGGCTATCATCGAGGATCTAGACAGCCGGGAAGTATGCTCGCAATGCCGAACGCCGTGAAACATTCGCTCAGTAGTGTTTGTATTGGATAACCGACCAAGGAGCGTGGTCTAGATCCAATCGGGGATACTCGGCGCTCGCGTCTTCGAGATCCTCATACTCGAGAACGCCCAGTTCGCCGAACTTGTTCCGCAACCAACCGTCGCCAAAATCAAGAAGGCCGAGTTTCTTAACGCTGGGGACTACCTTAGAAAATAGAGCCTTTCGAAACTCAACCTGGACCGGATTGCGTCTCATGATGTCGGTGCACTCCTGCACCGGTAAACCGAGAGTCTCCCAGACCTCCTGGGCCAAGAAGCGATCCCGCATCCGAAGCGCACATTCGTAACAGAACTCTTGGCGTTCCCGCAGTTCGGAAGCGCTCATGCCCGCGTAAACTTCCCTTAGCGACAATACGCCGAACGCGACGTGCCGGGCCTCGTCGGCCATGACGTACCGCGTGATCTGCTTCAGCAATGGATCTTTCGTGAGCTGATATTGAAAGCCAAAGGCCGCCAGGGCCAATCCCTCGATCACGACCTGCATTCCTAGAAACGTGAAATCCCAGCGAGAGTCACCGACGATGTCATTCAGCAGACTGCGCAGGTGAACGTTAACGGGAAACTGCCACTCCAGCTTCTCGCGCAAATACCTGGCGTAGACTTCCATATGCCGAGATTCATCCAAGACCTGAGTGGACGCGCAGAACTTCGTGTCGACCCAGGGCGCCGCCTGTACGAGCTTGGCCGCGCACGCGAGGGCGCCTTGTTCGGCGTGCAAAAACTGGCTTATCGTCCACGATATACTTGCATGGCCGAAGTTCGCTCGCTCCTTTGCGTTCATTCGGCCGAACACGCCCTCGTCCGCTGAGCAAAGGCAGTTTAGCGGGTCACGAGCATCACGCGCCCGATCGATCTGCCCACCGACCGACCAATCAATGTCCAAGTCAGAATCCCACTGAGACATCTTCGCCTTCTTGTAGAGAGCGTCGATCGGGATTGATCCTCCTTGCTCGTAGTTCCAATTGAACAAGGTGTCGAAGGTTCCCCGAACCGCCATGATGAGAGCCTTCTTGTCCTCATCCGAAACGGTCTCGATCGGCCTGTCGGCGATTCCTGGAAGTATTTTGTCGGAATTTTTGTCGATCGTCACAGTTCGCTCCCAACTGACCGCGCTTTCCCGCCGCGCCCGTGGTGGACCTTCGACTAACTTTGACGATCGGCCACGCATTGACGGAAGGATGAAAAAGCACCGCCCACCGATTTACTCGGTAGGCGGGCCGCGACAGTTATCAAATGTCCGAATTGGACACGCTCACTCGGCCGGTTCAGCTGGTTCGGGCGCACGCTTGCTTTCCGCCGCCCTGGCCTTCAAGTTGGCCACACGACCTCTGCCGCCCCACGTGTCGGAGAACCCGCCCCAGCTTTCGCCCAACGCCGCGAGCGACTCGCTGTATTCCTTCGAACGCTCCTCAAGATAGACTTTGCACATCTGACCGCGTAGCGACAAAATTCCCTGTTCGGGGTCGGAATACTCGTTAGCGTCGCTGGTGAGGTTGTTGTCAGCCACCTGGAACAGTCCCGAGAAGTTCGGGGCATATGGGTCCTGCTCGGGCAACCACCACCGGTAAGGCACGCGCACGACCTTTGGATGCCCGTCGTCGGTGAACTTGGCGACGGCATTGATCTTGCCATGCGGCGTTTCGACAGCAACGAAATCGCCATCGGAGAGCCCGAGGTCGTATCCGGTGTCGGGGTGAAGTTCGACCCACGGCTCGGGCGCCAGCCGGCGTAGTGAGGCGATATTGCGGCCCTGCTGCTGGAAGTATGGGTCGCTCTTCGCGCCTATGAAGTAGGTCAAGGGGTATTCCTTGGCGAGTTCCGGATTGCTCCTGATGGTCCCGTTCTGCTCGACGTAGCGCGGCATAGGGTCGTAGCCATACTTTTCCATCGTGCTCGAGTAGATCTCCACCTTGCCCGAGGGCGTGCCGAATCCGGTCTTCTCGTACTTCTTCCACTGCGGGCTGCTTCCGATAATCGGATGTTCCGGGAAGGCGGCGAGGCCGCCGGCCTTCATGAACGAATCGAAGTCTGGCGCAACTTTCTTCAGACGCCACTCGAACCACTCGCGCTGGGTCTTCGGCTGCCAGTATTGCTCCTGGCCCATCCGAATGCCCAGCTCGCGCCAGAAGTGGTACTCATCCTTGGCATCACCCAAAGGCTCGACTGCCTTGTCGCCACCAATCATGAAGTTGTGCCAATCCCAGTGGTTGTGCAGGTCGTACTTCTCGCCCCAAACGGCTGCCGGCAGAATGAAGTCGGACATCGCAACGGTCGGCACCATGAAGATGTCGTGTGACACCAGCAGGTCGAGGCTCATGAAGCCGTCATGCATATGCTTGGCGTCCGTGTAGCCAGTGACCGGGTCGGATCCAGAGTTGAGGAAGGCTTTCACCGGATAAGGCTTGCCCGTGGCCATGGCCTTCACAACTGTGGCTGGATGCGCTAGGGAGCCCGCCAGGATCTGGCTGGCCCATTTTCGGCCATGGACCTTCTCAGACGCCTCGTTGTATTCCGCCCAGAACTCATAGCTGAGAAGTTTGGCTGGCTTAGGCCCTTCCATGATGAGCTGCTTGGCCATCTGCTCGCGAGAGAGCAGATGGGTCATGGCGATTTCATCCTCGGTCACGACGGTCGGATGATAACTCATCAACATCTCGCCACCCTCGGCGTCGAGATTGCCGCAGATCGCCCGGAGGATTCCCATCGCACGAAGCGCCTGTGTGCTGTTGGAAATCTGGTCGGTAGTGGGGTTCCACGGGATGATCGCCGGGCCGGAAGCATACATTCGGGCAGCGGTCACGACCTGATCGGCGGGCACCCAGGTGACTTCCTCGACCCACCGCGGCGTATACTGCTGGACTTCCTTCTTGAACTCTTCGAAGCCGACGGTCCAATTCTTGACGAACTCCTTGTCGTAGAGCTCCTCATTGATGATCACGTGCAACCAGCCCAGCAGGAGCGCCGGGTCGGAGCCGGGCCGTAGGCGCAGATGCAGGTCAGCCCGCTTCGCGCTGAAGGAGATTTGCGGATCGACGACGATCAGCTTCGCGCCCCGCTTCACCGCATCGCGTGCCCACAAATACTCGGCGGTCCACTTGTTCGGTTGCGGGTCATGACCCCACATCACGATGACCTTAGTGTGCCAGTAGTCGGGGAACGGCTGCCAGCCATATGTAACCCGGTTAACGCTGCTGGTATTGCCCAGGCAGAGATAGGTGCCCGCCATAAAATTCGGCGAACCCAGGATGTTCAGGAAGCGCCGGGTCAGGTCGTAAGGAACGATAGCACCCGCGGTGCCGGATACAGCCTCCGGGCCGTATTTGTTCACGATTGCTTTCAGACGATGGGCGATTTCGTCCATCGCTTCATCCCAAGAGACGCGGGCCCATTTGCCCTCGCCCCGCTTACCGACACTCTTCAGCGGGTAAAGGAGACGATCCTTGTGGTAAAGCTGATCCGGGAAAGCCGCGCCCTTGTTGCAGAGCGACTGCGGAGTAATGGGATGGTTCGGATCGCGGCGGATCCGGAGTATCTTGTTGTCTTCCACGTCAGCGAGAACACTGCATTTGATGTCGCATGACGCACAGGTGACTTTCTTCGTTTCCATGACCTTTCCTTTCGACATTTTTCAAAGATTTGCGCCGAACCGATTCGATCAATCGGCTTCCGAGGGTCCTTCCGCCGGATGGGGACGGTCCCCTTTCATCTCTTCCAGGTCGCTCTGGATCGCATCCATTTGCCTCCTTCAGATCGAGTATCGCCGGTCAATTCCGAAACGAGGCGTCAGCCCCCCGTCACGCTCATGTGGCGGCTGACCGAAATGTTGGCCTCGCCCCTAGCAATCCTGAAGTCGTGACCTTTCGGCTTGCGGGCGATCGCCTCCTTGATCGCGCGCTCCAAAAGCGCGTCATCGGCGCCCGCCCGCAGTACCGAACGAAGATCCGCCCGATCTTCCTGGCCGAGGCACATGAACATCGTGCCGGTGCACGTGACCCGAACGCGATTGCAGCTCTCACAAAAATTGTGCGTCAACGGCGTGATGAAGCCGACCAGTCGGCCGGTCTCGGCGATCCGGAAATACCGCGCTGGACCGCCGGTCCGAAAGTCGGTTTGCTGCAGTGTCCAGCGCTGCGCCAGTCGTGCCTTGACAAGCGTGAGCGGCATGTACTGGTCGGCGCGATCTTCCACATCGAGCGAGCCCATCGGCATGACCTCGATGAAGGTAATGTCGAACCCCTGCCCTCCGCACCACGCGACCAGATCGCTGTGCTCGTCGTCATTGACGCCTAGCAGCGCGACGGTGTTGATCTTGATCTGCAAGCCGGCTTCCTTAGCCGCCCGCAATCCCAGCAGCACCTGCTCGAGCCTGCCGCGCCGCGTGATTGATTGAAATTTCGCCGGATCGCGCGAATCGAGCGAGACATTTATCCGCCGAACACCAGCCGATCTGAGTGCGTCCGCGAAGCGGGCCAGTTGCGTGCCATTCGTCGTTAACGTCAGCTCGCGCAATTGGCCGGATGCCACACGCCGTCCCAGGCTTTCGAAAAGATGAATGACCTCGCTCCGGACCAGAGGCTCGCCACCTGTGATTCTGATCTTGTTCGTACCCAGGCGAATGAATGCCGTACACAGGCGATCGAGTTCTTCGATGCTCAGCACCTCTCTCTTCGGCAAGAACGTCATATGCTCGGACATGCAGTACACGCAGCGGAGATCGCAGCGGTCGGTCACGGATATGCGGACGTAGTTGATCCGTCGTCCGAAGGGATCGACCAACTGCGGATTGCGCGGTGTGCCATCTGCTGCTGCATTCATGACTCTGCGGCCTCTCTGGTCGAAACTGATCCGCTCGCTTTGGTCATGTTCAGGCGTTTCCATCCAAAGACTAAGGTTTCGATTTGCGCGAGTGAAATCGTTTGTATTTATGCGAGTGGTCGGTCCCGCTTATCTTCCTCACTTGTTGCAAGTCCGAACTGCACGACCGATCGGAGCGCGCCCCCAATGTCGCAATCTGCGGCGGCGCATCGAAGCGGGCGCTATCCAACCTGGACACTCGGTATTCGTCCCACCTTGATCGATGTCGATTACGAGTTCATCGGTCGATCGTCGCCTCCCGCAAGGAGCCGCGAGGGCACCGAATTGAGCCGAACTCGGGTGCGGTGCCCTTTGACCGGGCGCGTCAGGCGACCTTCGCGCTTCGTTTTGGGTTCGTTCGCCTCGACGAGATGAGGGCCCTGTCGACTTCTCCAGCCTCGACGAGGTTCACGCTCGGGTGCTCGCGAAGAACGACGTTGATGTGACCCATGGCCGATCCGATGGCCTTGTGCGTGATCTCGGCCATCCGGCGCACCAATTCCTTCTTCTGGCTATCGGACAGACCCTGTTCAAGATCGCATTGAATGAACGGCATGCTATTGGTTCCTCTTCGATTGTTGTTACATCTGCATCAGTTTCGCTGCGCGGCGCGCTGCCGAAGCTGCTCATGCCCGGCAAGATCCTGTCCGTCCGGACCGGGCACGTAATCCGGCACATGCTCTCCAGCATCCACGAAGTTAAACCCCGGCATTTCCCGCATCACGAGGAAGATGTGATCGATACTCACGCCGGTGACCTCCTGTACCGCCTTCGTGAGCTCCATCGCGAGCTCATGCTTCTGTTCCTTGGTCCTGCCCTGTCGGATATCGCACGTTATGATTGGCATCTGAGTTCTCCTATTGTGCTGGTATCAATGGCCTGTCGTGCTCTCTTCTGCCCCGAGGCCGGTAAGGGCTCTCAGGCGAAGTTGATCGAAAAGCTCGTCAGCGCGTTCCGCCCGCTTTCCAAAAAGGGATCCAAGCCAACCCGCAATAAATCCCGCTGGAATGCTGATGATTCCTGGGTTGGCCAGCGGAATTAGCGGCTCGGTCGAGGACAAGATCAGTCCTTTGGCGCCGATCACGGCGGGGCCGAACAGGACGGATGCGACGGCAGTGGCGGTCCCCACAAACAGAGCCAATACGGCTCCGGTCGCAGTGAAGCGACGCCAGTACAAAGAATACAGGATGACAGGCAGGTTCGCACTGGCCGCGACGGCGAAGGCTAGGCCAACCAGAAACGCCACGTTCAACGATTGGGCGGCCAACGCGAGCAGGATAGCTACCACGCCGACCATCACTGTCGAATATCTTGCGACCCTCACTTCGGCCTGTTCGTCACGATTGTGACGGAAGACGTGCGTGTAGAGGTCATAGGCTATGTTGGAAGACGCCGCGATCAGCAGTCCCGCCACGACCGCAAGAATCGTCGCGAACGTGACAGCGGCGATGAATGCGACGAACACTTCGCCGCCAAGCGTCCCGGATCCTCCACCCAGTTGTAGGGCCAAGAGCGGAGCGGCACTGTTGCCTGCTTTGTTGGCTGCGACGATTGCATCGTGACCGACCAACGCGGCGGCACCGAACCCGAGCACCGTCGTCATGACGAGGTAGAGGCCCACAATTCCGATCACGTAATTCGAAGACGTTCGGGCGTCGGTCGCGAGTGGAACGGTATAAAATCGCATCATGATGTGCGGCAAACCCGCCGTTCCCAGCGCCAACGCGAGCCCAAGCGAAATGAGTTCGAGCTTGTTCGAGAAATACAGACCGGGCTCCAAGAAGGCCGAGCCCTTTCCGCTCGCCGCCGCTGCAGCGCCCATCACCGCGCTCACGCTGAAGCCGAAACGAGCAAGCAGCATCGCGCACATCAACGCCGTTGCGCCGAACACGAGTACGGCCTTCACCATCTGAACGTAACTGGTCGCTACCATCCCGCCGAAGAGAACGTACGTGATCATCAGCACGCCGACGACAACGATTGAAATAGCGGGCGAGACCGGCAGGAGAAGAGATGCGATGGCACCCGCGCCGACGAGCTGCGCCAGGAGATAGAACAGTCCGATTATGATGGACGAGAGGCCCGCCGCCGCCCGCACCGACGGGCACTCCAGCCGAAATGCCATCACGTCAGAAAGCGTATATTTTCCTGAATTCCGGAGCGGTTCGGCGATCAACAGGACGATCATTATCCAGCCGACGATGAAGCCGAACGAATATAGCAGGCCGTCGTACCCGAACAGCGAGACAAGTCCCGCAATTCCCAGGAAGGAAGCAGCGGACATGTAGTCGCCGCTAATGGCCAACCCGTTCTGCCGACCAGACAGCCGTCGGCCGGCGACAAAGAATCCGGAGGCGTCTCGCACGCGCTTGGCTGACCAATAGGTCAATCCCAAGCTTAAAAGAATGAAGACAAGAAAGAACGCGATCGTGAGAACGTGACCTTGCGCCGAGCTAATCATTGTCCGGCTCGCCGTTGGATTTCGGTCAAGGTTTGGACCGCGAGGGGATCGATCGCGTGCTTTGCAATCCACGCGTAGACAATCGCGACCCAAAACGTCGCAACGAATTGGAGAAGTGCCAGAAGGTAAGCCACGTTGACTGACCCAACCACCTTCAACGACACGAGTGCGGGGCAATACGACAGGACAAGCAACGTCGATAGGAAAAGGCTGAACGAGAGGCCGAAGAGCGGCAACACCAATCGACAACGACGTTTCGCCAACCGTCCCAGTAAGGGACCGTCATCCAAGCTTGCGACCGCGACGGGCCGCAAAAGTCTGAGAGACCTTCTGCTCGCTTTCATCCGCCCCCCTCTCGTTCGCCATGGCAAACGCACGCCGGGCTCTATATCTGTACGCCGTCGCGCCCTATAAATAAAATCGTTTGTAATTATCGTTTCGATAGCTAATATCTATGCATGGAACTCTATCAACTTCGGCAGTTCGTTGCGGTCGCGGATACCGGCAGCTTCACAAAGGGTGCCGCGAGGGTGTGTGTCTCCCAGCCTGCGCTTTCCGCAGCCATCGCGAAACTTGAGGAAGAGCTGGGGACGCGACTTCTGGACCGAAGAAGAACAGCCGTGGCGCCGACGTTGGCCGGTAGAAAGTTCTTGGCTCGAGCGAAGATGATTCTGCAGGCGTGCGGCGAGGCAAAGGCCGAGCTGCGCTCGTTCCATCTGCCGGAGATTCTCCGTATGGGAGTCTTGAATACGTTGCCAACGGTCCACATCGCCCGGATCGTCGAGGCATTCAAGGCGGCCCATCCCGAAGCATCCGTCCAACTCATGGACGGCAACAAAGAGGCCCTCGAGGAGCGCTTATCCCAGGGCAAGATCGATGTCGCAATCACAACCTTGATGGACCCCGAAGATTGCCCAAATTCTCTGGCGCTGTTCAGTGAGCCCTATGTTCTCGTCGTTGGTCAGAAGCACCGCTTCGCCGACCTTCCCAGCGTAAGTTTGGCGGATCTAGAGTCCGAGCCATTGATCTCGCGCACTCATTGCGAAACTTATCGACAGACTACGGAGCTGATGGTCTCGCGTGGAATAAAGACACGAGTTGCTTACAGGACCGACCAGGACGACCGCGTTCTGGGACTGGTTGCGGCCGGACTAGGCGTCGCACTCATGCCCTCCGTCTACGACGCGATCGGTATCGTAAAGTTGTCGGTGAGAGATTTCGCAGCGGAACGAATGATCGGCCTCAAGTGGCGCGACGTTGAGGGTTCTTCAGCCTTGTTGAACACCATGTTGTCGTTCGCAAAAAGTCACGATTGGAAAACCCGCGGACGTTTCGGTGCATCCCAGGTTAAGCTGCGCCGTCCAACAGGCGCGTGAAAACTTGGATGAGAGCCTCCCGGACCCGCTAATGGAAGCCAAGCTTTGACCCGACAAAGGATTGCCGCTGGTGTCCCACGTGCTTGAATTCGGGGGCTTTCGGCTCTATCCGCAACAGCGGCTGTTGCTCGGAAATGATACGGCCATAGAAGTTCCAGGCCGCGCAATGGACATTCTCATCGCTCTCGCGGAGCGCGCAGGTGAAGTGGTCTCGAAAGATGAGCTTCTTGCGAGCGCTTGGCCTGGTTGTGTGTGCCGCCTCCGCCAATCAGTGCAGGTCGAAAAAGTCTCCGCCGAAAGTCTCCCGAAAGCGGGAATATTTCCGATAGGGGCCCGAGACTTTCGGCAGATTCTCGCGTTAGTTGCTCTTTTTTGGAATATGGAGACGTCTCGCAGAACGCAAGAAAACCCCTATTTTGCGGGCTTTTTGTGATTTAGGTGCACACTATCTTACGTTGAGCGAATGGCTGGCTGGGGCGGGAGGATTCGAACCTCCGCATGGTAGAATCCACTGCGTTCCTATTTCACCATCCAATGAGCAACGATCTTGCTCAGAATTGACTGGCTTTCGGGCAGGAACGGAGCGTTGCTGTGGGTGACTTGGGGCGGCTAAGGGCCGGCTTCGGGATCCTGCCCTGCCGGGCGATTTGCCCGGCGGGGCTGAGGTGGTGCGGCGGACGGCGCCGCGCGAAACCTCAGAGGATCCCATGACGAAGCCCAAATCGAAGCCAAATACTGCGACCCGCTCGACCGGCCGAAAGTTCGTCAAGACCGCGCCTCGCAAGCGACCGACACCCGTATCGTCGAAACCAGCGGCACGACCCGACACTAAGCATGCCCGCATCATCGCGATGCTGCGAGCGCCTGCGGGCGGAACAATCGCGGCGATTATGACGGCTACCGACTGGCAGCAGCATTCGGTGCGCGGCTTTATGGCCGGTGTCGTCCGCAAGAAGCTCGGACTCAACCTTGTTTCGGAGCAAACGGACAAGGGTCGCGTTTACCACATAAGAGATGGCAAGGCTGCACCTACTGCGGCAAGCCGCACCAAACAGGCGGCCTGATGCGATGCAGAAGCAAAGTCGCAGTGGTCGCACCTCGACCAAGACTTCCGTTGAGGACGAGATCGCGCACCTGCGCGGTCTCGATCTCGTTGGATTACGAGTGCGCTGGCACAGCGTAGTTCAGCGGCCGGCGCCTACTCATTTAACGCGGCACCTGTTGTTTGCGGTCATCGCCTATCGGCTACAGGCTGATCGCTTTGGCGGCCTCGATCACGCAACCAGGCAGGTGCTGGATCGCTCGGACACGAAAGAGACTGGACCAGTTACTTCCGCCGGCTGGCGAGCTTCGACCAGAAGCGAAGCAAGCTTACTCCCGGCACGGTTCTCGTCCGGGAGTGGGACCGGCAGTCGCAACGGGTAATCGTACTGGCCGACGGCTTTGCCTGGAACGGTCAGACCTACGATAGCCTCTCCAAGGTCGCCTTCGCCATCACGGGCACCAAATGGAACGGCCCGCGCTTCTTTGGTCTCCGGGATAAGGACGATCGATCGAGGTCGGAGGTTTGGTCATGAAGACCCCTCCGGTCAAACAAATCCGTTGTGCGATCTACACAAGAGTTTCCACTGAGCAGGGATTAGACCGGGAGTTCAACTCGCTGGATGCCCAGTACGATGCGGCCTCGGCTTATATCAAAAGTCAGGCCCATGCCGGTTGGACCCTGATCCGGTCCCGCTATGATGATGGCGGCTACTCCGGCGGATCAACCGACCGTCCTGACCTGCAGAGACTCTTGGAGCACATCCGCGCCCGGAAGATTGACGTCATCGTCGTCTACAAGGTCGACCGCCTGACGAGGTCGCTGGCCGACTTCGCCAAGCTGGTCGAACTGTTCGATGCGCACGGCGTCTCATTCGTCTCGGTCACCCAGCAGTTCAACACCACCACCTCGATGGGTCGGCTGACCCTGAATGTGCTCCTGTCCTTTGCCCAGTTCGAGCGCGAGGTCACCTCGGAACGGATCCGTGACAAGATCGCAGCATCGAAGCGGAAGGGAATCTGGGTCGGGGGCAACCTTCCTTTGGGATATGAGATGAAGGACGGCAAGATTGCTGTTGACGAAGAAGAAGCTGAACAGGTCAGGTTGATCTTTCGGCGTTACCTCGAGGTCGGCAGCGTCAACGAACTGGTCCGGGATCTCAGGGAACGCAACGTAAGGACCAAAACCAAGAAGCTCTCTACGGGCGCGACGCGCGGCGGCATCCCATTCGGCCGCGGCGCGCTATACTACCTCTTGAGCAACCATTTCTACATCGGCGAGGTCAAATACAAGAACGAGATCCTGCCGGGCGAGCAGCCGCCGATCATGGATCGCACGCTATTTGAAGCGGTCCGGCAGAAGGCCCTCGCCCAATGGTCCCACCGCACTCTCGTACGCAACAAGTCCGACCATTTGCTGGCGGGTTTATTCTTCGACGATGCCGGTCATCGCATGGTCCCAACCCACGCAACCAAAGCAGGCGTCCGCTATCGTTACTACGTCTCGACGCCTGTCCTGCATGGAAAGGCCAAGACCGCGTCAGTCGGAGCGGTCTCCCGCGTGCCGGCCGCAGACATCGAAGACGTCATCATAAAATCATTGAAGGAGCGTCTCGCTGCCAACCAAGGTACGTCGACAACCAGCGCTGCGCGCATTGATGATCGCGACGCCCTCGTTCGGCTGGTCAATGCGATTATCGTGCACAAGGACAGGCTGATCGTTCGCCTTAAATCAGAGGGCGCGGACGAAGCATCCGACGCCTTGGACGATCGGTCGCTCACGATTGGCAGAAACCGCCGTCCAAAAAATCTCGCCAGATTCTGCTTCCGCACAATACGTCGGGAAGCAACGTCCGCCCCGAACGGTTCGAGCGTCGCGTGCGTCTGGTCAATGCCATCGCGCGAGGTCGTCGGTGGCTCGATGATGTTGTCTCAGGTCGAGTGACCACCGTCGCAGAGCTCTGTGCTCGCGAGAAATGCAGCGTCCGGCAGGTCAACATGACGATCTCGCTCGCTTTCCTCGCGCCCAATCTTGTCAAAGCCGCCGTGGAAGGTCGTCTACCCCGTGGCATCGGTATCGAGCGTCTCCGCGATCTGCCGACTGAATGGAGCCAGCAGTTCAAGGCACTCGGACTCAATCGGGAATAGCGTCAGCGACCGGTCCAAGATTCGACTTGCGGCACCGCAAAACCCGAGTACGGCTTCAAATGGGCGGCTCAGGCTTCGACCTCGAAGCTAGTGGCGGGAACGGAATTTTTGGATGCGGAGACAGGACGCCTGAAATCGCCGCTGAGGCGCTTGGAGACCTGCAGAGACCAAAATCCAAGAAATGAAAGGCCGGAAATCCCCGCAGAAAGCGCACTAATGAGCGTCGTCTTGGAAACGCGCGTTTTGCGAGGACTGGGTGGTGGGCGCACCAGGGCTCGAACCTGGGACCCCTGTCCGACTTCGCTCGAAACAAGGCTTGCAAGAGAAGCCCACAAATAGAGACCGCGAATTGAAAGCGCGATCCTGAAATGAGTCAGATGCCTTGTAAAAACTCAATGAATTTTTTCGGAATGAATGCATCGGCCGCTTTGTGTGCTCACTGTGTTCAGCAACAAGCCGGTACAAAAGCAGCAAATCGAAAATGGCGGTTAAGTTATTGCAAAGCTTGGTGGGCGCACCAGGGCTCGAACCTGGGACCCGCTGATTAAGAGTTAGCGGCCCAACGGTTTAAGCGACTTCAGGAGTACAAAAGTAAGGGCCCGTACGAGAGCCATTTCACTTGTTCGTTACTGATTTCGTTGTACTTTTGTCCGTGAACCCTCTAACTCTCAGAATGTTTAGAGCCATGTAGGTCGGCCCATGGCCTGCCTTTTCCCTTACTTTCCAACCTGAGAGAAATCCTTGCCACGGACCAAGCTGACCGAGAAGATCATTGAGCGGCTCAAGGGCAGACCAGCTGACTCCAAGTCGAAAGAACCAATCGTGTACTGGGACCTCGCCCTGCCCGGCTTCGGGGTGATGGTTTCCACCAAGACCGGTTTGAAGTCGTTCGTCGTCCAGCGCGACATGCCCAGCGGCAGGCCGGTGCGAAGGACGATCGGCCTGTACAAGACCGAGATCAAGACCCTGGACGAGGCCCGCGAGAAGGCGGGCGAGCTCATCCACCAACTGCGGCAGGGCATCGACCCGAGGACTACAGCGCGCGGAGGGGTGACGCTCAAGCAGGCGGCGGACGCGTACCTGGCCGCGAGCCCAAACCTGGCCGAGCGGAGCAAGAGGGACTACGCCCGCATCTTTGATTCGTATCTCTCCGACTGGAAGGGCCACAAGTTGAGCGCGATCAGTCGCGAGATGGTCGAGAAGCGCCACCTCGAACTGGTGAGCGAGATTACGCGGGACATGGTAGATCGGGGTCGTACCAAGCCGGACCAACGGCGCGGCCAGGCCACCGCGAACAGCGTGATGCGGACCCTCCGCGCCGTGTACAACTGGGCCGGCGGCCGATACCCCGACGTCGGCGCTAATCCGGTCAAGCTGAAGTGGTTCGACGTGGCCAGGCGCGAGCGTCACATCAAGGCGGACCAGTTGGGCGTTTTCTACAAGGCCGTGCTTGGCTTGGACAACCCGATTGCGCGCGACTACATCCTGACGCTGCTGTTCACCGGGTTGCGCCGCGAGGAGGCCGCAGGGCTCACGTGGCACGACGTAGACTTCACCGCGCGAGTGATCAGGCTCCCTGCCCTGCGGACCAAGGCCAATCGCAAATTCGATGTCCCGCTGACCGAGGTCGTGCTGCGGCTGCTCAAGGATCGGCGCGCGATCGGCGACACCGAGTTTGTGTTTCCTGCCAACTCCAGATCGCATCACATCTCCGAGCCGAAGCACCCGCTCGGGCTGATCGCGCAAGCGACCGGCATCGCGATCTCGGCCCATGACTTGAGAAGAACGTACAGCAACGCGGCCGTCGCCGCCGGCGTACACGGCCTGCACCTCAAGGCGCTGCTCAATCACGCCGTGGGCAAGAGCGATGTCACCGTCGGCTACATCTCACTGAGCGTCGAGGACCTGCGGGAGCCTGCCCAGCGAGTCACGGACCAGCTGAAGCGGGACCGCCGATCCCGACAAAATTATCCAAGCCGTCAGACGCGGGCACCAAGTGTTAGATTCCATCCACTAGAAAGGTCTAGGAATTTGGGGGATGTACAAAAGCGAACTTTTATAGTATAACTATAAGCAGTCGCGAGTATATTTCCTCATTTATTCTTTCTTTCATCAGGTCAGCGGCTGCTCAAACGGAGGCAGCCAATGACGAGCACCAAGACCAAGTCCAAGCCGGCACCAAGCCCGGTACCCACCACCTCGACCGGCGCGCAGGGCGCATACTCACGGAGCACCTCTCCGAGGGTCCCGACGACGAGTTGTTAGACACTGCCGCTGTGGCTAGCTGGCTCGGCGTCTCGGTCCAGTGGCTGATCCTGCTGCGAGGCAAGGGCGAAGGCCCTCGCTACTCAAGGTTGTCCCCCAAGATCGTCAAATACAAGCGCGGCGAGATCAAGAAGTGGTTGCGCAGTCGCGAGCTCACCCACACGGGGGAGCGGTTGCGATGATCGACGTGCCCGAACTGATCGGCCAATTCCAGCGCGAGGCCGACGCGCTGCTGCGCGACCTGATCAAGACCGAGAGAGAGCAAGAGCCCCACCTGATGCAGGAGGACTTGGCGGAGTGCATCATCTTCCTGTGCACGCGCTATCGCTGCGCCCTGGATGAGCAGTGCGACAAATTACAGAGCGCCGACGATCTGATCGACAACTTCTTCGCCTACGCCACGGGCATGATCGAACCGCAGGTGGAGAGCTTGAGACGAGAGATCCGCGAACAGGAGATCGAGGACTCGCGACCAAGCTTGATCGTCATCAGGAAGCATGGGGATGAGTCATGACCCATCGCGAGCAACGCATTCAGGCATTCGTCGCTGGCGCGGTCGTCATCCTCGCCGTCGTCGTCGCCGCGGTCGTCGTAACGGGGAGACCGCAATGAAGGAAGTCATGAAGCAGCGACTGGAGCGAGCGCTGGTTCGCCGCCCCCACACGGAGGAGGAGCTCACCGAGATCGTCGCCGAGATCGACCGGTTAATTCACGATCTGGAAGAGCATCAAATCCAGCTGTGGCGGGAGTGGCTGCGGAAGCACCCGAGAGAACGGCAAGGAGGACATAATGAAAGGATCTGAGGGCATGACGCCGAACGAGCTCCGGCTGAGTCGAAGGCGACGTCAAGAAAAATCAGCGGCAATTCGGATTTTTTATTCGACGGGTTGGCACTTGTAAGTACGTTGGGCTCAACTACCTCGAACTGAACACCGAAATAGTCGGAGGAGTGACGGCGGGGCACCTTGACCGGACCAAAACAGGCTAACCCACCCGCAACACTGCTGGCCTAATGCGTGAACCGACTACAGCAAGGGACCTCACGCACGGGAAAACAGGAGGCACCGATGGGTGTATTCCTTCTTCTCGAAGCCAGTCGGCCGCACGGTAGAACATACCGTTTCGGCTTTGGATGGTCCTTCCATCCAACGCTCGCTTCGGTAATCGCCGCACTGTCGCGGTTGATCTAAGGAAGGGGCACCTCGGCGACGGGGTGCCTTTTTCTTTGTGGTCACCTCTAGAAACAGAAGAGCAGAAGCTCACGAGACGTGAACCTCTGCTCCCTGTTATCACATCAGCGCCTTGATGATTGCCGCTATGCCAAAAAGGCAGGCAGCGACATTAAGCTTGATGATGATAGTAACGTGCCGTTGGGTCTTCATTATTGAAAGCCCTCAGGCCACGCCGGCGCAGCCCATAGGGGTTGCGTGAAGCGCCCAGTATCAACGGCGATCAACCGGCCGTTCACTGGAGTAGCGGCCCAACATCGACGCTCGCGAAACCGTCTCCGATGGCCCCTCGTCGTCCCCGGGTATCCATTCGCTTGGTCGCCCTCTCAAGGGCGACGGGCGTTCGGGCCGGGCGAGGAGATCTGGCTTATCCTCCCGCTGGTTGTCCCGACGAAAGGACAGTGCGGGTCGGGGCCGGGGCGGACTGATGAGGTAGATTCGCTCCTTTGTCTAGTGCTCAATCGACCTATCACCATCCGCGAGATGCGTCTCTGCGGCTTGCCACGTTGATCCGCAAAAGAAAACCCGCCGCTGGGGTTTGCAACGGCGGGCAATTCTCACGGAGAGGCCCAGGGACAGCGAGACCTTGGACCCTATGCCCTTGTAGCACAACCAGGAATTGTGGGCCAGGGGGAAGGAACTTTTTTATGGACACTCCCACCAGGCCTGCCTAGGATTGGGACCTAGCCCGCCGGTGTAGGGTTTGCACATCGGGGATAACCAGGGCTCTATAGGAAATGAAGCGGTCTGCCCGCCGCGCTCAAGGGGCCGGATAATCGGAGCCGCCAAAGCGGCTCGATCTAGACAGCGACCAACCCTCCGGCTGTCCAACGGTGCCGCCATCAATTCTTGCTCGCGCACGAGCGCGCGGCCGATGGCGGTATTTGGTTTCTTGCATCCTCCATTCGGCCCCGACTCTTTCGCGAGCAGTCACGGAGGAGGATGCTATGGCCGAGTATGAGTACCACTACAGCAGATTTCCCGCGCTCAAGGCCTACATCGACCGCATCAATGCAGTGCAGAAGAACCACAAGAGGTTCGTGGTCGAGCAGCGGATTGAAAAATATCCGAAGACGTTGGCCACGATCCGGATCGTGGACAAGAAGATCGACTGCGCCGCGGAGGAGTACGCGCCCACTGCGGAAGAGAGGGCGGCCATCGAGCTGGAGCTCACTGCGGTGGAGTTTCCCAAGAGCGTTCGCGCCAGCAGAGCGCAGGTGGAGGACCTCATCAAGACTGGCAAAATCCTCGGCACCGCATACATCTTCTTCGACCGCTTGCGTCAGGAAGTGATCTTCGTCCAGGACAAGGTTAAGAAGCAGGACAGCGACAAATATTTTGTGGCTTGGACCCTGTTCATGGCTCCTGGAGGTCAGCCGACGTGGAAGCAGATGGAGCCGGACGGCGACTCGTTGCCCTTCTGGAAGCCTCCAGTCAATCGAAAGAAGCCGATCATGGTCCACGAGGGCGCAACGCCCGCGGCATTCCTCGATGATCTGATCAACAACCCCGATCCCGAGTGGAGGAGGCTGCGAGCAAGCCACCCATGGATCGAGCACCTAAATCTGTTCGAACACTGGGGCGCGCCGGGCGGCGCACTGGCGCTTCACCACCGCTGCGATCTGGATGAGTTGAGCACGGAGGACCATCTGGTGTTCGCCTGCGACAACGATCGCAACGGAGAGATCGCGGTCCAGCTATTCTCCAGGGCGTGGCGGAAGGAGCTGACCATGCTGCGGTGGGACAAGCGCTTCAAGGTCGGATGGGACTTGGCCAACGCGGTGCCTGAGCAAGTCGAGCGCATACCGATGTGGTCGTTCGCGGAGCCGGCGACCTGGGCGACCACGCAGATCGGAGAGACCAGCCACAAGCGACCTCTCTACGCGCTGTCCGAGGTCTTTGCAGAGCAGTGGGTCCACGTCACGGAGCCGGAGCTTTACATCAGCGTGCGCTTTCCTCGCAAGATATTCGCCCAGAGGGAGTTCGATCACCACTGCGCGGCCTTCTCCGACAAGGGAGTGAGGTTGTCGGAGCTGCTCAAGAGCGCCGTGGGCGGCGTGCGCACTGTCAACTATCGCCCCGACTTGGAGACCGGCAGGCACACCACCTTGGACGGAGAGAAGTTCTTCAACGTCCACGTGCCGCGGAAATGGGCGCCGTACAAGAAACTCCCGGACGTCAAGCCGTGGGAGGACATGCTTGACGCTGTGTTTCCAAATCCGCTCGACCGCCAACAACGTCGAGCGGTTCGCCGCTACGCTCATCGCCATGCAAGATGGAGTATGCTCTGTTGCTCGTCTCGGAGACCCAGGGGCAAGACCACGTTTGCGGACGTATTGAGGGACATCCTGGGCTCGTTCAACTGCACCTATGTCAACGAGCAGCAGATCATCGGCCGGTTCACCGGATGGATGGAGCACCGGCTGATCATCTGCGAGGAGATTTACGCCGGGCACAGCGCGGCCGCCTACGACAAGCTCAAGGCCGTGATAACAAACAAGACGGTCACGGTCGAGAAGAAGTTTCTCCACGAATATGACATCGACAACTTCGCCCACGTCATTGCGTGCAGCAACAGCCTCAAGGCGCTCAGGCTGGAGGACACCGACCGCAGGTGGTTCGTGCCAGAGGTGACGGAGCACAAGCGCACCAGAGCGGACTGGGATGCGTTCTTTGATTGGCGCGATCACCAGGATGGCCTTCGCAAGATCGTGGCCTGGGCCCTGGACTTCGCCAAGCGCAACGAGATTGTGCGGAGAGGAGAGCCGGCGCCGTGGACTGCGGCCAAGACCGCGGTCGTGGAGGCATTCCGCAGCGATGGTATGCAGCAGGCCCAGGCCGTCCTGCAGTTCATCAAGATGGTCTACGATGTGGAAGGCGACAGGGAGAGGTTTGGAATGAAGCTCGACTCCAACAAAGCGCACATCGCCCGGCTGATTGAGCTCGCCAGGCAGAACATCCCCTGCCTGTTCTTCGACGTGGATGTGATCGACACCATTCAATTCAAATTCAACGGAGACGCCAGGCCGCAACACCAAGACAAGCCCGTGGCAGTCCGCCAACTCGCAAAGAAGCTGGGCTTCGCGGTCGCGGATCGCGACCATGCGATCAGGCTTCCGAACTGGAGGAGCGTGAGAGCGCACGGCATCTCCACGGACCAAGCGACCGCAGATGGAGCCATGGAATTGCTGCGGGACAAGGACCCTCACAGCAGAACGGACAGGGTCGAGCAGTTGATCAGCTTTTCAGAGTTGGCCACGGAGCTTCTAGGATCTCCGACGATGTGATCCTTGCAAGAGAGGGGTGGGTTCCCCACTGTCCACTGTCCATTTTTCGCGCCATTTCCTGTCACTCCCCCAAATTATTTCTCTCTCTCCCCAATAAAATAATTCTGTAAGGTAGTAGGAAAACAGCAAAAAAATGGACAGTGGACAGTGGGGAACCTGACCCTAGCTTCGCAGCCGGGGAGCGGCGCTATAGGCGGCCCGCCTGGTAAGGGCCATCCTGAAAAATGACCATGGAGAGGGGTTTAGCAGGGGGGTACTCTACTCCCTAACCCTGCCTGAACACCCACCAGCCGCGCCCCTCCAGCCTGGAACTTTGCCCCGCAGGGAGGTTTGCCAAGGGTTTACCGCGAGTTCAACTATGTCTGATTTCCCGCGCCGCCGCGGTCCAAAACTTTCGCGGAACTATTTTTCGCTAGTCCCCACTCCCCGAGAACGACATGCCAATCTTCTTCAAAAACCGCTTGCATCTAGCGGGTGTCCACAGATGGGTACACCCCCTGCCTGCCAGGGAGGGACGTCGGATGCTGCCATCTGTCCGGCCTCTGATTGCAGCGATGGAGCTGCGGGCCCGTATGGGAGTTCGCGGACCGGAACCAAATCATAAATGCGTGCTCCAGGCACGATGAGTACATCTGGTTCTTCCAGCCCCGTCTCGCCGATTGTTGCGCTCCTCAGCCCCGCCAGGCTAACGCCTTGGCCGCGAACGGAGCTCTGTAGTTTTCCTGCTTTACAAGTAACGCCCAGATGATCCGCGCCATTTTGTTGGCGAGCGCGACGGTTACCAACATGTGCGGTTTGCGAGCCAGCATCTGTTCGAGCCACGATCCCTTTGGCTGCTGCCGATGATGAGTAGGCGCCTCCAGGCGAGCCTCCTCGATCTGGCGGATCTGATCACTGACTAGCCGCCGGCGCTCCATGTCGCGACGCAGCTCAGCCAACGTATTGCGCGGTATTGGCCTCAGGTGTGCGCAAATCTTCAAGGCGTCCGGCGGCCTTCTTTAGCTTGGGATTGGTCAACCTTGTCGAAAAAGGATTGAACGTCGCAATCGAGTACCCAGTTGATCCGCCGATGCGCTCGCGTTCGGGATCGGGAAGCGCTCACCTCTTCGACCGGACGACGCTCCGCTGTGTTGGGTCCGTATTGGTCGGATATTGGTCTCAGGGTCTCGCCAAGTGTCTGAGATTGCTGGCGTGTGTTGCTGTGTTGACCTCTCCGCAATATTCGCCCCATGCTTTCTCGAATTGCGATCGGAAGTAGCCTCGCCCGCTCTTGCTGCTGGCGGTCCGGAAGCGAGGCCAGATCGTTTTGGTCCGAATCCCGAATGGCGAGAGCATTTTCGATAGTCCGGAACGGGTGAGCGGCTTCGGTTCCGCCCAATTGCCATCGTCCGTCGCGTGCAAATACTGCAAAAGCGTCTCGGTGAACATCCGATCATCGGCGTGCATGGCAAAGGCCGTATAAATGTCGCCGAGCAGCGTGACCTTCAGATCCTCATCTTGGCGTTCGGCACCCAAAATCTTCGCAGCGTCGCGAGCCTGCTTGCCCCGTCCGACGGTGTCCGCAATCGAGAACAGCGCTCGCCAACGATCGGCGGTGCGGCCGTAGAAACCTTTCGGCATTTCCGGATCGGTGTTGAGTTGCGAGTGAGCCTGTTGCGCCCAATCGAATACGTGTCGGTAGACCACATCGAGTTCTTCAATCAATACGAGGTTCTTGAAATCGAGGCGCTCGATCTTGGCGGTCCGTGGTGCGCGATGCATGTTGATGATGATCGAGCGTGACATAAGCGGCAGCGGCAGTCGGCCGATCGCACCGAATGCGACCGGGCTATAGAGGTTGAAATCTGTAGGTTGTCCCTGCATCAAAATCGATCGTCGGCCACCTTCGTAAAATCCATCGTTCAGGACCGAGCGCAAGATCTTGTCACCTTCAAAGTCGAGATTGTCAGCTTCGTCGAGCAGCAAGATCGGCTGCTCGCGGTCGATCAAGCGGGGTAGCGTGGCAGTCGAGATGTGTCCGGACTTGCGAGCGCGAGGGCAGAGCTTGTTGCAGACGTCGAGCAAGGTGCTCTTGCCACATGCTCGCACCGGGCTCAGCGCCGCTAACCGCGGTGAATGCGAGAACTGGCGAAAGACGTGCGTGTGCAAAATCCACAGCGTCAGCGCCGTATGCTGGTGGTGATCGAGGTAGAGGAAGCGTCGCGAAACCCAGTCGACGAGTTCGAAAGCGCTCGGGATCGGACGCTGCGGCGGCGTTGTCTCGTCTTCATCGTCCGCCGATTGCTGCTGCTTCTCGTCGGCCTCTTCCCTTTCGTCCTCGATCGCGCGATGCACCATTCGCTCGATGTCGATCCGCGTCAACTTGTGCCTGCTGAGGACTGCATCAAGGCGCTCTTCTGCGGCTTGGCGTTCCTGGCCAGTGCCGGCCATCATACGATTGAGGAGCTTCCGGACGGTCTTAGCGAGCTTCGAAAGCGCGAGTTCTTCAGGCGATTTCTCGGGCATTATGCACACTCCGCAAACTCCGCCACAGCAACACAGCCGAGCAAACACAACGGCTTAGCTCGGAGCCAGGTCGTCACAGGGCGCGACAAACGAGCGCCACACAACGGCACTGGCCAGCGTTGGTTCGGGAGGGCAGGCTGCGAGACAGCTCGCGCCTTGTTGCTTCCGACACAAGGCTCTGGTTAGGGACTCGACTGATGTTGGACGCATCAGTCGATTCCGAATCTTTAGTCCCGCGATCATCGCGTTCAAGGAAGCGCGCGGATTGTTACCGATTTCCCCAGCGTTGAAGAGCTTTAATGCTGCTGCCGCAAGGCGCACCCGTGACGTTGATCGACGATGTTGGAAAAATGGTCGTGGCCCTTCTTTTTACTGGCGCTGGATGCTGGACGCTGGCCCAAAGGCGCTGGTCTCTGATCTCTGGCTCTCGATGGCGAGGGATGCCGCCACGCACGACCGGGATGGATGTTATGCCGGGTGCCACAAAAAGCAAGTGGTCAGCTCAACGTCACACCCACGCATCTCCGCCGCGCTCGTTTCAACTTGATTTGTCCGCATTGCAAGGTGCGCCGGAGGACAGCGGGTTCCGCTGCTTGCAAACATGCGCTCGATTCCGAACGCGCGCCGTTCCGCTGAGCGCGCCGGCGCAAAGGTGGCAGTCCTGCAAGGGGCGGGGCATTGGTGGATGTGCCAGCAACCAAAACAAGGGGCTGACGCGATCAACGCGTTCTTGGCAAATCTGAGCTAGGTCAGGACTTTTTAGTGATCTCTGCT
>Ga0210401_10000093_pt1 | contig 99765 bp, 79 predicted proteins | sample IncBWH32MmetaG_FD_150866 | JGI IMG/M metagenome (GOLD analysis project Ga0210401, IMG submission 150866) | Forest soil microbial communities from Barre Woods Harvard Forest LTER site, Petersham, Massachusetts, United States - Inc-BW-H-32-M | ecosystem: Environmental > Terrestrial > Soil >...
CGAGCGCGCCTGGGTAGAAGAAATCTACACCGACGAGATCAATCCTCCCGTCTCATCCACCTTCCGAGCCGCCCGTAAACGCCGAGGGTAGCCTCCGTCAAGACGGTACAGCCCGTACGCTTACTCTAATGTCATTTTTACCCTCCGTAATACCAAGAGGCCGAAGCCGTTGCAACCAATTTCCATTCTTGACAAAAGGGCGCGTTTGCCGAGGCGAGCTTCCGGGTTCAGAATCCCTTCAAAAGCTGCGAAATAGTGATGCCAAACGCTTGAGCCAGAATCTCCAAAGTGGGCAGGCAAACATTCTTCTTTCCGCGCTCCATGTCTGAGATGTAGCTTCTATCGATCCCCACTTTTTCTGCCATCACCACCTGCGTCCAGCCTTGCTCCTGACGAAGCAGGCGCAGTCGGGTACCAAATTTTGCGGCGATGCTTGAGCTGGACACCCCCTCATCATCCGGTGTAGGCTTTTGACGACAAATCGGCTAAAGCCGATCTTTTCGTGTAAACGCCAAAAATGGAGAATTTGTCGCGCTGTGGATCGTGGTCAGGAGCCACTCCGAAACCGGCATAATGCGACTGAGGTCCTCACTATTTAGAGAATCATGATGTTTGGCGCCCCTCTTCTTCTCTCCCACGATATGACGGGAACTCTGCTCTCCCGTGCTGGTATGTACAGTGATAGCAGTCAGGCATATCAGGAGTGTGCTCTGCAGGAAGTGATAGACCGCTGGCCGGGTATTCTGCCTATTGCCGACTTCTATCCCAGTGTCGAGAGTGTTTGCTCGCTAGGCCGAGAGATTCCAATACCTGTTGCAGACGGGGTGGATGGTTTTATTGACAATTTGCTCCTCACTGACGATGGCCATCTGGTCATTGTGGAAACGAAGCTTTGGCGTAATCCGGAGGCAGTGCGCGAAGTGATTGCGCAAGCACTCCAATACAGTATGGGCGTGAGCCAATTGTCCCCAGCCGTTTTTGAAAGCTGCCTGAGACGTGGCGATGTAAAGAGTCAACGCTTAGGGGGCGACGAGACGGTGTTCCAACGTGCATGCCGCGAAATCTCTCAGAGGGCTGATGATTTTGAGGAAGCTTTGGATCGCCTGCGGTGCAACGGTGATGTTCTCCTGTTGATCGTGGGGGACGGCGTTCGTCCAAGTGCCGAACGGCTGGTTTCATGGATGAACAAGACTGTGGGCACGGCTCCTTTTAAACTAGGACTGGTCGAGCTGCGCTTCTATGACCTGCCCGGTGCAGGCCGGATTATCATTCCCAAGTCGCTGTTGAGAATCACTGAAGCATCCCGGCATGTGGTCACAATCAATGTGCAGGGTGCGACCAAGGAACAGGTCACTGCTAGCGTTACGGTACCGAGTGAAATCCCGACCACGCGCAAGATTGCAGCGTCAACCGCACCAATGTCGGAGGAAACTCTTACGGCAGAGATTCGGGCGAAAAATCCGCCTGAATTTGCCCAACTAGCCGAGACTTTGCGCTCGCTACTCAGGTCAGTGGGTTTTAAGGGCCGTGGTCTTCCTTCCTGTATCAACTATGGCATCGAAGTTGATGGCGATTTCATTCCGCTCCTGAGCGTTTCGGCTACCAACATGTGGTTTTCCATACCGATGCGTGCAGTTCGTGCGCTGGGCGACGAGCGATTTGTCGCATGTAAGCAAAAAATCAACGGTGTTGTCGTGTTTTACCGACCCGAAGACGTTTTTGACCCAACCAAAACGAATACTCTCGGTCCTCGATTTCGAGCATTGGACGGCAAAGTGGAAGCCTTTGTGGAAGCGATCACTGAAATCGCTGACACTGTGCGCAGCGCCATCACGGAAGCGTCGTGATTTCGCAAGGACAACCGTGTGCCGAGGTCGACACTTGGGCGGCTTGCAATTGATTCCGCAGTTGACAATTATTTGAGACCCGTTTGGGGTCTGGAGACTTTACCGCCTTCGTGAGTGAGCCTGTGCAATTCCGGATTCGCAGACAGATTACGCTGCCGCTTTGGGTAGCACATCGGTAGCACACAAACTGTGAATAGCGGGCTAAATGGTAGGCGCGGCAGGAATCGAACCTGCGACCCTCTGCTTAGAAGGCAGATGCTCTATCCGACTGAGCTACGCGCCCGCTTTCAGCGAACTGCAAATGGACGCAACTAGTTTATCAAGCGGATGGTCGTCGTTGCGGATTCACCCATCATGACTCGCGTAACCTGCGTTCTATTGGTCCCCGTTACGGCCACACTCCTCGCTTGCGAAGGTCAGCGCATTATTTCTGGCTTTCAAGGTGCAGTGGTACTCCCCTCCCACCGAATCGGCAGCGCTATAGGTTTGAGAACTTTGCTGTCCGGAATTTCCCGTGATCTGGAAGGATGAACTGAGGTCCAACGTATCGACCGAATTCACCTTGTTGCGCACGACGCTTGCGCGCAACGGCGACACGAAATCGCGATCGAACTCCTGCGAGACCTGCCCGTTTTGCGTAATCGAGCCGTCCGCATTGAAGATCAGGGTGTAATTGAGCGTGAGGGGATAAGTGAAAGATTCGCGGGCGATGGCAGGCCCTTGACTGTTGCTGGTGATCACCGTGGAACTGAGCTGCGTGTTCTGGCTGATGTCCTGCGTGTAGGCAGTGGCATTGATGTCGAAGTTCTGCACGTTTCTGAAGGTCACTTGTTGACGAATATCGGTGCCTACTCTTCCATGCGACGTGTTCACATATCCCGCTACACGGAACGAGCGTATCGAGTGAGTGGTCACGCTGCCGCTCACGTTGCCCGAAGAATCTGTCGTAAGATTCTCTTGGATAGATGGACTGGGGCCAGCACCGATGGTGTTCTTCGTGACGGCGCCCGTCACCTGCGTCGCTTCGTGATCCAGGAAAAGCAAGAGCGTCGCGGTCGCCGAAAAATAGTTGTTCGCATTAAACACGTTCAGGCCAATCGTATGAGGCAGCCCGTTGCTGAGCACGCCGGCAAAGGGTGTGAGATTGACGCGGTAGGGTACAAAGTTCAGCATTTGCACGCCGGGAATGGGCTCCCAGAAAAATGGATCGACGCCCCCGGTGTAGATCCACGGGTACACAGGTGCGACTCCTGCGGGCTGACCATCGATGCTGATCTCTGCCTCGCGAAATGCCGTGCTGCCGCAACTCTGCAGTTCGGCTGCGACATCATTGGGCACGCAGGAATACCAGAACTCGTCGCCGATCTGGCTCTGCGTGATCACATCCAGGTACGCGCTCTCGATGTTGGCAGGCAATGTCAGCGTTGAAGCTAGCTGATCGGCGGGTGTAAACAGCAAGGCCGGCTCGTTGAATCCACCGGAGCCGTTCGCTTGGCGTAGGGGCAAGACTGCGTCCGGCACGCGATGGGAACTGTCGTTATCGCTGGCCGGATAGAACTCCAACGAAGCGCTTCCGGAAATGATTCCGGTGAAGGTGCTGTTCACGATATTTCCCAGAATGACCGATCCCGACTGAGGACTGGCGAACAGGGCGCTGTAGTCAGTGACATCGCGCTCGATATGCCAACTGGGCGCCAGGTTCTTGCGCGGCTCGGCGGTCGTGCCGAAGTAAAGATTCACGAAACCCATATCGACGATGGCCGTGCGGTCGAATTGGCGGCCGGCCGTTACGCTGAAATCCGCCGTGAAGACGACTTCCTGCCATGGACCTGGACAAGCGGATGGCGGCTGGTACTGGTAGGTCGGAATACTGAAATCCACAAACTGTAATCCGGCAAACAGAGTCACCACGCAGGGTTTGACGTGAGGACGCGATACAGGCGGATCCGCCGTCACGGTGTTTGAGGACCCGATCTGAAAACTTTGCGCAGCGGAAATGTGCGCGGTGAGAGTAAGAACTCCAACGACAGCGAGATTTTTGGCGCAGCGTACGACGGCAGAATGAAGCATCGTGAGTCTCCTCGCTCAGAACATCTCGGTGACGGACGTGGCTTTTTGGCGGTGTAATTGAGCGGAACGTGAAAAGAAAGGCCAGTTACAGGCGGGCAGTGTAGTGAGCGGATGCCCCACTGTCAAGAGCAATGCCGCGCTGTAACCCGCCACTGCTGGCGTTTTCAGAGTATCTGCCAGATCGAAGTCCGCTTCGGAAAGTGCGAAAACTAGTCCCTAGATATTCGCCTTTTCTTCGCTATAATATTCGCCCATGGATGAGCGCGTCAAAGCGATTCTGGTGGCTGCCGCCGCGATCGTTGCGCCAAAACTCCGGGATTTCAAGGACACGCCCGCATTGCGTTCGGCGGTCCACGATGCCGTCCGAGTAGCGGAATATATGGCGCGGGTTGTCGAGAGTCGCCGCGCTGAGAAGAAGCCGGCGTGAGCGCAGTTGCAAATCTGAAGTTCGAACTGGCGGATCGAGCCCGGAACTACGCTTTGGCGCGATCGTTCCCGTTTTGTCTGGGATATGGAGACTCCCCGGTAGTGTGCTTCCAGGCTTGTGGCAAGGCTCTGCACGGAAATTTCCATCCCGCCAGCTACAAAGCGCTGCAAGCCAATCCCGAGTGGCGACGACGTCTTAATAAGGTCCACACCACTGCGAAAACCGTCCTGCCGCGTGCTGATAATGGGAATTGGCGAGAGCTGGACTCATGCATGAGCTCCGATGCGTTGTTGATGAATGTGTTCTGCCATCCCGGAGTGTTAAGGAGTACTCGCGTGGCATCCGTGCTCGGGTTACAGGCGAAGCTGAATCCAAGATTCGGGGTGCCGGCGCGGGTGCCGCTCATGAATGGCAGATTGGATCGGACCGAGATTGACTTGAGGATTGGCGACTTGCTGGTCGAAGCAAAATTGACGGAGAGCGACTTCCAGCGTGCAAGAAAGACAAGTGTCCTCCACTATAGCGATTTTCGGGAAGTCTTTGACGAAGATCTGCTGCCCCGCACGGGCGAGTATTTCAATGGCTATCAGCTTATTCGGAACGTGCTTGCGGCTTACGCGAGCCGGTGCTCGCTTTGTGTTTTGCTGGACGCAAGAAGGCCGGACCTTGTGGACGCGTGGTACACGGTCATGCGTAGCGTGAAGCCAGTCACTTTGCGCACTGCGTGCAAGGTTCTCACCTGGCAAGAACTGTCGCGCGTGCTGCCCGCGAGCATGCAGGCCTTCCTGGCCGTCAAGTATGGGATTCACTGAGCATCGGCCCGAGTGGAAAAACCGAATGCGTGCACTCGTACGGGCCGCGCACAGGATCGCCTATTCCACGACGATCCGTTACCACAAAACTTCTTTTTCGGGTAGATGAGCTGAAGAATCGTTGTCTTTGGGTGACTCGTTGTCCTAGCCCGGGGGCCACGCACACACGCGTTGCCTTCTGGCCCGCGCTGGTAGATAATCCCAGCTTCCACCATCCCACAGAGTTCTCAGGAGCACGACATGAAACGTACACTATCGATTTCGTTGTTATCCGCGCTACTCGCTTTGAGCTCGGTCGCATGGGCTCAAGATGTGAAGTCCGACGTGGGCACTGCCGCCAAGGATACGGGGCACGCAACCAAGAAAGCCGCCACGAAAACAGCGGACGCAACGAAGGATGCGAGCGTCAAAACCGCCGACGCCAGCGAAACCGCGGCCAAGAAGACTGGTCACGCCACCAAGGAAGGGGCGGTGAAGACCGGAGACACGACTGAACATGCCGCCAAGACGACGGGCTCGGCGATCAAGAAGGGTGCCAAGAAGACGGGAGCCGGCACCAAGAAGGCCGCGACCAAAACCGCAGACGCGGTCAAGTAAGGGTTTATCGCGGGCCTGCTCGGAGCACTGCGCGCCAGGTGGTTTTGTTGGAGGAGAAAAGATGCCCAGCCTGCGGTCGCGCAGGACTTTCGGGGGGTTCTCGCAAGCCGAGTACGAAACTTTGGCGGAGTTCCGTTATCACTTGGCGAGGTTCTTGCGCCGCCGCAAAGACGCCGCGCGCGCGGAAGGTTTGCAGCCACAGCAGTACGAGTTACTGCTGGCGGTCTCGGGCTTGCCCAAAGAAAAGCAGCCGACTATCAAAGAGATCGCAGCCCAACTCTGTCTGGAGCACCACACGGTTGTGGAGCTTGCTGACCGGCTGGAACACCAGGGATTGCTCGTTCGTCGCAGTTCCCCTCTGGACAAGCGTGTAGCTCTCTTGCAGGTGACACGTTCGGGGCAGGGCGTGCTCGGCCGCATCGTAGGTTTCAGTTTCGCGCAGCTGCGTGACGAAGCTCCCCTGCTGATCACGAGTCTGCGTCGCATTCTGAAAAGGCCAACCGGAAGCTAATTGAAAGACGTCTCTTCCCCTCTGCAGCCGCCAAAAACATCGCGCCTTGCATACATCGACTGGATGCGCGGTCTCGCCTGCGTCCTGATGTTTCAGACCCATTGTTACGACGCCTGGCTCTCGCCTGAAGCACGCAAGTCCACCTTCTTTATGTATTCGCAACTCGGCGGCACTCTGCCGGCGCCCTTGTTTCTCTTTCTGGCCGGAATTTCGTTTGCGCTGGTAACCGACAAACTGATTCTCAAAGGCGTTCTGCCGGGACATATCGCTCGCAGCACGATCCGGCGAGGCGCGGAGATTTTTGCTTTGGGAGTGCTCTTCCGGCTGCAGGAATACTTGATTGCCTGGGGCTGGGCGCCGTGGACTGACTTGCTTCGCGTGGATATTCTCAACACCATTGGCGTTTCGATGATGCTGATGGGGCTGACCTGCTGGATCGTCCTTGCAAGTCCCGGAAACGTGGGCCAGCGCGCTCGTTTAGGAATCACGGCCGCCGCCGTTGCATTGAGCATCTCGCTGCTCACACCTCCCCTATGGACAAGCTGGCGACCGCAATGGCTTCCTTGGCCGCTTCAGTCATACATCAATGGCGTTCACAATCTGGGCGAACCGCAAGCTTGGCTATTTCCAATTTTTCCGTGGGCCGGCTTCGCGTTTGCCGGCTTGGCGATCGGATTCTTGCTGCGCGCTGAGTGGACCCGTTCCCATGAAGGAAGCCTTTTCCTGGTCGCCGGTGTTTTCGGTGTAGGCCTCATTCAGGGCGCGCGTTGGCTGGACTCGCAGCCGCTGCACCTCTTTGCCACTTACGATTTCTGGCACACGAGTCCGGCCTTTTTCCTGATCCGTGTGGGATTGCTGTTCACGATTCTCTGCGCGAGTTATGTCTGGTGCCGCTGGGGACCGGGGCAATGGGCCTTCAGCCCGTTGATTCAGTTAGGACAGACTTCCCTTTTGGTGTACTGGGTGCATATCGAATTTGTTTATGGGCGCGTGTCGATTCTCTCGAAGCGCGCACAGGGTATTCTGAGCGCGAGCATCGGACTACTGCTGATTTTTCTGGCAATGTTAGCGCTGTCGCTGGCAAGGACGAAGCTGAAGGGCCGCGGCGTCAAGCTTTTGTGGAGGGACACGACTCCTTCCTCGCAGCGATTAGCTCAGCCATATCACGAAGTGACGGCGCCGACCCAGTTGCTGCGCTCGAGGAACGTGGGTGGCTCATAGGTACGCCCGGCAGCCAGGCGCCGCTCCTCCCGTCGACTGGTCCATAAAAGCACTGGCCCTCCCGCTCGAGACGCGACCCGCGCCACGTTTCCGAATTCCTTCTCGAATTCGCGGCGCAACGCAGCAATCTCTTCGCTCACATTCCGATTCACTTTCCGAAGGTGTTTTTCCATCGCCCAAAGAGCCGCGTTATAAGCGGTGCGCAATTTCGCCGACTCGCGGGTGAATCGCTCCCGAACCCGCGCGTCTGGATAGTCGCGGTACCGGCGCCATCCCTGCAGCATGGTCTGGCACATGCGGTACAGGCTGGGACCATTTTGTTCAAAATCCCGCTGGAACGCCGAGTCCAAAAACCGCTTGGAATCTTCCCGAGAAATGGCGGCATGCTGAAAATTGAACTTATCCTGGCCATGAATATCTGCGAGGTCGACGTCTTCCAGCAGCCGGCCCTGCTCCGACATTTCTTTGTAAAGCGGCGTCCCCGGTACGGGCGTGTAGAGCATGAACTGGTGGAAATCCGTGCGATGACTGACGGCGTAATCGATCTCGTCAGCAATATTTTCATTCGTGTGATGTTCGAGTCCGATGATGGTCGAGCCTTGCACGCGAATGCCGTGCTCGCGCAGCTCACTGGTAAGTTGACGAGTGTCCGCGCCCTGGAGCTTGGCATAATGGGAACGCGGCGACTCCAGCCCCATCCACAACCACGAGATGCCAAGTTCCACCAGTTCCTGCAGCCTGTACTTGCGAATAGCATTCGCAGAGGCGAATACTGCGAGTCCCCAGCTCTTGCCTGCTTCCTTCATGCGTTGCAGCAGTTTCATGGCGCGCTCGCGATGCAGGAGAAAATTCTCGTCCATGATGAAAAAATTCTGCGCGTGCAAGGACGTTTCCATGTGATTCATTACGTCGAAAAGTTCATCCCCGGTTTCGAAGAAGTTCACGAACTTGCCTTTGCCGCCGAAGAATGAAGACGTAGTGCAGAAGTTGCATCCCATCGGGCAGCCCACCGAAGGAATGACAGTGGCTGCGGTCCCACCTTTCCGTTCCGGCAACCGGATGCCGAGAATGCGGGTGTCGAGGCCGGAGACGATTTCAGGATGGCGAATCGGGGCCGCGGCATCCTCACCCAGGTACTCGCGCATCCAGCGGATTCCTTCGCCGCGCACGATTTGGTCGGCATCGATCATCACTTCAATTCCGGGAATCGCGGTGACATGGCCGCCCACAACAATCACGGAGCGTGGGGACAGCTTGCGGACCAGCCGGCACATCTCCCGCACTTTTTTGACGTTGACGATGATCGATGAGATCCCGACCACGTCATACTCGTTCGCGGTGAGCTCGCGGGCGAAGGCATCGCGGGTCGGAAAATCCAACAGCGTGCAAGGCGCAGAAATATTTGCCTGGATCATCATGATGCCCCAGGAGCGATGAAACATGCGCAGGGAAAACGCGCCCTGCGCCCGCGTGACCTGGTTGTGATACAGCTCCATCGGATTGATGGAGCGGCTCCCGAACTCGTCATCTTGTGCGTAAGGACCAAAAACCGAAGTGAGGAGGACACGCGCTCGCGTGCCCTTGGGGTGAATTTTCATGCTGGCTGTAGGCTCCTGGCTTCAGCCTAGAGAGACGAGCCTAGGTATGTATGTGAGCGTGGCCATAAAATACAAAACTATTACATAAGGTTCGAGGACACCTGCGCTAGCGCGTTGGTTACTACACTTAGGGCCATGGCCCACTGCGCACGAGCCTTGGCCTCGTCTTCTCCGAAGCCGACGAGATAGAACGTGATATAGAAACCATCGCGAACGCAGGCGTCTTCGTGGTAATGGCAGCGGCGCAAAACAAATTCGGCCGAAGCCGGGATTTCAGGAACGTCCTGCAGCAGTCTCGTGAGCCTTTTCAGCAAGCTCTCGTGATCCTCAAACAAGAAACGAGCCGCAGAATTTCTAAACAGCAGGTCCACATAAGAGCCGAATTTCCATGGCTCGCCGAAAATTTCTTCCTCCGGGTGAATTTCAGTAGTGGACCAGGCGTCGCATTTCGCGCTCTCCAGAATGGAGATTTGCGCATTCACAGCCAGCAGGAACTCGCGCAGCTCCCCGATCCGAACCGCTTCTTCGATGTGATCCAGCATCTGCGGTTCACGTTTCAGGTCGTAGTAGCGAAAACTGCCGTCCGGCGCAGCCCAAGGCAACTCGAGCGTCTCATCGTCGCGGCCGAGTTCAACGGCATAGTCGGTTTGCATCGAGCTTGGAGAGGCAAAAGACCGATGGACTCTCGGCGTCCACCGGTCCTCGGATGGTCTGCGTCTATTTGGCGGGCGCAGGCTGCGGAGCTGGTGGTTGGGCAGGAGTGCCGAAATTCACCTTGGGCACCTCGCGCGATCCCTCGGCGGCTTTGAAGTACGCATCGTTGGGCTTGAAACCTGCCCAGCCGGCAAATACGCTCGCGGGGAATTGCTGGACGTAGGTGTTGTAGTCCTGCAGGCCTTCGTTGTAGCGCTTCCGTGCCACGGCGATCCGATTTTCAGTGCCGGCCAGCTCGTCCTGCAGGCGCAGAAAGTTTTCGTTCGACTTCAACTGCGGATAGTTTTCCGCGATCGCGAGCAGGCGACCAAGGGCGCCGTCTAATTGATTATTGGCGGCAATCTTGTCGGACGGCGATCTCGCCGACAATAACGCTGAGCGCGCGTTCGCGATGTCGCCGAACACCGTCTGCTCCTGCTTGGCATACGCTTTGACGGTTTCGACCAGGTTTGGGATTAGGTCCGCACGGCGTTGCAAATTCACATCGACCTCAGACCACGCAGACTTGACGGCTTCGTTCTTCGACACCAGCGTGTTGCGAACGGTTACGTATTGTCCGAATACAACCAGCGCAATCAGCGCCAGGATGATCACTGCGATTAAACCCTTACCCATGCGACTCTCCTTTTAAAACTCGGCAAAGTTAAGCCCTCGGGGAATCCAGCATCTTGTCGACAGCGGAGGTCACCTGCTCAACCGCGGACAGATATCTGGCAGCGAGGTCCTGCACCTGAAATTGCTTGGGATCGGTCCGGCCTGCCCGAATGTCCAGCAAATGATCGAAGGGGCTGGCGTCAAAAGCAACAATCGCGGCAAGAGCCTTCACGGAGTCCCGCTTGGTTGCCGGTACTGGCTCGCCCTGTGCAATCAGGGCATGCCGGAACAAGGTAGCGAACGCTGACACCGAACGCAACAGCAGTTGCCAGGTCTGTTTTTCGTTACCGGCATGCGCGAGCAAACGCTGGCGGAGCAGAATGAGTTTCTCGCGGAGTTCGTATTCGAGTTGCGCCCGGTGCAAATTCATCGGAATCTCAAGGTTTGAGACCAGATCGGCACCCGCCAGGACGCGATGCCGGCGCTTGATGTCCAGTAACTCGATGGAAAACACATCGGCAGAGCGCTCCAGTTCGTCGCGAGTAATGAGAAGCGGAGCAGGATGCCGTTTCGTCCAGGCCTGGATGGCAGGCGCAAGCAGTAGCAATTTGGGCAGAGTCGTCTCTTTCAGGATCGCGAGCAAATTGATGTTGGAGTATTCCTCATCGTAATCGCCCGAAATGGCGGAACCGTATAGAACCAGGCTTTCGAGGTTCCCGCCTGCCGATTGCTGGAACTGTTGGACGAACTCGCTGATCTGCTTTTCGGGAACCGCGTTCTTAGGAGCCATACCAAGTCCTCAGTTCTGCTGCCTACCAACTGCCTCCCGCACCGCCACCGCCGGTACTGCCGCCGCCAAAACCACCGAAGCCTCCGCCACCCCCGCCGAAACCACCACCACCATCCCCGCCCCCACGATACCCTCCGCTTCCCCCGAAGAGGAACATGTAAAAGAGCAAGCGGCGCAGAGGGGGAACAGCCAGCACAAAAACGATTAGCGCGATGATCGCCAGAATCTTGCCCGGAGAAAGTTCTACCTGGCGCGGCTGCGGACGCGACTCTAGCGGCTCGATGCGGCGCGGCTGCGAGGTCGTGATCTCGACGCCGGCATCTTTGGCGACGACATCAACGATACGCGAAGTGAGCAGACTCACCGCGCCGTCGTAGTCCCCGCTCTTTAAGTACGGTACAGCTTCGCGTCCAAAGCCTCCAACCTTCCCGTCAGGGAGAATTCCCTCCAGACCGTAGCCGACATTGATGTAATATTTGCGATCCTGCACCGCCAGGAGAATCAGGACACCACGATCTTTGCCCTTCTGACCAATTCCCCACTTCTGATACAGGTCCACGGAATAGTTAAAGATGTCTTCCCCGTCGGTGGACTTGATCGTGACGACGACCACGGAAGCCTGTGCCTTCTCGAGGACCTGGCGGCACATTTCCTTGAGTTGGGTGACAATGGGCGGACTGAGTACTCCCGCGAAGTCGTTGACGCAGTCTGTAGCCTTGAGAGATGCCACCGGCTCGGCACTCGCGCACGCCGCCAACACTAGTACAGCGAGGGCGATGGACAGCCATTTCAAGCGCAGCTGCATTCGGGCTCGATTGTAAACGAATTGGACTGATAACCCCGTGATGGCCGTCTTGATAAAACACCGTGAATGCCGTGCGCGCAAATCGCGTGCACAATCATTCGATGGTAGATCTGCGATGCGAGACTCTTATTCAGAAGCGGCCCAGGAAGTCTATGACCTGCCGCTCTGCCCAGCGGCCGTCATACCCATTGGCCTCGGCGAGAAAGGAGCAATGGCCGCCGTCCGCGCACTCGATGAATGTCAGATTCGGATTTGCGGAGATTTTCCGCCGCGTCTCGGGAAGGATTCGAATAAACGGGTCATTGGCAGCGTGGAGAATCAACCCGGGAACAGAAATCTGGCCCACGACATTCGAAGCTGCTGCGCGCGCGTAATAATCGACGGCGCCCTGGAACCCGCAGTAGTAGGCCGTAATCTTGTCGTCGAAGTCGCGCAGGCTCCGGATACCGCGAAGCCGTTTTGCATCGAAATGGCCCGGGAATAATTTTGCTTTTTGCCGAAAGCGCCGGCGTAGCTTCACCATGAAATATTGTTCGTAAAGGCGGTTGCCGGGAAGATGCAGAGCATCGGCGGAGGCTGCCAGATCCATCGCCGGACAGACTGCTGCCACAGCCCGAAATTCAGGCGGGGCTTTCCTGCCCCATTCGCCGGCCGTCTTCAATACTAGGTTGCCGCCCATCGAAAAGCCCACCAACGCAACCCGCTGAACTTTGTCCTGCTCGATCACATTGCGGGCGACGGCGCCCACATCCCCCGAAAGACTCGAGTTATAGAGCGTCGGCGCCAGATGGTCAGTGCCGCCACAATTCCGCTGATTCACCCGCACCACATTCATGCCGGCCACAAGGCCCTTCTGCGTCACGCCGATCACGTACCCCGATTCGCTCGAGCCTTCCAGTCCGTGAACAACAAGAATCGTGAGAGCGTTCCGGCGGTCCGCCTGCCAATGACAGCGGCAAAGAATCTTCACTCCCGGTGCGACTTCAACATAGCGATCTTCCGGGACGGGCAGCTGGGAGCTACGCAGCAGGAAAAATCCCGCCAGCGTCTGCAGATGTCCTCCGCGCAGAAGACGCCGCGCCGTAAACGAGGGGGCTTCCGAAGTGGATTGCAGATTGTGCACTCTTTGATTTTAAATACGGAAAGAGCTTTCGTGCAGTTGTGCGTTATAAGGAGTCATTTCATGCCGATTTTTGAGTATGTTTGCCAGAACTGCGATCATGCTTTCGAAGCCCTCGTTTATGGCTCAGAGAAGGCGGAGTGCCCGAAGTGTCACGGTAAGAAACTCGCTCCGCAGCTTTCCACGTTTGCTGTCGCCAGCAAGGGTGCACCCAAAGCCTCGCCATCCCCTGGACCATGTGGCACTTGCGGCGATCCCGGCGGCCCGGGCGCGTGCTCGATACGCGACTTCGACTAACTACCACGTACCTGCTCTCTCCCGGGTAACTTTGGAGACTCAGGGTAGTAACGGGTGTTACTTTGCGAGACCCCGAAAAATGCGTACTCTCGGTCGATAGCAGCCTGCTCTTGAGGAGAGGGCTCATGGACCGTCGACGGGAGACACGCATCGATACGGCGTTGCCCGTGCGCATCTGGGGCGTGGATACCTACTGCCGTCCCTTCATGCAAATGGCCAGCGTGCGCAATATCAGCAGTCTCGGCGCGATCCTTCAGAACGTAAGGGCACAGATCAAACCCGGCGAGATCCTCGACGTCCAATACGACGGAGTGAAGGCCCAGTTTCGTGTGGTATGGGCGGGCAGGCCCGGCACCATCGAAGCCGGAGAATTAGGACTGGAACGTCTGCCCGAAGAGCCTTACATTTGGGACGTCGATCCGGCGCGCTGTGGACATACCGTCGGCAACGGCTAGTCAGCTGTCCCCTACTGTGCCTTCAAACAAATTGGGGACCCGCAGAAGCGCAGATCCCCAACACCATTAGAATTTCAAAACGATTCCCGTCGAGTAGCGGAAGTTGTTCTGGCTCGACCCGGCAACCCGCGTTTGCAGGAAATCTGCCTGCCCCATGCGGATAGCGAAATTGCGGCTCAGATTCACATCCACACCACCGCCAGCTGCCCAGGTAAAGTCGGTTGACGACGCCGACACGCCAAACGCCGAGCCGGAAAGCCGCCCACCACCAAACAGGACATGAGCAAACGGCGTTAGCCGCGAAGAATTAGGGACCCGCACGGTCGGTCCGAACAAGAATGTGTAGAAGTTTGTTTTAACACCCACGCCCAACACACTCGGTGTGCCGTAAGAACCGCTGAAATCTGCCGTCACGCCCAAATTACGTGAAAAGAAACCGCTCGCGGACGCATTCCAACCGTTCAGGTTGAAGCCACCGAGGCCTGACGTCCCGCTATTTGCGTGGAAGTACTGGTACCCGCCAAAAATCTCAGCTTTCGGCGCCTCCCCGCGTTCCTGGCCGAAAGCCACCAGAGAAAGCGATAGCACTGCGCACACTACGACGAAGTTGCGTATCATTGCTGCTCCTTTTACCCAAAATGTGTCCTGGTCCGGCATAAGTGACAGAACACGATTCACCAAGACCTGCTCGATCATAGAGGCCTAAGTGCCTTGAGTACCGTGATTACAGTCACTTGCGCTTGTGAGAGGAGTGCACAATTGGGCACTCCCATTTTGGTAGGCGAAAAAAATAAACCGGGCAGCCAATCCGCCCGGTTCGAGTAAGTTGCACTTAGTTTGCAGTAATCGAGGTCTAAGTCCCTTCCGACCACCCCGCCAGATACTCTTCCTGTTCCGGCGTGAGGCGATCGATCTTGATTCCCATCGATTCCAGCTTCAGCCTGGCCACGCGTTTATCGAGTTCCACGGGAACGGTGTAGACCGTCTTTTCCATCTTGCTGTGATTCTTCACCATGTGGTCGACCGAGAGTGCCTGGTCGGCGAAGCTCATGTCCATCACCGACGGTGGATGCCCCTCTGCCGCCGCCAGGTTAATCAGCCGGCCTTCGCCCAGCAGATTGATCTTACGGCCGTCTTTCATCGAGTATTCTTCGACGAAATGGCGCGTGGTGCGCTTCGAGGAAGCCATCTTCTCCAGGGTCGGAATGTCGATCTCGACATTGAAGTGGCCCGAGTTCGAGATAATCGCACCATTCTTCATGACTTCGAAATGCTCTTTCGAGAGCACGTTTTTGTTCCCGGTCACGGTGCAGAAGACGTCGCCGATTTTGGCCGCTTCATTCATCGACATCACGCGGAACCCGTCCATCACGGCTTCCAGCGCTTTCGTCGGATCGACCTCGGTCACGATGACCTCGGCTCCCGCACCCCGAGCGCGGCTTGCCAGTCCGCGGCCACACCACCCGTAGCCGGCGATTACGAACTTCGACCCGGCGAGCAGGAAGTTGGTGGCTCGAATGATGCCGTCAATGGTGGACTGGCCGGTGCCGTATCGGTTATCGAAAAAGTGCTTGGTATCGGCATCGTTGACCGCAATGATCGGATAGCGCAGCACGCCTTCCTTGGCCATGGCGCGCAGACGGATCACCCCGGTGGTCGTCTCTTCCGTTCCGCCAATGACGCCATCTATCACATCCGTGCGTTTGGTGTGCAGAACATTCACCAGGTCGGCGCCATCGTCCATGGTGATGTGTGGCTTGTGATCGATGGCCGCCAGGATGTGCTGGTAATAAGTCTCGTTGTCCTCGCCCTTGATGGCGAACACCGGGATGTTGTAGTCGCGCACCAGGCTGGCGGCCACATCGTCCTGGGTCGACAGCGGATTAGAGGCGCACAACACCACGTCCGCGCCACCATCACGCAGGCACACCGCCAGATTTGCGGTCTCGGCGGTGACATGCAGGCAGGCTGAAATGCGGATCCCTTTCAGCGGTTGATTCTTGATAAATTCCTTGCGGATGATCTGCAGGACGTTCATGGACTGGTTGGCCCAGTCGATGCGCTTCTTCCCCATGTCCGCAAGATCGAGATTCTTAACGTCGCAGTTGATTTGCGTCGGTGTCGTTGACATACCTCTCCTGATTTCTATGATGACGGTGAAATTCTGGGCGCCAGCCTCACAGCTAGACGATCAGAATACACGAAACGTTGGGAGGGATTTTTCCCGAACGTCACTACAGGGGGTTACCAGGGGACGTCGCCAAACGTCCCCGTTTCGTCTTACAGAAACTACCGCTTCGCGGCCTGCAAAGCTGGTTCGCGCAGCCCAGCTTCGCTGGCCAGCTTGGCAGCCTTATCCGTGGCTTCCCAGGTGAAGTCCTTGTCAGTGCGTCCGAAATGGCCGTACGCAGCCGTCTTGCGATAGATCGGACGCCGCAAGTTCAGCGAATCGATAATGCCCTTCGGAGTCAACTGGAAGTTCGCCCGGATCAGGTCGGGAATGATCGCCGGATCGACCTTGGCAGTCCCGAACGTTTCAACCAGAATACTCACCGGTTCGGCGACGCCGATCGCATACGCCAATTGAACTTCGCACTTATCGGCGAGGCCGGCGGCCACAATATTCTTGGCAATGTAACGCGCCATGTAGGCCGCGGACCGATCCACCTTGGTCGGATCTTTGCCGCTGAAAGCGCCGCCGCCATGGCGTCCCATGCCGCCGTAGGTGTCCACGATGATCTTGCGACCCGTCAGACCGGTGTCGCCCATCGGGCCGCCGATCACGAACCGCCCGGTGGGGTTGATGTGATACTTGGTGTCCGCGTCGAGCAGACTGCTCGGAATCACCGCCTGGATCACGTGTCTCAGGATTTCCGAGCGCAGCTGATCATTCCCGACCGTCTCGGCGTGCTGGGTCGAGATGACCACCGCATCCACACGGAACGGCTTTCCGTTCTTATCGTATTCAACCGTAACTTGGGATTTTCCGTCGGGACGAAGGTAAGGGCAGGTTCCGTTCTTGCGTACTTCCGTAAGTCGTTGGGTTAGCTTGTGGGCCAGCAGGATCGGGGTGGGCATCAGTTCGGGATTTTCGTTTACGGCGAAACCGAACATCATGCCCTGGTCACCAGCGCCGCCGGTATCCACACCCATTGCAATGTCGCCCGATTGCTTGTTGATGCTGGAAATCACGGCGCAGGTATTGCAATCGAAACCGTACAGTGCGTTGTCGTACCCGATTGACTGAACTACACCGCGCACCAACGACTGAAAATCGACATACGCCTTGGTGGTAATTTCTCCGGCAATCACAACCAGCCCGGTAGCGGTCAAAGTCTCACAGGCGACGCGGCTGGTGGAATCTTCCGTCAGGCAGGCGTCGAGAATGGCATCAGAGATCTGGTCCGCAATCTTGTCGGGATGGCCTTCCGTCACAGACTCTGAAGTGAACAAGTAACGATTTTTGGATGGCAAATTTAAGCTCTCCTTGCTCTACGACATTCGATCGGCGGGGAAATCAGGGCGCACTCTCGCCATCTTCCGCGCGTTTTCCAAACATTTGGATGTTCCTAAAAAGCTATCAGACAAAGGAATGTTGAGGCAATGATTTTGGGTCAGGCTGGCAGATCAACGGTTTAGATGTCATGGATTGCGTTCAGACTGCGACAGAGCCGGGTTGAACGGCACTAAAGCCGACCATCATTGCGGAGCAGCCGCAACCGGCTTCAAAGGTGGGGTCTGCAAACCATCCGAATGAAACGTTAGCGTCTTCACTACCCCGTACCCACCTTGGAGTGGAACCTTCTGCCCATTAAAGAACACGTCCAGGGCGCCGATACTACCCGCCTTCACGATGACTTCGTTCTTCGCCTGAATGACTTTTTGTTGGGGAGCCACGAGGGTGACCTCGAAGGGAGGCTGGCCGTCGGCCACGATGGAGACCCAGCATTGTTCCGCGCCGTCATTGCCCTTGAGCAGGACCGTGAATGTACCCGAAGGGACTCCGTGCAAAGCCGCTTGCGCCACCGGTGAAGATCGCGCCATCTTTTCGGTCGTCGGAATCGGAGTGCTGGGAGCTTTGCCGTCGTTGGAAGCCGGTACCGTCTGAACTGGCGAAGGTGCGGCACTCGGCGGACCGGAACTGGGTGCCGATCCGGAGGGAGCCGTTGTTTCCGTGGCGGGAGCAGGAGCATTCGTGCTCTTCTCCATCTGAGGAGCCCGGTGGTAATAACTCCAGCTGGCAAATGCGAGAACGATCAACAGGAGGGCGAGCGCCAGCATTCCCCAGGGAATCTCGCTTGCCGCGTGCTCTCCGCCCGCGTGTGCAACTGGACGGGGCTCGGGCGCAGGCGCTGGCTTGGCGGCGTGAACCTCGGGCAAAGCCTGCATCCGGCTCTCACCCAATGCTTCCATGTAATCCGCGAGTGTTTGTTCTTCATCCAGCCCGACGTGACGGGCGTAAGCGCGAACGAAACCCTTGTTGAAAATGCCCCCGGGCAGTTGCTCGAACTTCTCTTCTTCGAGGGCACGCAGCATACGCGTACCGATCTTGGTGCTCAGCGAGATATCATCGAGCGAGATGCTGCGTTGCTCGCGTTCTTTCTTCAGCCTGTCACCAAACGATCCCATGCGATGCGTCTCCAGGGCAGTGCACCCGGCAAGACCGAATACTCAACATATGTTAAGCGTGCGGAACGAGAGTTGCCAGCATTTGTCCGGGCCAAAGTACCGTCTCCGGCACTCCGAAGGTAACGCTCCACGACACGCAAAGGCGCGAAGGTCCTTGCCGTCCGTGGCTTTGCGGGTACTTGTTACTTAAGATCATTGCCCCCCATTCTGAGCGCCGCATATAATTTGTCTACTTCTTCCCGAAAATCGAAGGGTTTAGGTGCATGCCTGAGGCGACCGGAGCCGACCGAAAGCGGCATAGTCAAGAACTGAATATCTTTCACGATGTGGCCAAGGCTCTCACGTCGTCGCTGGACCTCGATTCCATTCTGCAGACCATCATGGAAAAAATGGCGGAATACTTCCGCCCGGACACATGGTCCCTGCTCATGATTGATGAGCAGCACAATGAACTCTATTTCGCTATCGCTGTGGGCGATGCCGCGGAGGCACTCAAGGACGTTCGCCTGAAAGTCGGCGAAGGCATTGCCGGATGGGTCGCCAAGAATGGCGAACAGCTCATCGTCCCCGACGTGTACACCGATCCTCGATTTGCCAAACGCATCGACGAAGTTACGCAATGGGAGACTCGCTCCATCATCTGCGTACCCCTGAATTCCAAGCACCGTGTTCTCGGCGTGATTCAACTCGTGAACGTTGACATGAAAGGTTTCGGCGACCAGGAAATCTTTTTCCTGCAGGCCTTGTGCGACTACGCCGCGATCGCCATTGAGAATTCCCGGGCCGTCGAGAAGATACAGGAACTCACCATCACCGATGACTGTACCGGCCTCTACAACGCGCGTCATCTTTATAAGACGCTCGAAACCGAGGTCTACCGCTCGTCACGCTTCGGCTACGAGTTCAGCATCCTCTTTATAGATCTGGATCACTTCAAGCAGGTCAACGATACCCATGGTCACCTGGTCGGCAGCAAACTGCTGGCGGAGATCGGCTACCTGATCAAGGCACAGCTCCGCTTGATCGATTACGCGTTCCGCTATGGCGGTGATGAGTTCGTTGTCCTCTTGCCGCAGACCGGAAAAGATCAGGCCTTGACCGTGGCAAAACGCCTGCGCGATGCCCTGCGCGTCAGCATGTTCTGCAAAGAAGAAGGATTGAACCTGAACATCCGCGCCTCGATCGGCCTCGCCACCTATCCCCACGACGCCAAATCGCCCCACGATGTCATCCGTCAAGCCGACGAAATGATGTACCTCGTGAAGAACACGACCCGCGACAATATCGGCATCGCGCAGCGCGGGGTGATGAAGTAAGGAAGCTCTTAGCTGTTAGCTCGTAGCTTTTAGCAAATCCGGTCTCCGCCCACCAGCGCACTCGAATAACAGCCGACTGAATCCGCTGGCTAATTTCTTTGTCTGGAAAGTCTTGTGCAGATCAAGCTCCGACCTGCATGTCCAAGAATGTCGCGGACAAGGGCGCAAGCTGATAGCTGATGGCTGATAGCTGATAGCTGATAGCTAATGGCTAATGGCTCCTCCTAGTTCTCCTTCTTCCTCTTCTGCAACTCAATCGGCTCGGTCTTCGACTGGCTCGCCGAAGGATCAGGCTTGAATGCCACGCCGTTCGCGGGCGCGTTCGGGTTCACGCCAAAATCCCAGACATAGAGATTCATTCCCTGCTTGCCGAGCATCTCGACCACCGCATACTCGCCCGCAGGCAGGCTTTCCGTGGGCGTCAGCTTCACCCACCCACCAGCCATCGGCTGCGCCGTGCTGGCAACGAATTTTGCATCCTGACTGATCTTGCCGTAGACGGCGATTTTGATGTCACCGACCACGCGCTTGTCCCCTTTTGGCTCAAGGCGCACGATGCGGAAACGCTCGGTGGGAGAGAGGGGCTTATCTTTGTCTTTCTTTCCTTCGGAATCATCCTCGGACTTCAAGGGTGCGGGAGCAGCGTCCGACTCGGATTCCTGGTCCTTGTCAAGGTTGACGTACAGCGCGGGAACTGTAACGTGCGACTGCACGGGCGCATGTTTTCCCGGCACCTCGACGGTCTGACGGTTGCTTGCGATCGGATTCACGGCTGACCGCAGAATGTTCCCCTTCATATTCTTGTTCACGCCGCCCGTGCGTTGATCGATAGGAACCAACTCCGGCTGACTTTGATACGTATCCAACAGGAAGACGCCACCCTCTTCGGGTAATTGAAGACCTGGCAGGACGTGGGGCGATCGGGCCTCATCAGCCTGACGGTCAGCCTCGAATTCCTTGTCCAGTTGAATGGCTTCCGGAGTCGAAGCACCCGAGGCACGATCCTTCTCGTATTTCTCGGTGGCCGGCCAGTCCACCAGCGACTTTGGAAGTTCCTCCCACTCCCCGCGCTCGGCGCTCAGATAGCGCACACGATCGCCCTTAATCTCATACTTACTGATGGCCTGATAGGAACCGTCCTTCAGTATCAAGCGGCTGGCGAGGTCCTGGCCTTGGGTTAGGACGGGAATCAGCAGAATGGCAACCAAGCATGCTGGAAGCCAGTTTGCAGGAGCTAAGTAGAAACGCCGCATATGCCACTCAGTCCATCCGATGCAGCCGGAGGGCGGTCACGATGCTTAGGTAGCTTTCAGAATTGTCCCACAAGTGAGAGGGTCCGGGACAGGAGTTTGCGAAACATGCTCTAGGCTTTAGGCTCTGGGCTCTAGCCTCTGGTCTGCCGCCTTTCGCTTCAAGGGCATAAGCAATTGGGACCGAGGCCCTGGAGTCCCGACCTCGTCTGCATGAAGAGGAGATGCTAGAGCCCAGAGCCTAGAGCCTGGAGTCTGCTCATCCGGTATTGTGCAGTCCGGCGGCAATTCCGTTTATCGTCGTGCTGATGGCGTAGTCGAGTTGGCTGCTGCGGGTTCCACTTCGCTTGCGGCGCAGCAGATTCACCTGGATCAGGCTCATGGGATCGACATACGGATTGCGCAGCCGGATGGATCGGAAGAGCACAGGATTTTTCTCCAGCAGATCCTTCTGTCCAGTAAGCAGAAGCAGGACGCGGCGCGTGCGTTCGAATTCTTCCCACAACATGCTGTAGACGCGATCGCGCAACGCGGCGTCCGCCACCAGGCCGGCGTACAGGCGGGCAATGGCCATGTCAGCTTTCGCCATGGCAATTTCGACGTTGCGCACCAGGCTTGAGAACAGAGGGAAGCTTTCCATCATTTGTTCGAGGAGGTGCGGCTGTGCGGGACTGCCATCGCGGAAGCGCTCGAGCGCATGCCCTACACCGAACCACGCTGGCAGCGCGTGGCGGCTCTGCATCCAGCCGAACACCCAGGGGATAGCGCGCAGGTCTTCGAGGCGACGGCTCTGGGAGCGCCGCGCCGGGCGTGAGCCGATGCGAGCGTGTTCGAGTTCGTTGACCGGGGTAGATTGCTCAAAGTATTCGAGCACTTCAGGATTGTCGGCGATATGTTCGCGATAAAAAGCGTACGCATCCTGCGACATGATCTCCATTGCCTGGTCCCAGTGTTGGGCGGTGCCTTGCGCCGGACGATTGGGACTCACGACAGCTTCGAGGCAGGCGGCAATCATGATTTCCAGATTCCATTCGGCGAGCACTGGATCGGAATACTTCCATGTGAGGACCTCGCCTTGCTCGGTGATGCGAATCTCTCCTGAAAAATCTCCCGGTGGCTGCGCGAGAATAGCGGCGTGGGTAGGACCGCCGCCCCGGCCGACCGTGCCGCCCCGTCCGTGAAAGAGCCGCAGCTTCACGCGCTGTTCACGGGCCGCCGCATGCAGATCGCGCTGCGCCTTGTGCAACTCCCACGTGCTGGTCAGCATGCCGCCATCTTTGTTCGAATCGGAGTAGCCGAGCATGACTTCCTGCACTCGGCCCCAGGAGTCGAGCATGGGCTGGTACTCGGCGGACTCCCAGACACTTTTCATTACCGTACTGGAGTTGCGGAGAGCGCTGATCGATTCGAATAGAGGCACGGGCATAAGGCCGGGATCTTGCCCGCTCTTTGCGACAGATACGCCCGCCACGCCAGCGAGGCGGACGACGTTCAGAATGTCTTCTTCGGATTGGCTGTCACTCACAATGAAGTGGCGGATCGCGCAGGGCTCGTGAGTCTTGAGTTCAGCGATGGCTCGAAAGGTTGCGAGCAGCTCAGCGGAAGGCGCTGGCAACGCGTTATGGCCTCCGGTTTCAGGGGAAACGACAGCGGACGCCATGTCAGACAGGGCTTGCGAAAGTATCTGGGCATGCTGCCGAATGTCTAGGACGTGCAGGTGGAAGCCAAAGGTGCGAACCTGGCGCAGCAGCGGGTCGACTAAGAGGATCACGAGGCGTCCGCCGTGATTGGCGCACAAGCTCTCCTGCATGAGCAGGAGATCGTTCTCGAAATCCCGCGCCGACTGGTAGGCATGTTCGTGAGCTTTTGAATCGCGGCTGTAACGCAGTCGAGCGGCGATGAAATCGAGGAAGTGCCGGTAGAGTTCGGCTTCGGTGATGCGCTTCCATCGCGAATGTTCTGCGCCCAGTTTGGTTTCGTACTCGCGCACGCGGCGCGTGAGTGCTTCCGAGGCGCCGATGCGGCGCAGAGACATACTGAGCTGGCTCACGAGCCGGGTCACGCCGGCGATGTAGTAGTCGATGAGGAGATGCCGGGCCATATCCAAGGCATCGCGCGTGCAGTCGGCGGTGACATAGGGATTGCCGTCGCGATCGCCACCAATCCAGGATCCAAAGCTCAATAGGTCGGGGAGCTTTGTCTTTCCTGCCTGGGCGCCGTACACCTGCTCGATGGAATCCTCGAGCTCGGCGTAGAGGCGCGGAATGGTTTCGAACAGAACCATGGGAAAGTAGTCGAGGCCCATGTGGATCTCGTCGCGCACGGTGGGCTTTTTCAGCCGGATTTCATCCGTCTGCCAGAGCGCGGTGATCTCCGCCAGAATTTGCGATTCGTACTCTAGGGCGTCGGTGCGGGAGAGCGGGACCTGGTCGAGCCGCTCGAGCCATCGGGCAATGCGGCGGCGCTTGAGGCGGATGGTGTGGCGGGTAATTTCGGTCGGGTGCGCGGTGAAAACCGGTGTCACCCGGATGGTGCCGAGCGCCTCGAGCACGCGCGCAAGCGGGACTCCAGCGGCGTGCATGCGAAACAGCGTTCCGCGGAACGAACCTTCGATGGGAGCGCGTCCTTCGCGCAGACGGGTCGCGCGGCGTCGGCGCTTGCGATGGTTCGTCTCGGCGAGGTTGGTCAGCTCGAAATAAATCGCAAAAGCCTTGGTAATGCGGTAAGCATCGTCGATCGAAAGCGTGCTGATCAGCTCGCGCGCTTCCGCCATCAGACCGGCTTCGAACACGTGCGGCGCCGCGCCTGCGGAAGGCTGGTCACGGTGCTGGATCAGGACCCGACGCAGACGCTCGACCACCTCGAAGAAGGCTTCCCCTTCCTGCTCCACGAGCACGCGCCCCAGCAGCGTGCCGAGCGAACGGACGTCGCGACGAAGGGGCAGCTCCTTCGCGGGATCAGTGGTATCGGCAGTGAGTTCGGCCAGCCGCGCAGACTGGTCATGCTCGCTCCACAGGGAGGCCTCGCGCATGGGCCATTTTAGCGAATCAGGGTGCTCACCTATAAATAGGTCGGCAGAGGCTGCGATCGGAATGCCCTGAAGTTTTATTTATTCCCGCGGGTTTGTCCTTGTCGGCTCGAATAAAGTTGTGGCAGACTCACAGCCGCGCCAGACCTCCCCGATTTTTCCGACCGCGATGGTGCCACAATGGTTCGCTTTCTGCGCCGCCTGCTCCCAGGGCTCGCCTTCGTCTGTTCCTCAATCGTCTCCTTCGTCTCGGGTAGCGCCCAATCCACACTGGCTGACCAAGCCCCCGTGGCAGCTTCCACATCAAGCGTGTCATCGCCAGCATCCACCCTTTCGGCGGTGCCAAGCCGACTGGCCGAAGCGAAAATGCTCTATCGCAAGGGGAGCTTTGACGCTGCGATCGCGAAGTATCAGGAGATACTCCAAGGAAACCCTCCCTCGCCCGATGCCTATGCTGGTTTAGTCCGCACTTACCTGAAGAAGAAGGATGTCCAACAGGCTTATGACACCGCAACCCATGCCCTTCAGGTGGTCGATTCCGAGCCCATTCATGTAGCTCTGGGCGAGGTTTATTTCCGTCAGGGCAGAATTCATGACGCGGAAGAAGAATGGGTAAAGGTCATTAACAGTGGCCGACAAGACGCGCGCGCCTATTTTGGTGTAGCTCGTGTACGCATGGCGCTGTCCATGTACAAAAGCGCTTGGACGTTGCTCGATAAGGCGCACACTGCGGATCCCTCCGACCCCGAAATTCAGAAGCTCTGGACCCAAAGGCTAAACCGTGCCGCGCGAATCAAGTTCCTGGAAGAGTATCTTGCCGGCGACAACAACGACGACGCCGAAACGCGGACCAGGATGCAACATTACCTGGAATACCTGAAGGCACGAGCGAACGATTCTCGGGCCGCCTGTCAATTGGTCAGTAAGACCACTACAACCGAGACGCCCTTGGTCCGTTTGCTACGAGATCCAACGCATCTTCGCGGATACGGTCTCTCTGTTGCGGTGAATGGACACAACTCCAAGCTGATGCTCGACACCGGCGCATCCGGCATTCTCGTCAATCGGAACCTCGCGGAGAAAGCTGGTATAACGCGGCTGTCCGACATGCCGGTATGGGGGGTCGGCGACAAGGGAGACAAAGCCGGCTATACCGCGGTCGCCAACTCGCTGAAGATCGGTGAACTGGAGTTCCAGGGGTGCACAGTGCGCGTACTCGAACAGCGATCGGTGGCTGACGAAGACGGGTTGATTGGAGGAGATGTGTTCGCCAGTTTTCTTGTGGACATCGACTTCCCAAACGAAAAACTGCACCTGAGCGAACTGCCGAGGCGTCCTGAAGAGAACAACAACCCGCTCAAGCTCAAAACCGAAGAGGATGACCCGGGACAGGAGAATAAAGACTCGAAGAACGATGCTGCGCCAACCACATCAAAGGAAACCAAACCGACGCAATCCGGACCGCAGGATCGCTACATAGCCCCGGAGATGAAGTCTTATACTCAAGTGCTCAGGTTTGGCCACATGCTGCTGGTGCCTACCGCAATCGGAGAAGTACCGGGAAAGTTGTTTCTACTTGACAGTGGAGCTTTCACTAATTCCATTACACCTGCAGCCGCCCGTGAGGTCACCAAGATTCACGGAGATCCGCGCGTCACCGTCAAAGGTCTTAGTGGTACTGTGAAGAGTGTCTACAGCGCGGACAGGGCTGTGCTCCAATTCGGCCACTTGAGAGAAGAAAACCAGGACCTGATCGCTTTTGATCTCACACATATGAGCGATGACACGGGCACAGAAATCTCTGGCATTCTCGGATTCACGTTGCTGCGGCTTCTCGATGTCAAGATCGATTACCGGGATGGGTTAGTGGACTTTTCATACAATCCAAAACGGTAGGCTCATTAAGTTTGGATCATAGATCGGCAAAGGTATTGATTTTCGTGCAGGCATGACGGGTGACGCCGAGCCCATCGCCTCGGTGGATGGACCGGAATCCCACACGCGTGATGCCACCGTAAGTGGAAGAAAGAACCCACCCTTTTGTCATTCCGAAGCCGAACGCGGCGGAGGAATCTGCTCCACCACGCCGCATCCTGTATCCTCCGTACTCGCGCCCAAAAGAGGACTTTTTGCTTCGAAGAAGAATGGGCGCGGCTATCCTGATACCGTGTGTGTCTATACGGCGGAGGAGATTGAGGCGAGAGTGCGATGAGTTTCTCCGAGCAATGGACGCCTATCAGCACAGCTGTTTGCTGCACGGCCCTGATTTTTGCGGCGGGATGTCATCGGGAAAAGCAAGAACCCTTGGTTGACCATCCGCGACTCACGCCCCAGGTCACCATGCACGATGTGACCTTTCATACCTCCGCACTGCAACGTAACACGCCTTACCGCGTAATCCTTCCACGCAGCATTCCCTCCGGATCGAAGCTGCCGGCGGTGTATCTACTCCACGGTGGCAACGGTAGTTTTCGCGACTGGTCCAACAACACCGATGTCGCCCGCTTTGCTGAGCGCGGCTTGATCCTTGTCATGCCCGACGGCGATGAGTCCTGGTACACCAACTCCGCCGAACATCCTGAGGATCGTTATGAGGATTACATCACTCAAGATCTCGTCACCGACGTGGAGACCCGGTTCCAGGCCGCACCCGGACGCGCGAACCGTACCATCATAGGCATCTCGATGGGAGGCTTTGGCGCCGTCAAACTTGCCCTTCGCCATCCTGACCTGTACGCTTTCGCTGGCGGACTGAGTTCCGCGCTCGATGCGCCCGGCCGTCCGTTCTCGATCGCGCGGATCGGGCAGTACCGGCACTATCGTTCGATTTTCGGCCCGGTGGACAGTGCAAGCCGCCACGAAAACGATCCTTTTGCGCTGGCAACTTCAGCAGATCCGGCGAAGATGCCCTACTTTTTTCTCACCTGCGGCGACAACGAAGGGTTACTCGCAACCAATCGCAATTTCGCCCAGATTCTCGGGCAGCGGCACTTCCCTTACGAATTTCACATCGTTTCGGGCGGACACGACTGGAAGCAGTGGAATGCGAGTCTCGACGGCGTGTTCAGCAGCCTGCTCGATCACTTGGGCGCAAGATGATGCGCGCGCCCCTGCAATTACGGCCTCTTTTTCCACATTCCATTCCTCGTGCTTCTCTGTCATAATTGATCGTGCACCCCACGCTGCACAATTTTCCAAGACAAAATAAAGTGAGGAAGCGATGTCGGCAAAGTACATCTTTGTGACAGGCGGAGTTGTGTCTTCATTGGGCAAAGGTTTGGCCGCGGCTTCGATTGGATGCCTGCTCGAAAGCCGCGGGCTGAAAGTGAACCTGATGAAGTTTGACCCCTACCTGAACGTTGATCCCGGCACCATGTCTCCCTTCCAGCACGGCGAAGTCTTCGTCACCGATGACGGCGCCGAAACCGATCTCGATCTTGGACATTACGAGCGTTTCACTCACGCCAAACTTTCCCGCGACAACAACTGGACGACCGGACGAATTTACGAGCAGATCATCGCCAAGGAGCGGCGCGGCGATTATCTCGGCAAGACCGTGCAGGTGATTCCGCATGTGACTAACGAAATCAAGGCCGCGATGAAAAAAGTCGCGCAGGATGTGGATGTGGCCATCGTCGAGATCGGGGGCACGGTGGGCGATATCGAGTCCCTACCGTTCATGGAAGCCATCCGACAGATGCGGCAGGAACTGGGTCGCGAACACACGCTGTTCGTCCATGTCACGCTGGTGCCGTTCATTGCGGCGGCGCAGGAATTGAAGACCAAGCCCACACAGCACTCGGTGAAAGAACTGCTCAGCATAGGAATTCAGCCGGACATTCTGCTCTGCCGCACGGACCGGTTCCTCGCGAAGGACATCAAGTCGAAGATTGCGCTCTTCTGCAACGTGGAAGAAGAGGCCGTGATCACCGCCAAAGACGTTGCTTCGATCTACGAAGTGCCGCTCGTGTTTGCGCGGGAGAATGTGGACACGCTGGCGCTGAAGTACCTACACGTGGAAGCGAAGGAGCGCGATCTTTCGAAGTGGGAAGACATCGTGCATCGCGTCTATAACCCGAAGGCGGATGTGACCATCGGGATTGTGGGCAAGTACGTTGAGTACGAAGATTCCTACAAGTCGCTGAAGGAAGCGCTGGTGCATGGCGCGCTGGCGCACAATCTGAAATTGCAGGTGAATTGGATTGAAGCGGAGGGGCTCGAGGGAGCCGACTCGCAGTACGAAGAGCAACTGCAAGATTATGACGGGATCCTGGTGCCGGGCGGGTTTGGGAAGCGCGGAATCGAGGGAATGCTGGTCGCGATTCGATACGCGCGCGAGAAGAAAGTCCCCTACTTTGGAATTTGCCTGGGGATGCAGACGGCGTGCGTGGAGTTTGCCCGCAACGTTTGCGGACTTGCGGACGCGAACTCGAGCGAGTTCGATCCGGCAACGCCGCATCGCGTGATTTACAAACTGCGCGAACTGCGGGGCGTGGAGGAACTGGGCGGAACGATGCGACTGGGCGCCTGGCCCTGCAAGATCGAGCCCGGAACGCTGGCTTACAACGTGTATGGCAAGTTGGAGATCAGCGAGCGGCACCGGCACCGTTATGAGTTCAATCGCGAGTATGAAGGGACGCTGACCGCTGGTGGGTTGCGGATTTCGGGGTCGACGCCGGATGGAACGTATGTCGAGATGGTGGAGATTCCGGAGCATCCGTATTTCATTGGCTGCCAGTTCCATCCCGAATTCAAATCGAAGCCGCTGGAGCCGCATCCTTTGTTCAAGGCATTTGTGGGAGCGGCGTATGAGCACGGATTGAAGCGGCGATCCGAGAAGGCGGCGGCTGAGGTGGAGATGTTTCATCGGCCGGAGAAGGTGGGGCGGCGGTAGGGCGAGTTTCGGGTTTCGGGCAAAAGCAAACACGAAGGACACGAAGGTTGCACGAAGGCCCGTCCCAAAGCTACTTCGTGCCTCCGGAGTGTTCTTCTTGTGTCCTTCGTGCTCCCCTAGTGTCCTTCGTGGTTTAAGATTTGCTCAGCACACTGAATGGGGGTCTCCTTCCAATTCGATAATGTCCGGATCGGCTCCGGCAGCCTGTTTCTGATTGCGGGGCCATGCGTGATTGAGAGCGAAGATCATGCCATTCGCATGGCAGAAATTATTAAGGGCGTAACACGTTCGCTGAATCTCCCATTCATCTTCAAGGCTTCCTATGACAAGGCGAACCGGACTTCGCTCAAGAGCTTTCGTGGGCCTGGGCTCAAGGAGGGCTTGCGAATTTTGAAAAAGGTAAAAGACGAAGTGCGCGTGCCGATTCTGACCGACGTGCATGAGGCTGCCGATGTTGCAAGCGTGGCGGAGGTCGCCGACATCCTGCAAATTCCGGCGTTTCTTTGTCGCCAGACCGACCTCATCGTAGCGGCCGCGCTTACCGAGCGCGTGGTGAATATCAAGAAAGGGCAGTTTGTTTCGCCGTGGGATATGAAGCACGTGGTCGAGAAGTGTCGTGCCTCGGGAAACAAGCGCGTGTTCGTGACCGAGCGTGGGTCGAGCTTTGGGTACAACAACCTGGTGGTCGATATGCGCTCGCTGGCGATCATGCGCAAGTTCGCGCCGGTGGTGTTCGATGCCACCCACTCAGTGCAGTTGCCTTCGGCCGCGCACGGAGATGAGAACGGGAATGCGACCAGCGGAGGGCAGCCGGAGTTTATTCCGGTGTTAGCGCGCGCCGCGGTGGCGGCCGGAGTGGACGGGATTTTTATGGAAGTCCACGACAACCCCAAGGAAGCCAAGTCAGACGGGCCCAACGCGCTCGATTCGCGCAAGCTGCGTGGGGTATTGAAGGAGTTGTTGGCCGTACAGAAGGGGTTGGCGAAGGCGCACGCCACCCCTTGAGTGCTAAATGCTTATTTGGTGGCGCCGGCGTCTTGCCTTGTTTTTGTAGCGCCGGCGTCTCGCCGGCTATCGGACTACCGTTCCATCGACGCGTTCGCGCAACCACAGATGCCGGCAGGATGCCGGCGCTACTTCATTCGTGCTTCGCCTTGAACACTGAAAATCCAACAAAGAAAACGCCGGAGTCGATTCCGGGATTCAAGTGCGCCTGGTAGTCGTTGGAGAGGTGGTGGTACTTCCAACCGAAGGTTAGGGATCGACCGGGACGCAGGAGGACTTGCGCTCCGAAGCCGATGCTGATGGTGTAATTGAACTGCGCGGATTCCAGAATCGGCACCTGCTGGTTGAAGTGAAGGAATCCGAGACTTCCGTTCACGAAGGGCTGGATTCTTCTCGGACCGAAGTTGGCCTGCACGCCAATAGGTGTGGCTCCGACACCGTAAATCGTGCCGCCCGGATTGATTAACAGCTTTCCATCGACAATGAATTTCTGTGTGGGCTGGATCTCGAAGGCGACGGGAACAATTTCCGCCGTGTATTTCAGGGTGACCGAACGGCCGGCAAGCAGGGTGCGCGCATACTGGAGATTCAGCAGAAAAAGTTGCCGGTCTTTCGAGGTTCCTTTCAGAACGAAGGAGAATGGCGAGTAGCCGCTCCAAAGTCCAAACTCGTTCGTGCCACGGCGAAGCAAAGGAGTTGCGGAGCTCGCCGGAGCGGGCTGAGTGGAATCTGCCGGAAGAGGCCCGGACTGCGCGAGGGCAGGCGTAAGCAGCGCCGCAAGACAAAGCAGCAGCCCGCAAATGCTGTGGCATGCCGGAGAGGTGCTGGTATGTGCGGGCAAACTCATGAAACGTGATCCGGTAGACTACAACACCTGCTTTCGCTGGAGATGTCATTTTTCAGGCGATCCTGAGGCCGTTACGGACCCAGCGCTGAATCTGTTAACATCCTCGCCTCATCTGTGGCGTAGGCGGAATATGTGTTTCGCCGGTGCGGGCCTGTGTAGGCCATCTGAAGCGAGGGCCGGTTACAAATCGAATTCATCAAGCAATTGACGTCATGCCTATTCTTGCGGCCATTCTCGGTATCCTCACCATCCTTTCGGTCCTGTTGGACGCATTCGAGACCATCGTTCTGCCGCGCAAGGTGCAACGCGCGTTCCGCCTGACTTCCTGGTTTTACCGGCACACATGGGTGCCTTGGGTACGGGTGTCGCAGCTGATCCGGGTACGCAGCTGGCGAGAAAATTTTCTGGGATATTTCGGACCGTTCTCGCTCATCCTGCTTCTGGCATTCTGGGCCCTGGGATTGATCCTGGGGTTTGCCCTGGTGCAGTTTGGACTGGGGGAACATGTGCGACTGGGAAATGAACCGATCACTTTCGGCATCCTGCTGTATCACAGCGGGGAGACGTTCTTCACGCTGGGCTATGGCGACATCACTCCGACGTCGGGGCTGGCACGCGCGCTCGCCGTCATGGAAGCAGGGATGGGATTCGCTTTCCTGGGCGTGGTGGTGGGCTATCTGCCGGTGGTCTACTCGTCGTTTTCGAATCGCGAGATCGAGATTTCGCTGCTCGATTCGCGGGCGGGGTCGCCGCCGTCGGCCGGCGAATTGCTGGCGCGCCTCGGTTGCTGCCCTGATCCAGTCGTTCTGGACAACATTTTTCGAGATTGGGAGCGGTGGTCGGCGGACCTGCTGGCAAGCCATATTTCTTATCCCGTATTGTGCTTTTTCCGTTCACAGCACAGCAATCAGTCGTGGCTGGGCGCACTGACCACGATGCTGGATGTGACGTCGCTGGTCCTGGCCGGAATCGATGGCATTCCGAAGGAGCAGGCGAAGCTCACGTTCGCCATGGCCCGGCATGCGGCCGTCGACCTGGCTCAGGTGGTCAATGCGCGATACGAACCGCACGCCCCCGACCGGCAATCTCAGGAAGAGCTGGTGAAGTTGCGGAAGACTCTGGCCGCAGCCGGCATGCGGGTGCGGGACGATGCCGACGCGGATGCCAAGCTGCTCAAAATGCGGTCATTGTATGAACCTTATTGTTACGCGCTAGGGCGTCGCCTGCTGCTCGACGTTCCCGCATGGACCCGGGAGGAAAAGAAGAAAGACAATTGGCAGGGCGGGCCGTGGGACCGCGCCATCCTGGCCAAGGGCCTGGGTGAGAAAGTCCATGTAATCGACGAGCACTTCTGATCGCGCCAACCTGCCCGCAACGCGGTTTTGGTAACATCCTCGTTCCCATGAAACATACCGGCGAAAATGTGGTCCGGATTGAGGCGGAAGCGCTGCGTGCCTTGGCGGACCGCATTGCCGGACCGATGGCGCAGGCTTTCGAGCGCGCGGTCGATTTGATGGATGCTTGCCGCGGTCGCGTGGTGGTGACCGGCATGGGCAAGAGCGGGATTATTGCGCGCAAGGTGGCAGCGACGCTGAGTTCGATTGGAACTCCCGCATTGTTTATGCATCCGGTGGATGCAGTGCACGGCGATCTCGGGATGGTGGTCCGCGGGGACGTGGTGCTTGCGTTGTCGGCCAGTGGAGAAACCGAAGAGATTCTGCGGCTGCTGGCAACCATCAAACGGTTGCAGGTGCCACTGATCAGCATGACGGGGGATTGCATCTGTGCGGATGCGAGCACGAGCAGCAGCAGGCTCTCCACTTTGGCTGAGGCGGCAGAGATCGCGCTCGACTGCTCTGTGGCGAAGGAAGCGTGCTCGTTGGGACTAGCGCCCACCGCGTCCACGACTACGATGCTCGCGCTCGGCGATGCACTCGCGGTCGCACTCTCGGAAAAGCGTGGGTTCAAGGAAGAGGACTTCGCGAACCTGCATCCCGGAGGCAAACTGGGAAAGAAGCTGGCGCGTGTGGAAGCGCTGATGCACAACGGCGACGCCCTGCCGCGCGTGGTGGCAGAGACCAGAATGCCGGACGTGATCTACGAGATGTCGCGGAAGAAGCTGGGCATGACGACCGTGGTCGAAGGCGAGAGACTGCTGGGGGTCATCAGCGACGGCGATCTGCGGCGTCTGCTGGAGCGGCGCGGCAAAGATGCGCTCGACCTGACCGCGGGCGAGTGCATGACCCGCGATCCGAAGACCATTTCGCCACACGAGTTCGCCGCGACTGCGCTGGCAATTATGGAGGAGAAGAAGATCACGTCGCTGGTCGTTGTCGACGACGATCGCCATCTGCGAGGCGTCGTGCATCTGCACGATCTGTGGGGAACGGAGATGGTGTAGCGCACGGTCTCGCCGGCTGCATGGAGGGCATCCTGCCCTCCGGTGGCGCTACAATCAATTGCAAGGGGTTCACTCATGTACCACTACGATCCGACCACCGCGCTTGAAGAACTGAGCGAAGAGGCTACGCTACCCAATCCCGTGCACCTGCGGGACATGATTTTGCGCAAACGGCTCAAGCCAGAAGAATCGCTGGAACTCAATCGCATGTTCACCGAGTACCAGAAATTCTTTGGAGAGACGCAAAAACTGGGCAAGCAAATTTTGAAGCAGTTGACAGCGTAAACAGAGGCCACAGCAGCCGACATCCGCTCGAAAACGCAACTGGGGAACATGAGCTGAGGTTTTCCAAGTGATCTGAACGTGCTGAGTCGACTCTTCATCCATCATTTACAATGACCGATTCCACGAACAGGAAGCACGGGTGCTGAGAACCAGCGCTTGAGGCCAGACTGCTCGCAATAAAACTATGCATCGTTGGTCAGAACTGTTTATCCCTACTTTGCGCGAAGCCCCGGCTGATGCCGAGGTCGCCAGTCACAAGTTCCTGGTACGAGCCGGTTATGTGCGCCAACTGGCGGCCGGCATCTATTCCTATCTGTTCATGGGGCAGCGCTCGTTCACCAAGATCATGAACATCGTGCGCCAGGAGATGGACACGATTGGGCAGGAATTTTTTCTCCCTGCCATTCATCCGCGGGAATTATGGGAGGAGAGCGGACGCTGGGCGGTGATGGGCCAAAACATGTTCCGGCTAAAGGATCGCAAAGGCGCGGAGTTGGCGCTGGGCATGACCCACGAGGAAGTCATGACCGACATCGCGCGCAAGGAACTGCGCAGCTACAAGCAGCTTCCCCAGATCTGGTACCAGATCCAGACCAAGTTCCGCGACGAGCCGCGGCCGAGGTCCGGCCTGTTGCGCGTGCGGCAGTTCATCATGAAGGACTCGTATTCGTTCGACATCGATGCGGCCGGGCTCGACGTTTCCTACAAGAAGCATTATGACGTCTATTGTCGGATTTTCGATCGCTGCGGGCTGAAGTACATGGTGGTGGAAGCGCATTCAGGGGCGATGGGCGGCTCGCTGTCGCATGAATTCATGGTGCGCACCCCCGCCGGAGAAGACCTGATTGTTAGCTGCGAAAAGTGCAATTACGCGGCGAACATGGAAAAGGCGACCTCGCAGCTGGACGCGGTCGACGACTTGAAACCCGAGGGCGACGGCAAGCCGCTACTCGTTCACACGCCCGGTCAAAAGACGATTGAAGATGTTGCGCGATATCTGGGAGTCTCGCCGAAAAACAAGATCAAGACCTTGGCGCTGATGGCGAATGAAGTGGACGGCAAGAGCGGCAAGCCGAAGCCGCGCCCAGTGATTCTGCTGATGCGGGGCGACCACCAGATGAATGAGGCGAAGCTTTCGAGCGCGGTGGGCGGACTCGAAACGCGTCCGATGCAGGAAGAGGAGATTGTCGCCCTGTTTCATTCGCCGGCTGGATTTCTGGGGCCGATCGGCATTGATTGGGCAAAGAGTCTGGACGATGGCGACAAGCCCATTCTCATCGTCGATGAAGCTCTCAAGGGACGGAAAAATCTGATCTCGGGAGCGAACAAGCAGGATTACCACCTCAAGAACGTGACTCCGGGAGGGAGTTTCCATCCGACGGCCTACGCGGATCTGCGCAGCGTGGTGGCGGGCGAAGCCTGCCCGAATTGCGGAGCGCCTTTGCGCATCGATACAGCAGTGGAGATTGGGCACATCTTCAAGCTGGGCTACAAGTATTCAGAATCGATGGGCACCCGTGTGCTCGACCGCAATGGCAAAGAAGTCATGCCCATCATGGGGTGCTATGGGATCGGGATCGAACGCATCCTGACGGCGATCGTCGAACAGAATAATGACGAGAACGGATTCTGGCTGCCGCCGCAGGTGGCGCCCTTTGAAGTGGTAGTGGTGCCGACGAATGTCTCGGATGACAAGATTCGGACGACGGCAGAGGATATTGCGCACCGGATGGAGGCGGCGGGCTTTGAGGTGTTACTGGACGACCGGGACGAAAGGCCAGGGGTGAAGTTCAAGGATGCTGACCTAGTGGGCATACCCTTTCGTGTCAATGTCGGCAAGAAGGTTACCGAAGGCACTGTCGAGGTCGTTCAACGCTCGACTCGCGAAATGCGGGATGCTAGCATCAGCGCAATAACGGAATACTTCCAGAATTTGCTGAGGCCTGCGCTCTGAAGCTTTTGTCTTCGGCCGCGGGGCCGCAGGCGGAAAGCATCATGGGCACGATCAAACTGATTCTCGTTCTCGGCTTGTTGGGCGGCTTGGCGTATGTTTGTGCCGAAATCATCCCGCCCTATTTCGCGAATTACGAATTTCAAGATACCCTCGATACCGAAGCGCGCCTTGGGACCTACAGCACCAAGGGAGACGAAGTCATTCGCGATGCGGTTTTCAAGCGCGCTCAGGAATTGGAACTACCTCTCACGCGCGACCAGATCAAAGTCCAGCGAACAGGCGGTCCGGGAACCGGCAGCGTGTTGATTGAGACATCGTATTCGGTGCACGTCGAGCTCCCAGGCTACCCCATGGATCTCGATTTCCACCCCCAGAGCAAAAACAAAGGCGCGTTCTAGAAGGCGTCCACGTCTGCAATCGAAGACTGCGATCGCGGGTCGGAGTTCGTCTTGCCATTTCCCATGTACCTATCAACGCCGGCGCCAGCCTACGTTACCCATGCGGTTACTAATTACCCGCGACATGCGTAACTTTGTCAGCGCACTATCCCTGCCCTAATATCCGCACAGTGCGCCGGACCACGTAAGTCGCCTTGGGGGCGTATGCACTCTTCCCCATCGCCGGTCCCAGGGAATCTCCGACGTTCAGACGCGAGCCACCGGAGAAAACACTCGGTCCGTTTGCACTCTTGGCAGGGAGAATGGAATGAAATACGCGAACCGATTTTTTTCGTTGCTGGCCTTGGCAGGGTATCTGCTGATCGTGACGGGCTGCGGTCAGACATCGAATTGTAGCGGAATCACGTTTGGCGGAGGAGGTAGCTCAGGTGGAGGCGGTGGCTTGAGCGGCTCCGGAAACGCGTGCAGCCCGGGAACGGGTGGCAACGGGGGCGGAGGAGGAGGAGGAGGGTCGAATGTGGATTTGCTCTACTTCGTCGGCGGCGGCAATGATATCGACGGAGCCAGCTTGAACAGCAGCGGCATCTTTGCTTCGATTAGCGGCGTGACGGCCCCGAACATCGGCACCAGTTCGTTTTCCGCACCAGACATCGTGATCGCCAACAAGGCATTCTTGTATGTGCCTTACCGAGCGAACGTCAATGGCAGCGATCAGGGATTCGTGGCAGCCTACCAAATCAATCATTCCTCTGGCGCTTTGAGCAACATCTCGGGAAGCCCCTTTTCGACGGGAACGAGCGGAGCGGATTCTGCCGCGCTCGATCCGAAGGGAAGGTTTCTTTTTGTGGGCGATCAGGTATCGGGAGCTGTATCGTCGTTTCAAATCAACTCCTCTACTGGTGCACTGACGCCATCTCCCGGTTCACCCCTCGTGGATCCGTCGACGGGCCCGATTGAAATGACCGTGGACGGAACAGGAAACTTTCTGTATTTCGTGCAAGGGTCACTGAGCGGCGACGCTATCGAGTACCTGATCGATCAGAACACGGGTGCCCTATCTCCGGGCGGCGTATTTTTCGTGAGAGCCTCGCGCATACGCACCGAGTCAACTGGCAAGTTTCTATTCGCGGTGGGCGGGAGTTCGGGAGGGATCGACGTTTACAGTATCCAGACCGGGACCGGGAATCTGGCGTTTCAAGCCAGCTTTCCCACGGCAACTTCCTGCTATGACATGACGGTGAGCCCGAATGGACAATTCCTTTACGCCTTCGCCAAGGCCGGACAAACACCAGAAAAGCTGCAGGGATTTTCCATCGATGTGAATGGAGTGCTGACGAATCTGCCAGGATCTCCCTTCACCACGATTCCGGGGCAGTTTGCGGGACAATTCGACCAGAGTGGAACCCATCTGTTCACGTATAAGTTAACCGGATACTCGGTTCTCACGGTGGACCCAAGCACCGGGATCCCGACGAATCCCACGCCTGACCTGAGTGTGACGTCAACGCCGTTTTTTGCGGTCACTCAGTAACCGGGTCGGTTACGATGAATTCCGTCCCTTCAGCTCAGCAAGTGAGCTGAAGGGTTTCGTTTCCCGCGCAGCAAATTGCACCGCACGGGGTTAGAATAAAAGAAACCCTCCCGAAGTTGTTCTCGAACGAGGCTGTGTCGGCGCTCTGGCCGGGAGGAAGATTGGCTGCTGGGGATTTCCTGGCAACGGTGACTCTGCCCATCTAACGTGGCTATCAAACTGAAGATCCCGAAGACTCCAGTCTCAAGCAGGAAAGATGCGGGCGTGATTCCGCGCGACCCCGTCGTCCGTACGGTTCTAGCGATCTTTCTCGCGCTCGCGCTGCTGGTGATAGGGGGATTCTCGTATTTCTATGTGAAGTACGACCGGGTGATCGCGAAGCGGTTCAGCAACCCGATATTCAGCAACTCGGCTCACATCTACGCCATTCCGAAGACGGTACGTCCAGGGCAGACCCTGCAGGCGAAGGCGATTGCCGCCGATCTTCGGCACGCGGGCTATTCAGAAAACACGGATACGTCTCCGATGGGCAGCTATCACCTGTTGAAAGACGGCATCGAGATCACGCCCGGACCAGAGTCGTACCATAGCCCCGATCCAGCGCGAATCACCGTGCAGAACGGGAAGGTCGACAGCATTACCAGCCGCGGCAGCGAACTGTCAGCCTACGAACTGGAACCGCAGCTGGTCACCGCATTGTTCGATGCAGAACAGCGCTCGAAGCGGCAACTGGTGAAATACGACGAGATTCCGAAAGTGATGGTCGATGCCGTGCTCGCCATCGAAGACCGTCGCTTTTTCCAGCATGGGGGCGTGAATTTTCTGCGTCTGGCAGAGGCCTTCTGGATTGACGTAACCCGGCAACGCCACGAGCAGGGCGGTTCGACCATCACCATGCAGCTTTCGCGGGCATTTTTCCTCACACCTGAGAAGACGGTCAAGCGGAAGCTGTCGGAAATCATGATTGCGCTCGAACTCGAGCAAAAGTTCAGCAAGCAGCAGATTTTCGAGTTTTACGCAAACCGGGTCGACCTGGGACAGCGGGGATCGTTCACGATCAGCGGGTTCGCAGAGGCATCGAAGTCTTATTTCAACAAAGATCTCAAGGACATCACGCTGCCGGAGGCGGCGCTCTTGGCCGGGCTGATTCAGGCGCCCAGTTATCTTTCGCCGTACCGCCACCCCGAGCGCGCGCTGGATCGCCGCAATATCGTGCTGGACGCAATGGCCGACACGCACGCGATCACCCGAGCGGAAGCGGACAAGGCCAAAGCCACGCCTCTCAAGCTGGCGCCTCCGAACGTCGAAGCTAGTGATGCTCCCTACTACATCGACCTGGTGCGCGATACGCTGGTCAACAAGTTCAACGAGCGCGAGGTAAACGATCAGTCCTATCGCATCTATACGACGCTCGATCCAGACTTGCAGCGCGCGGCCGCGCAATCGGTGGAAATGGGAATCAAGCTGGTCGATGACCAGGTCACGAAAATGCGCACGCGCAAGGTGAAAGTGGGCAAAGGGAAATACGAGACCCACGTAGTGCCTGGGCCGCAGGCGCAGGTGGCGCTGGTGGCGCTCGATCCCCGTTCAGGCGCGGTGCTGGCGCTGGTCGGCGGACGCAACTACGGCTTCAGCCAATTGAACCATGCGGTGGCGAAGCGACCCACCGGATCAATCTTCAAGCCTTTTGTATACGCGGCGGCAATGAACACAGCGCTCGATGGAACTACCAGTGTCCTGACGCCGGCGTCGATGGTGGATGATACCGCGACGACCTTCGCCTATGGCGACCAAATCTACGAGCCAAGGAATTACAAAGAGGAGTATCACGGCCCGGTCACGCTGCGGTATGCGCTGGCGATGTCGTTGAACAACGCTACGGTAAAGCTCGCGGAAGAAGTTGGCTACGACAAGGTAGCGGATCTTGCCAAGAACGCCGGCATCGCCTCGGTGAAGGCGACCCCCGCGATGGCGCTGGGGGCCTACGATGCCACGCCGCTGGAGATGGCGGCAGCGTACACAGCCTTCGCGAATGAGGGGACCAGGATTTCGCCCATCTTCGTAAACTCGGTCCGCAATGCGAAAGGGGATGTGCTGCAGGATTTCATTCCCGACAAGCGTCAGATCATGGACCCGCGCATCGCCTTTGTGATGACGGACATGATGCAAGGAGTAGTGAATTTCGGTTTAGGGTATTCGGCCGTGCGGGGTCGGGGCTTCCAGGCACCGGCTGCAGGCAAAACCGGCAGCTCGCACGACGGGTGGTTTGCGGGATACACCAGTAACCTGCTGTGCATCGTTTGGGTGGGGTATGACGACTACAGCGATCTGCACCTTAGTGGCGCCCAAACCGCAGCCCCGATCTGGACGGAGTTCATGAAAAGGGCGGCTGCTCTGCCACAATACTCGGATATGCGTATTTTCACGCAGCCTTCCGGGGTGGTAGATGTGCAACTGGACAAGGCTACGAACCGGCTCGCAACTCCATCCTGCCCAGAGACTTACACGGCCGCGTTTGTTGCCGGGACCGAGCCGAGGGAGACTTGCGATCAGACCGGGGTAGGTGGATTCTTCTCGCACCTGTTAGGGCTGGGCGATAAGCCATTGCCACCGCCACCCCCCGGGGCGCAAACGTCCGCCGACGGGCAGACCCCTTCGGACGCCGATAAAAAGAAAAAAGGATTTTTTGGCAAAATTGTGGGAATCTTTAAGGACGACAAATCGTCGTCCAAGCCGTCCAAACCACCGGATGGCGGGGGTACCACCCCCCAATAACAGACGACGGAGCAAGCGCCCGAGGCCTGGGCGACGCGATTCCGGACCGGGACGCTGCTTGTAATCAGGAGGTATTGCCATGTCTCCTCGACGAGCCTGGACCCTCTCCCTGCTGCTGCCGTTTTCCCTTGTCGCTCTCAGCGGAATCGGTTTTTGTTCTCCAAACGCGCATGCTGATCAAGTACAGGCGATCACGCCGATCCGGAACGTAGAGCCGCCTCCAAACGACGCGACAGCGGAAACCTTGGAAGAGCGCGGCGATACCCTGCGCGCACAAAAGCTTTATCTGGATGCGCTCGATTACTATCGCGCAGCCTTGGGCAAGAAACCGAATGCCTCGACCCTTTACAACAAGATCGGCATCGTCGAATTGCTCATGCAACGTTGGCCGGACGCAAAGAAAAGTTTTGAGCAGGCCATTCGAGCCGACCGGCAATATGCTGACGCCTACAACAATCTCGGGGTGATTTTTTACATCGGGAAGAAGTACGGCAAAGCTATCGATCGCTACAACAAGGCAATCCGCTATCGCGATGATGCAGCTTCTTATTACAGCAACCTGGGTGCGGCGTTGTTCTCGAAAAAGGAATTTGAGAAATCGGTGGCCGCGTATGCACACGCTCTGCAGCTTGACCCCGATGTGTTTGAGAGATCCTCTCGAACCGGTGTGGCTGCTCAGATGTCGAAACCGGAAGACCGCGCACACTACGATTACGTGGTTGCGAAGCTGTACGCCAAGATGGGCGTCACGGAGCGATCGCTGGAGTACCTGCGGCGGGCGATGGAAGAAGGCTACAAGAGTATCAACAGCGTCTACAAAGACGAAGAGTTTGCCGGATTGCGGAAGGATCCCAGGTTTACAGAGTTGATGGCGGCGCGTCCGCCAGCCATCACGGACTAGATTTTTGAGTGGTTCGTCGTCAAGCTAGAGTTTGTAAATTCCTACCGACGAGGGTTGGGCTACTTGGTGTGGGTCGGTGAACGCAGAACCTGAGCCGATTCCATTCAGCAAGCGAATTAGCTCCTCGCCCGAGCTTTCCGTCGAGGGAAGCCCGTCTGATAAAGGCGCTGGATGTGGTCGCGAACTGTGCTCAGGCTCTTTGAAGCGAGTGTTGAAAGACTGTTTCCCTCAAGCTCCGCATCGCTGAAGCCTGCGCCTTGCATCTGCACTATGGCAGCCCTTAATCGCCTGGTGCAGGAATCGTCCATGCCAAGAAACCGAAAGGCCTGCGCGGACGTATTCCCGTCCGCCCCAACGTGCAGAAATTCGATCTGCGCAGTTACTTTTCCGAATACGGTCTTCAGATCCAAACTCGCTAACGTTCCTCGTGGAAGGGGGGCTTCGGTATGAATGACCGATCCTCCTGTCAAGGACAGGCGCTGAAGGACCCCGACAAACCGATGGTCACGGATCGTGAACAGTACCCGTTCGCGATTGGGAACGCGGATACGCGCAGGACGCTCAGGCTTGACGGATGCCGGTGACCTTATTGCCATTCTAAAGAGAATGCAGACACCTGCGTGGTTCGGTCAAATTACCCAGGATTCGCAGGAGCGTTACTGATGTAAGCGTTGCTGTTATGACCACGGCGATTACACTCATCTCCGCCGACGTGCGAATGTGCCGATAAACGATTGAAAATGTATGCGGATATTGGTGTTTGCCCTCAGCGGTAGGTAAAGAATTGTAAAACCTGACACAGAGCCGCTATCCAGGAGTTAGAGTGTTCTGCATTACTCCTGAAAACAACAGGGTGAGTAAGGAGAAACGGTAACCCACTGATTGCCGACCCGAGCACGCCCCAAGCAGGCAATCAGTGGGTTTTTGAATTCAGCTGTTACTTCTAGCCTTAGCTTCCTCCGCAACTGAAAATCTCTGCTTGAATTTGGAATCCGATTCTAATTTGGAATCCGATTCTTTCGACGGATGTTTCGAGTCGAACCCGTTCAAATGCGGTGTTCTATCAGGGCGCGCCTTGAGGCGCGTTGTCAAAAACACCTTCTCGGAAGCGCCTTCAGACGCTGTCGATTCAAGAGCAATCTGCGTCAATACTGACGGAAAGCGGTCTGTCTATCTGGTGAGCTAATGGCGAATGGCTAACAGCTAAAAGCTCTTCTTCGGACTCCGCTCGTAGATGTACTCGCTCACCACGTGTTTCCACTTTCCTTGTGCTTTCAGGATGTACTCGATGGCGTCGCGGGCGGCGCCGTCTCCGCCGGCGTGTTCTGTGATGATGTGCGCTTCTTTCTTTACTTCCTTGCGCGCGTTCGCCACGGCAATGGCGAACCCGCAATTGCGCATGACAGGGAGATCGATGACGTCGTCGCCGACGAACGCCGCCTCGGAAGACTGCAGGTTCGCTTTTTTCAGGATTCCCTCGAAGCAGGTGAGCTTGTCCTGAATTCCCTGATGGACGTGTTCGATTTTCAGGTCGCGGGCGCGCAGGGCGACAGTTTCGGAGATGCGCTTGGTGATCAGCCCGGTTTGGATTCCCCCCAGGCGCGCCAGCGAGAAGGCGGCGCCGTCATGCGCGTGGAAGCCCTTGGCCTCGATCATGGTCTGGCTCAGCAGGCCGTAGCCGCCCTTGTCCTCGAAACTGGCGACATGTTCGCGCGTGCTCTGATGGGCTCCGGCGGGCGCAGGGAAAATCCAGATTTTGCCATCGGTGAGAACACCGTCGACATCAAATAGGATGAGCTTGATTCTCTTCGCCCGAGCCTGGGCGGAATTTTTGCTTGGCATCGCCGGATTCTAGCATTCGCGAAATAACCCGGCGTTTTAGCTGGATTTTACGGGCGTAGGCGAACAATTTACGAAAGTCCGAAATCCCGATAAAATAACCGAATGTGCTTTCCTGTTCCCCAGTCGCTGGCGTGGGCGCACCCATTGGTACAGGACTGGTTCGTCCAGCGCTTTGGAACGCCCACGGAACCGCAGGAACAGGGATGGCCGCACATTCTGGCGGGTCGAACGACTCTGATTTCGGCGCCTACGGGCTCAGGCAAAACGCTGGCCGCTTTTCTGGCGTGCATTGATCGCCTGGTGCGCAAAGCTCTGGCTGGGGAGTTGCAGGACCGCACGGAAGTTCTGTACGTGTCTCCGCTGAAGGCTCTGGGCAACGACATTCAGAAGAACCTCGAAATTCCTCTGGGCGAAATCCTGCAAATGGCGGGCGAGCGCGGCCTGCTGATGCCAGAGATCCGCACCGCGGTCCGCACTGGGGATACCCTGATGCCGGAGCGGCGGGCCATGCTGAAGCGGCCGCCGCACATCCTGGTCACGACGCCAGAATCGCTTTACATTCTGCTGACTGCGGAAAAGAGCCGGGCCATCCTGCGCGATATCGAAACGGTGATCGTGGATGAAATCCACGCAGTCGCCGACGACAAGCGCGGAGCCCACTTGGCAATTTCGCTCGAGCGACTGCAAGCTCTCACACATAATCCGCCCGTCCGAATTGGTCTTTCCGCAACCCAGAAGCCGATCGAGGCAGTCGCCCACTTCCTGACCGGCAACGGGCGTCCCGATCCCGTGATCGTCAACATCGGGCACAAGCGGCAACTCGACCTGGGCGTCGAAGTTCCGCCCAGCCCGCTCGGGCCGGTCGCCTCGAATGAGATGTGGGACGAGATCTACGCGCGCGTGATTGAGCTAGTCGAGCAGCATCGTTCCACCCTGGTGTTCGTGAACACGCGCCGCATGGCCGAGCGCATGGCGCACCAGTTGGGTGAGCGCATTGGCGAGGATAATGTCGCGGCGCACCATGGAAGTCTGTCGCGCAAGTTGAGGCTGGCAGCGGAAAAGAAGCTGAAAGAGGGACAGGTCAAAGTACTGGTGGCGACCGCGTCGCTGGAGCTTGGGATCGATATCGGCACGGTCGATCTGGTCGTGCAGATCAATTCTCCGCGGTCGATCGCGGTGGGGTTACAGCGGGTGGGGCGTTCCGGACACTGGCGTGGCGCGGTTCCGAAAGGCAGGTTTTTTGCCACTACGCGCGATGACCTCCTGGAATGTGCTGCGCTGGTGCACGCGATCCGACACGGGGATCTCGATCGGCTTATCATTCCGGAATCTCCGCTGGACATCCTGGCGCAGCAGATCGTGGCGGCGTGCGCGGCCGAAGAGTGCGGCGAAGTCGAACTGTTTGACCTGATGCGGCGGGCCTATCCCTACCGCCATCTTTCCCTCGAAACCTACCATGCGATTCTCGAAATGCTTTCGGAGGGCATCGCCGCGCGGCGCGGGCGCTACGGCGCATATCTGCATCGGGATCGAGTGAACGGGAAATTGCGGGCACGACGGGGGAGCCGGCTCGCAGCTATTACCAGTGGCGGCGCAATTCCGGACAACGCGTTGTACACGGTGGTCGCTGAGCCGGAAGGCATTGTCGTAGGAACCGTGGATGAGGACTTCGCGGTGGAGAGCAACAAGGGCGACATCATGTTGCTGGGGAATACGTCGTGGATGATTCGTCGCGTGGAATCGACCGCCGGCCGCGTGCTTGTCCAGGACGCGCATGGAGCGCCCCCAAGTGTGCCCTTCTGGCGGGGCGAAGCGCCGGCGCGAACGGAAGAACTCTCGGCGCATGTTGCGGAACTGCGCCGGAAAACCAGCGATATGTTAGTTGACACTCCGCCGGTGGGGATCTCGCAGAACAATCCTAAAGTGGCCGCGGCGGTGCAGTGGCTGAAACAGGAATGCGGGCTGGACGATTCGGGCGCGGAACAGGCGATCGAATACATCCTGCAGGGGCGGGCGGTGTTGGGCACGGTGCCCACACAGAACACCGTCGTCGCAGAACGCTTTTTCGATGAAGGCGGCGGGATGCAGTTGGTGATCCATGCGCCTTTTGGCGGGAGGATCAACAAGGCCTGGGGATTGGCGCTGCGCAAACGCTTCTGTCGCAGTTTTAATTTCGAGTTGCAGGCTGCGGCGACCGATAACGGACTGAATATTGCCCTTGCTGAACAGCACAGTTTCCCGCTGGCAGACGTATTTCAGTTTTTGCAGGCCGAGACGGTGCAGCCCATTCTCGAGCAGGCCTCCCTGGCATCCCCGATTTTTGGCACGCGCTGGCGCTGGGATGCTTGCCGCGCGCTGGCATTGCTGCGTTTTCAAGGCGGAAAGAAAGTGCCGCCCCAGATTCAGCGCATCCGCTCCGACGATTTGCTGGCATCGGTGTTCCCCGACGTGGCCGCCTGCCAGGAGAATGTTGAGGGCGATATCCAGATTCCCGACCATCCGCTGGTGCACGAGGTGATGAAGGACGTGCTCACCGAGGCGATGGACATCGAAGGCTTACAAAAATTGCTGCGTGGTGTTTCGGACGGAAGCATTCGTTGCGTCGCGGTAGATACCCCGGTGCCCTCACAGTTTTCGCACGAAATCCTGAATGCGAATCCGTACGCCTATCTGGATGACGCGCCTCTGGAGGAACGGCGGGCGCGCGCGGTCGAGATGCGGCGGGTGCTGCCGGAGTCGGTGCTGGAGGAAGTCGGCAAGCTCGAACCGGCTGCGATAGCTCAAGTGCGCGAAGAAGCCTGGCCAGATGTGCGCAACGCGGATGAATTGCACGATGTGCTGCATACGCTGGGAGCGTTGCCGGAGGACTGCCCGAGCCCGCTGGGAGCCGTAGATGAGGACGCCCTCGTCACTGCGATCGCGCGTGCTGCGGATCCGTGGCGGCAGTTTTTTGAGAACCTAGTACTTCAGGGGCGCGCGGTTGTCGGCAGCGTCGCCGACGGCGAGTCGGATTCAGCACAGCAGTCGGCACGGCGGCACTACTGGGTGGCTGCGGAAAAGGTTCGCAGCTTTTCATTGCTCTTCCCTTCTGCAATCTTCGAGCCGGCTCCGCGCGAGATTGATGGACCGGTCCCCTCACGCGATGATGCGCTTCTGTCGATGGTGACGGGGTGGATGTCGCACCTCGGGCCGACAAGCGCAACACAACTCGGGAACATGCTCGGTCTACATGCCGGCGAAATTGAGAAGGCGCTGCTTCGCATGGAGGCTACCGGCAGTATTCTGCGCGGGAAGTTTACGGATCCGAGGGTGGCGGAGATCGAGTGGTGTGACCGGCGACTGCTGGCGCGGATTCATCGGCTGACGGTCGCGACCTTGCGCAAGCAGATCGAACCGGTTACGGCGGCTCAGTTTATGCGATGGCTGCTGCGCTGGCAGCACATTGCACCGGGCACGCAAGTGGTGGGTGAGCGGGGAACGCTAGAAGTATTGCGTCAGTTACAGGGTTTTGAAATTCCAGCAAACGCCTGGGAGCGGCACGTGCTCGGGCGGCGCATCGCCGACTATGATCCCAAGTGGCTGGATCAGCTTTGCCTGACCGGCGCGGTGGGCTGGGGACGGTTGTCGCCTCATCCGGCAACGCTCGAGGATTCCGCCGACGGCAAAAGGCGCGTGATACCGACCAGTGTTGCGCCCATCACGTTCTTTATTCGCGAAGAAGCAGACTGGATGACTCCGAAACACCCTGGAGCCGAGCAGCCGGAAGGCCGGGGACTGAGCCCGGGAGCACGGCAAGTGCTCGACTTTCTGCGTCAGCGCGGCGCGTCGTTCTTTGCGGACGTGGTGCGCGGTACGGGCAAGCTGAAGGCTGAAATTGAAACCGCACTGTGGGAACTGGTGGCCGGCGGGCTGATCACGGCGGACGGGTTCGATAATCTGCGATCGCTGATCGATCCGAAGCGGCGCGCGGGACAAGGCAGCGGTCGCATGGCTCGTCCGCGGCACAGCAGCGGGCGCTGGGCGCTGCTTCACACCGACGACGGTGTGGAGAAAAACCGCTCCGTCGAGTCGGCCTGCTGGATGCTGCTGAAACGCTACGGAGTTGTGTTTCGGGACGTGATCGCGCGCGAGGCCAACTTACCCACGTGGCGAGAACTGCTGATGGCCTTCCGGCGGCTCGAGGATCGCGGAGAGATTCGCGGTGGGCGCTTCATCGATGGATTTCTCGGCGAGCAGTTTGCGTTGCCGGTAGCGGTGGAGTCGGTACGCGCCGTACGCAAGGTGCCAACCTCCGGAGAGGCCATCACCATCTCCGCATCTGATCCTCTGAACCTGGTGGGCATTCTGGTTCCGGGGGAGCGCGTGCCGGCGATCTCCGGGAAAACCGTGACTTTTAGAGACGGGGTTGCGGAAATGCCGGTCGCGCAAAGCGCTATTCACAACGATGTGGCGGCCATCGGCTAAGCGATCGCCCAGCCGGCGTTCACCGCTTCCGCCTGAGCCTTCGCCCAAAAAAAAGGGGAATCGCGGATCCTATGAGGGGGTCCCTAGGTGTCCTCGATTCCCGACGTTGCCTAGCGAGAAAATGAAGCGCTTCCCCCGTCGCTTTTGCCAGGCCAGTCGTCGCCTGATGGAAAAGCAAGTGCATTGCCAAGTCTGAAAGTCTCCCAAGCCGGTGGATCAAAATCCACGGAAGCTGCTGATATTAAGCCGTTTACCTTTATTTATGGGAGAATGAAGCAGTTCTGGCTATTTTTCTCACTATAAGAAAAACACTAACCAATCGGATAGTCGACTATCCTGTCGGTTAATCGGGGCGGGCAGACTTGGAAAACAGCATGGCGACGAACCCTAGGAACGAGGCGGAAAGCGAGAATCGCGAGCGACTGAATCCCAGACTGGTGGCGATCTCCGGACCGCTGAGGGATTCCGTGTTTGCGTTGCCCATGGAGGAGTTGTCTCTGGGCCGCGATGCTTCGAATGGGTTGCCCATCAACGACCCTTCCGTCTCGCGGCGGCACTGCCTCATTCATCGCGAAGGCGGTGGCTTCAAACTGCGCGATCTGGAAAGCCGGAACGGCACGCTCGTGAATGGGGAAGCCGTGACCGATCACTGGCTGCATCATCTGGATGAGATTGCGGTAGGCGATTCAGTATTTCGGTTTCTTACTGACGAAGACGAGCACACGACCGGCACAACTCGCGCGGTGGAGTTCGAAGATGAAAAGGAGACGCACTCCGTGGCGGAGATCCGTCCGCAGGACGTTCTGTACCTGCAGCCGGAAAAGATTCTCAGCGAGCTTCCGGCCACATCGCGGCTGGCGCGCAATCTGAATGCGCTGCTGAAAATCAGCCGGGTGGTGCACTCGATTCGCGACCTGGATGAACTCCAGGCACAGATTCTGGAATCGCTGTTCGCGATTGTTCCCGCCGAGCGCGGAGCCATCCTGCTGGATGGAACGAATGGACGCGAGTTCAATTCCACATTCGCCCGCCATCGTGACTCAGGCAACGAACGTCCGGTGCGTGTGAGCCGGACCATTGCGCATCGGGTTCTCGAGCAGGGATTGGCGCTTCTCGGCTCGGACGTCCCCGGCAGCAGCCAACTGGGCGCGGTCGAGAGCCTGGTCGAGATGCAAGTGCGCTCGTTGCTGTGCGTGCCGCTGATCGTTTTCCAACGCACCGTGGGCTGTATTTACCTGGACACGATCAACCTTGCCGACCGGTTCAATGAGGACCACCTGCAGTTGGTGACGGCGATCGCCGGCATTTCCGCAGTGGCTCTGGAAAACGCGCGCCGGCTGCAATGGCTGGAGAACGAGAACCAGCGATTGCTGACGGAAATCACGCTGGATCGGACGCTGATTGGCGAGAGCCCGCGCATGAAGAATGTATTCCAGTTTCTGGCACGCGTCGCACCCAGCGATGCCACGGTCCTGATCGGGGGAGAAAGCGGCACAGGCAAAGAACTGGCTGCCCGATCGATTCACCGCAAAAGTCCCCGCGCCAATAAACCGTTTGTCGCGATCAACTGCGCTGCCATTCCGGAAGCTTTGCTGGAGAGCGAACTTTTTGGCTACGAGAAGGGCGCATTCACAGGAGCCGTCTCGCAGAAAAAGGGGCGGCTCGAGATCGCTGATGGAGGAGTGTTGTTTCTGGACGAAATCGGCGAACTGGCGCCTCCGCTGCAGGTCAAGCTGCTGCGTGTGCTGCAGGAGCGTGAGTTCGAGCGCGTGGGTGGTCATCGGCCCATTCACGTGGACATTCGCCTGATTGCCGCCACCAACCGCAACCTGGAGGAGGCATCCCGCACGGGAGAATTTCGCCAAGATCTGTATTTTCGACTGAACGTGGTGAGCCTGACCATGCCGCCTTTACGGGAGCATAAAGACGACATCCCGCTGCTGGTCAGCTTCCTCGTGGAGAAGCATTGCAAACGATGCGGCGCGAAGCCGAAGCCGCTGTCGCGAGAGGCGCTCGCTTGCCTGCTCAACTATGACTGGCCAGGGAATGTGCGGGAACTGGAAAACGCGATCGAGCGCGCGCTGGTGCTGGGGTCATCCGAGGACATTTTGCCTGACGATCTGCCGGAGAATCTGCTGGAGCGTGCTCCTACCCCGGGAATTGGCGAGGCGAAGTATCATGCGGCGGTAAAGGATCTAAAGAAGCGCCTGATTCAGAGTGCTCTGGAAGAAGCGAAAGGCAGTTGCACGGAGGCCGCGAAGAGTTTGGGCGTGCATCCGAATTATTTGCACCGTTTGATTCGCAATCTCGATTTGAAGGAAACGGCGAAGGGGATGACCAGCGCACGGCCTGCGGGCAGAAGTCCGGGGGCGCGGCTCTAGGCACCGCTGGAAAACCGCTCGCGTCAGAGTAAATGCAATCGTCGGCGTGACCGAGCCACGGAGGCGGGAGGGTCAGCAACGAACGCCGATTTGATTGGATGTCGCCCCTCCGGGGCTTCCCGTCCAAAAACGATCTTTTCCCAACGCTGACGCGCTGGGCTAATGAATTCCGCCGCCTTTGGCGGCTGGTGGTGGAAGCGAACGCATGAGGCCCGGAGAGGAAAGTTCTCTCTCCGGAGTCGCGGCCTGGATTTCCTCCCAAAGCTCGCCCTCGTCATCCCTCTGCCATCTCTTTCAAATCGAGTCCGGAGGTATGCGGCTTCTCGACACACTCCAGTCGCCTTTGAGAGTGTTTCGCGCCAGGCCCGGAATGCTTCCGCTCCCAGCCGCCGAAGGTCGGCGGAATTCATTAGCCTTGCCCGTCAGGGCTGGGAAACTCGTTTTGGACCGGAAGCCCCCGAGGGGCGACATCAAAATCTTGGCGCCACGCCAAAAATTCTGCCGATTCGTCACTTCCGCGTATACGCGGCTTTCGAATTCGCATCCGGAAGCGGAAGTTTCAGCAAAGCCGCCGGGTTCAGGTAGACGCTCTGCCAGCGCACAGCCAGATGCAGATGCGGGCCGGTCGCTCTCCCCGTGGCGCCGCTTAATCCAACCGGCGTTCCCCGCTCAACCTGCTGGCCTTCTTTGACCTTGAGTTCGGCGAGATGCATGTAGAGGCTCAGCAAGCCTTGACCATGGTCGATCACGACACAATTGCCTTCGAAATAGAGCGGCCGCGCGAGAATCACCGTCCCGCGGTTCACGGCAGAAACGGGCGTGTTCGGGCCAACGCGGTAATCGAGCCCCTGATGAACGCTCTTGGTGACGCCATTGAAAATCCGGCGTGTGCCGAAGGGATCAGAAGTCTCGGCGTTTACCGGAGCGGAAAACGAACCGGACCATTCCCGCTCGGGAGAGACGCGGCTGAAGACGTCGTGCTTGAGTTCCTGGTCAGCCTTGATTTTTTCCTGCTGCTCGGGGGAAGGCGCGGTGAATTCCTTGGAGACGGTCAACTTCACGGTGGGATATTTCGCGGCCGTGACCAGCAGCGTGCGCTCGAATAGGACTCTCTCTCCGCTTGCGGTGACGCCTTCGAGTTTCAATGGATATTTGCCGGGCTTGGTCTCGAGGCTGACCCCGGCCAAGGCGAACCAGTTCTTGCCACTAGAGTGATCGAAAACCAATTCGTGCCCCATCCACGTGCCGCTGAGAGAACTCAGAGTGGCCGGCGCAGCGACGGCCAGCAACACGGGCGCGCCATTCACGACTCGTTGCGGCGTGATCCGGACCGACCAGCTATTTTGCGGGACTCCAGGAGCAGCTATTGCAGACGCAGCCAGGCACACGACGAGCACGACACTGAGGGGCACCATACGAATCAAGGGCATGCAAGAAGCGTAGCATCCGGGCGCTTGCCTGAACTGATAATCTGCAGGTTGCTAGTCTTGTTCCGCCGATCAATCCCTAGATTCAATTCGTCGCGGCGCTCTGCTCCAATCTATACTCGTCATTCCTTCCTATGAACCGAATGAGATTCAGTCGATACCTTCTAACCGTCTCTGCGGCAATTGCCGCGCTATTGTCGCCAACGTCACTGTTTGCCGGCGACACCCTCTTGATTCACGGCCATATCTACACCGGGAATCCCAAAGCGCCTTGGGCGCAGGCATTGGCCATCACGGGTACACGCATTGAAGCGGTGGGTAGCGATCAGGAAATATTGCGCCGACGGCAGGCGAAAACTGACGTGATCGATCTACACGGACAAACCGTGATTCCCGGCATCTCCGATTCGCACACGCACATGTGGTTCGGCGCTATGGAACTGCACGGCTTCAATCTGTCGACGCCCGAGTCCAGCATTACCCCAGACAATCCCGACGCGATTGTCGCGAAGATCAAAGCCTTCGCAGCGGATCATCCCAATGACAAGGTGCTTATTGGCCGCGCCGACTTCGGCACTGTGCCGCCCCCGGTGCCGACGCATGATCTTCTTGATCGCGCAGTTTCCGACCGACCAGTGATCATTCACAACACCAGCGAGCATGCACTGTGGGTGAATGCCAAAGCGCTTGCATTTGCGGGAATCACGGACCAGCCGGTTGCCGACCCCGCCGAAGAGCGTAACGTCATCCGCGACGCCAGCGGCCATCCCAGCGGCCTACTCCTCGAAGCTGCCATGGAACTGGTCGAGCGCGCAGTCTTTGCTGCCCTGTCGCGCGACGAAAAGCTCGCACTCCTGCGGGATGCCTCCCACTATTTGAACACTTTCGGCATCACCAGCGTTGTGAATGCGACCGGCAGCCTACCCGAAATCGAGCTGTACGCCGCGCTGCGCGATCGCGGCGAGTTGACCGTACGCACGCGCAACTCGTTCGGCGCCATCGCCGTGAACCATCACCTTGCGCCCCAGTTCCTGGCTGACTTGGAGAAAGCCCGCACGCAGTATCACGACGACTGGGTTTCCGCCAATCTCGTGAAATTCTTCACCGACGGCGGTAGCGGGATGATCCCGCCGCTCACCTACGAACCCGCGGAATACAAGAAGCTCGTAATGGAATTGGACAAGCGCGGCTATCAAGTCATGACCCATGCTCTGCGGGGCGACTCGGCGCACATGGTTCTGGACACCTACGAAGAGGTGGAGAAGGCCAATGGGCCGCGCGATCGCCGTTTGCGCATGGAGCACGCAGAAATTTTCCCGACGGAAGACCTGCCTCGGTTCGCGAAGCTGTCGGTGGTTGTCAGCACGCAGCCGTCTTTCTGCTGCAGCGACATCGGCTCCAATTTCGATCCGCAGGACAAGACTCCGACCGATCGCTGGCGCAGTCTGGAGCAAAGCGGCGCCGCGCTCGCCTTTGGAAGCGACTGGCCCTGCACCTGGCCGCCTGATCCCTTTGTCGGAATGCAGCAGGTCATTCGCCGCACGGTGTGGCACTCCGCGGCGGCAAGTGCCATGGTAGGCGGCGTGTTCGACGGAGGAGGCCAAGGCGGGGCCATTCCAACTTTGTCATCGTATGCCCCTGAAGAAAGCATTACCGTCGAGCAGGCCGTGAACGCCTACACGCGAGGCTCCGCTTACGCAAGATTCTCCGAAGACCGGTTGGGCACACTGGAAACTGGAAAGGAAGCTGACCTCGCCGTTCTTTCGCAGGATATTTTCTCTGCCCCTGCGGGAGAAATTGCAAAGACTCACGTGGTAATGACCATGGTTGGCGGCAAGGTTGTCTTCACTGCGATGAAGTAGTCATCGCGAAACACCTTCTAGGGAGAGGAAACAGAGTGGTAACGACTGCTCGAGCAAAGAGGTGGACCTGGTCGGGATCGAACCGACAATGCTCTCTCTGAATCCTATGCCCGCGTGAAACGCGCACTCCGAGCAGAGAAACCATGTGTTTGCCAGATACTCCGGGACGTTCGTGCCATACGCGATGCCACCTTGGTGCCATTGCATATGCACCGCCACGGGTGCATTGTGCTCGGCGGCAGATAGACATTCGCCGGTTTCCAAGGGAAGCCGAGCAAACTGGCCCGAGGAGCCTTGGGGGAGGACATCTCGGGCCTTGATTTTTCTGCGAGTTGCCCGCCCCCGTTAGGGGCAGAGCACGTGGCATGCGCTCTGCCCCGTCCAATTCAAAGGCCTTCTAGTTCCGAACTTTCCCGCAGATGACGCCCCCCGATGTCTGGGAGGCTTTCATTCACATGCGGAAGGCCAGCGCGACAACTGTCGAAAGCACCGATCTCACTCAAGACTCTGGCGCTCGCGGCCAATGAGCGTTATCGCGATTTATCCCCAGCAATCGACTAGAATGGCTCGATCACGTTCTGTTTTGCTCCGATTCTGACAGAGGAAGTTGTCGATGCCATCCCCTAAAGCAAACATTCTCGTTGTGTTTTACTCTCGTGACGGCTCCGTAGAAGCGCTTGCTAAAGCCGTCAGTGAAGGAGCCCATGAAGCCGGAGCCGAAGTCCGGCTTCGCCGCGTACCCGATCTGGTTTCGCCGGATGTAATGGCCAAAGTTCCCGGCTGGGAAGAACGGAGCAAGCGGATGCTCGCCGAGTACGGAGCTCCAACGCATGCCGACGTAGAGTGGGCCGATGGGATCGTATTTGGCACCCCGACGCGTTTTGGGAACACGTCGGCGGAGTTGAAGGCATTCATCGACAGCCTTGGTGGTCTGTGGTTTCAAGGGAAGCTGAACGGAAAAGCGGCTGCCGCCTTCACTTCCACGGCGGGACCGCACGGTGGAAACGAGACGACGGTAGTGTCGCTGTTCATCCCGATGGCGCACCTGGGATTCATCATCGTGCCGAACGGCTACACTCACGAAAAGATTGTTCAGGGACACGGGACGCCATACGGTTCATCGTCGACCTCCGGACAGCACAGCGCCAAGCCGACTGCGGACGAGCTTGTGGTCGCGAAGCATCAGGGTGCACGCGTCACGCAGGTGGCCGCAGCTCTGAGGGCCGCACGCTAAAGCTTGATGTGAGCTGTTGTAGTCAAGGGCGTTAGCATTCAAAATTCGGCTGCACGTCAATGAGGGCTATCGCGATTTTTCGCCAATTGACTAATCCTTCTTGGGAGACCTTTCCTTGGGCGGGTCTACTTCGTCTCCGAAAAGCGTTACCACCCAGCGGGGCACACCTCGATACCCTACGAATCCTCCCGTTTCATGGCGATTGTTAAATATCTGTGCGACCGCGTAAACACCTACGACGAGAAGAAACAACATCCACGCCCAGTACCAGATCGTGTCCAGCCATGGGTAGCGCTTGCCGAGTGCAAGTGAACCTAAGAACAAAACCCAGAAGACGATACCCGGAATCCAGCTTCGGTTCCATTTAGGCCAGTTCATTAGGATTTCCTCTTTAGAACGCCAACGCAATTGTACTCATTGAGCCCGACGAACCAAAAGCCGTCAGTGAGCGTAATGATTCGATAACAATGTCGGCTCCCAGGCCCGAGTAGACTTTGGAAGCGCAAACCACCAAAGGGCTCGGAGGAAAGGAGCCGAACATGCTGATTATAGGCTGTGACTATCATCCGGGTTTCCAGCAAATTGCGTTTGTCGACACCGAGACCGGTGAGCTGCGGGAACGGCGGTTGGCGCACCGTGAAGAAGCCGAGCAGTTCTACACCGGGCTCAAAGGGCAAAGTGTGCGGGTGGGAATGGAAGCCAGCGGGCACTCGCGTTGGTTCGAGCGCTTGCTGGGCGAGTTGCAGTTCGAACTGTGGATTGGGAACGCGGCGGAGATCCGCACCAAGCGGGTGCGCAAGCAGAAGACGGATCGGCAGGATGCGCAGCTGTTGTTGCGGTTGATGATCGAAGAGCGTTTCCCGCGGATCTGGGTGCCGGATTCGGAGAACCGCGACCTGCGACAACTCCTATGGCATCGGCATCGACTGGTGCAGATGCGCACGCGGGTGATGAATCAGCTGCACGTGGTGGCCCTCAACGAAGGACTGCGGCGCAAGAAAGCGCTGTGGCGGCCGGCCGGTCGCCAGGAACTGGAGTCATTCGCGCTGGCGCGTTGGGGCAGTCGGCGACGCCAGGACTTGCTCGACTTACTCGATCAACTAACGCCGAAGATTCTGGAACTGACTCGTGCGTTGGAAGCGGAAGTAGAGAGGCGTCCGGTGACGCGGCGGCTGATGACGCACCCGGGAGTTGGGCCGCTGACGGCGCTCGCCTTCGAGTTGGTGATTGGAACTCCGGAGCGTTTCCACTGCGGCAAGCAAGTGGCCAGCTATGTGGGACTGGTGCCGGTGGAGGAGTCCAGCGGCGATCGGCGGCGACTGGGGCACATCAGCAAGCAGGGCAACGCGCTGCTCCGGTTTCTGCTGGTAGAAGCGGCGCAAGTCACGGTACGAAGCCAGCCGCAGTGGCGCAGTCGATTCTTCCACCTGGCGATGCGGCGCGGACGGAAGATCGCGAAGGTAGCGATGGCGCGGAAGCTGGCGGTGCATCTGTACTGGATGTGGCGCCAGGGTTGGGACTACGGCCAGCTGCAAAAGCTCGGTTCGCACGCGGGAGTGCCCGGAAATCTCGATGGTGTGCAGTAAATCACCGACGTAATGATTGGGCATCCCGCTCCCTCTGAACGAGGGAGTTCGAAGAAGTAATCATGATCGCAGTTAGTGATCGAAGAGATGGCTGGGTCGGACTGAGTTCCTGACCCTGACGATTACAGCGAGCCCAGGTGGGAAAAGCGCAAACCCATCTACGAGACAAAATGGCGCTCTTCTCTGAGTGCATGCTCTCGTGTGCTCAAATCGCGCTTGACACCGCCGACATTGTTAGAGATCGAGATTTTTCACCAGTTACGGTCTCAACGTCCTAGTACTTCCCGGTGGCAGCTACCCGTGTGTCCCCATTTTCATCACGATAGAACAGAGTCCACTTGTGGTCCGTTATTTCCAAGAAATTGGCATCCGGCATCTTGCCAGTGACCTCGGTTGGCGCGACCGCCATTACCCAAGTCCCCTGATAGCGTCCGATCAGAGATTTGAGGGGAACGCTGTCGGCCTCAAAGAAAGGCCCTTCGAACACCATGTCCCCCTCGGAAAGAACTCTAGTTTTCAAAACGTCGCACTGCTCGATTGCGATCAGACGTCCGAATGCACTCGATCTTTGCGCCAGTTGTCTTTGGAGAGATTCGCTCACCAGCCAACGTGCTTGCTTTTCCACTCTATCTTTGACAACACCTGAGAACTGCGGACAGCGTTTGTCCTGCGCGGATACTGCCGAGGAGAGGGCGCATAACGCGAACAAGATCACGCCAATTACGATACCCATTTTCACATGCAGAATTGTAGCGCCAATTGGCTGCCAGCCCTAACTGCCGAAACCAGGCCATTACACTTGTAACCAGTCGGTTACGAGTGCAATCGGGGATTTAACACCAACGCTGCCAGCATCCCAAATGTAGAGCTGTCCATACGCCATTTGAATCTTCCGCCGCCGTCAGTACTGTTTCTGTATAGCTGAGCACCGAAGCTCTGACTCTTCGATACAATGCGCTGCCATGAAATCCATTCGCGGCTTGACCGGTCACACTTTATCTCGCATCTCGCGCCAGATCGAATCAGCCGCCAAGAAATCCATTCGCCTGTTATCCGAGGAGCGTTCTTCCGACGCGACGAACCGACTGGGCGGAAAACCGAACTTGCCGAAGGGGTTCAACTGGCCCACTTGGCGTGAGCAACCTCTTGCTTTCGTCGCACAATTAGACTTGGCGACCCTGCCACAGCTCCCTGAGCTGCCGCTTCCGCGAACCGGATCGCTTTCATTCTTCTACGAGGGAGGTGAAAACGCGTGGGGCTTCAGTCCCGATCACGCCGGCAGCAGTGTGGTCTTGTACATGCAAGAGCCGCTCAGCAGTTTCCCTCTGCATTCCCTCCCCGAGGATCTTGAGGACCACCTGCGCTTCACAGGTGTTACGCTGCTTCCGCAACCGCTCGACCTCAGTGTACCTGGGTTGCAGGACCAAGCATTGTAAGACCTAGCCATGAGCACAGAGGAGCGCGAAGCCTACTACAACTTCCAGACAAGCCTCGAAGAATCCGCAGCGGGCTGCATTCACCGTATCGGCGGCTACCCCGACTGCGTGCAGGGCGATCCGAAGCTGGAAGCGCACCTGGTTTCGCAAGGTCTTTATTGCGGTGACCAGAGCGGATATAAGACCGGCAAGAAGAGAGGGCTCTACTCGGGCGCAAAGGACTGGGAGTTGCTGCCGCAGGTTGATTCGGACGACAAAGCGAAGATGATGTGGGGAGACGTGGGCCGAATCTATTTTGTGATCCACAAGTCGGCGCTGGCTCGAAGGCAATTCGACAAGACTTGGCTCGTCTTTCAATGTTCGTGATTGGAGCGGGCAGGAACTGATCGTGAATATCAAGAAGCCCCGACACTCAGCAGTGTCGTTCATGCACTTCGGAGCAAAGAAGTGTTTGGGGAGGCTGCTGCCAACCCATCGTGGAGTGATTCGCTCAGTGGTACCACGGCCGGCACCACGGAGAGTTGCTCAGCTTGGTGTAAATCGCTGAAGGGCTTGGTGGACCTGGTCGGGATCGAACCGACGACCTCTTCCATGCCATGGAAGCGCGCTCCCAGCTGCGCCACAGGCCCACACCACACGGCGAAGCCGCGTAAAAGAAAATACCAACCGTTTCATTGTCCCGCAGCTCTTAGAGATAGTCAAACCTAAGGTTGCGAACGAATTGCGGGAATGTGTGAAAACTTAGTATGCTGAATGCGAGCGTCCACTTCACACAATGAACCTGAAACTCATCCGCCCACCAATTCTCGTTGCCCTGCTCTGTTGCGGGCTTTCTCTCATCGCGCAGAGTGCGCCCGCGGGTCCGCCGGTGCCCTATGCTTCCGTGAGCCAGCTGAATGCGATCATCGGACCGCTGCAGCAGGCTTCCGAGTCGGCTCAGGCCGATCTCAGCAAGCTGCGAATTGAGAAGTGGAAGGTGGATTCGGGTTCGAAGAAACAAACCCTGGCGAATGTCGAGTCGATCAAGAGGAATCTTCAATCCGCTTTGCCGGAGATTATCGGCCAGTTGCAGAGTTCGCCCGAGGACCTGAGCGCAACTTTCAAGCTTTATCGCAACCTCGATGCGCTTTATGACGTGTTCGGCAGCGTTGCCGAGTCAGCGGGGGCGTTTGGGTCGAAGGACGATTTTCAGGCTCTCTCGAATGATCTGAATGCCATTGAACGAAGCCGCCGCTCTTTGGGAGAACGCCTGGAAAATCTCACCGCTTCGAAGGAAGCGGAACTGGCGCAGCTCCGAACTCAAGTCAAGACCCTGCAGGCGGCGCCGCCTCAGCCTCCCAAGAAGATTGTTGTGGATGATAACGAGCCCCCTAAGAAACCTGTGGCCAAGAAGAAGCCGGTCCCCAAACCACCCAAACCAACGCCCCCGGCGCAACAGGCTCCGGCCCAGCCCACCTCACCCCAGCAGTAATCAGGCACAGCCCGGCGAACTGGCCAATGCCCCGGTTTTTCCGGGACGACATCTGTAAGCCGCTTAAAACAAACATATTATGGGCGGGAACTCTAGATGGCTATCCGGGGTCTATGGAGGTAGGTGTTGATTGTTATTTCGGACTCGGGACTGCTGGACGCGTGGCGAGTGAGTTTTACATCAGTTTGCAGCGCGAAAATCCTATAATGCGGGGTGCGCCGTAAAAGTTATGGCGGGAGCAGCCACCGTGGGTGATGTAGCGAGTGTCATTGGGGCGCGGGACCTCGAATCGGCGATTGTTGCCGAACTAAAAGCAGGGTCTGAAGAGGCGTATGCCTGGTTGATCGGGGAATTTCACCAGCCGATCTACTCGCTGGTGTACCGCATCCTGACCGATCCCGCGGATGCGGCGGACACGACCCAGGAGGTCTTCCTGAAGGTCTTTCGCGGGATGAAACATTTCCACGGCCAGTCCAGTTTAAAGACCTGGATCTACCGGATCGCGGTGCACGAGGCATCCAACCGCCGCCGCTGGTGGTTTCGGCACAAAGCGCGTGAGACCTCGATGGAGCCTTTAGAAAATACCGGCGCGCAAGGCAGCGGTTTGACAATGCAGGAAGCGCTGGTGGATGAGGCAGAGTCTCCCTTCGAGAGTGCCGCTCATGAAGAGGTGCGAGCGCGGGTCGAAGAGGAATTGCGAAAGATTCCGGAGCCCTATCGCAGCACAGTGATCCTGCGCGACCTGGAAGAAATGTCGTACGAGGAAATCGCCGAAGTGCTGGACATTTCTCTCGGGACAGTGAAGTCACGTTTGACCCGAGGGCGCGAGGCGCTTCGGAAGCGGTTGACCGAATACATTCGGGAAGTCGGTCCGGAACTGGGCTTGCTCAGTCCCGAGGAAGAACAGAGTTCAGGCTGTCAGATGGCAAGTTCGGAAGGTGGATTTGAGGTGGCGTCATGAAGTGCGCCGAGGCAAAATCGCTGTTCTCGCCGTACCTTGACGGAGCTGTTTCGGGAACGGAGATGCGCGCCCTGGGAACGCATCTCCATCAGTGTTCTCATTGCAATCGGGAGTATGCGCTGCTCCGTCAAACCCAGGAATTACTGGCCAAAGCGGGGCGTCCGAAGGCGCCTGCTGATTTGGCATTGAAACTTCGCCTGGCCATTTCTCGTGAGGCGGCGGCCGCCAAACATCCGCCTCTCGCGGGATTGCTGGTCCGTCTGGAAAATGCGTTACATGCGTTCATGGTTCCCGCAACCGCGGGTACGATTGCCGCGATTGCGATCTTTGGTTTTGTGATGGGATTGACGCTGCCGGAACTGCAGGCGCGCAATAAGAATGATGTGCCCTTGATGCTCTACACCGGGCCCGAGCTACAGCAGACGTCTTTTGTCACAGCCCTGAGCTCGGTGAGCGAAGATTCCCTCGTCATCGAAGCCTATGTGGACGCTAACGGGCGGGTGGAGGACTATCGCATCATTTCCGATCCGGACGGTTCGCAGAAACTGCTGCCCGAAGTGAAAAGGATGCTTATCTTCACCACCTTCCGCCCGGCGATGTCGATGGGACGGCCAACACCAGGACACGCGGTGCTGTCGTTCTCCAAGATCAGCGTACGGGGATAGTCGAAGCAATAGGACCGTTCGGAGCCCGCTCGAACACAGCGAAATTTGTGTCGCCCGCTAGAGCGGACTCGTGTTTCTTCCATCGTCCTTACCCACCCCTTGCGGGGTGGGCTAATGGATGCCGCCGCTTCGCGGCTGCTGTATCGTGTCGTCCAACATTAAGAGTGAACATTGCGTTTCGTAACAGTCTTTTGTATGGCGCTGATGTCTGCCTCTGCGTCTAATGTACGTACGAATACATCAGAGGCAGCAGCGCGCGGGTTGGGCTACTGTCTAGTCCACCCGCAGGAATTGAAGATTGGAGTTTCGTAGCAGATTCTCAACCGCTGGGGACTCCTCGCAGCCGCGGGGCCTCGGTTTTGCTTAGGGAAACTCCGATTAAGTGCGCTTTGAAAGGGACGGCCTTCAGGCCGTCCGGCTCACAGCCGGAATTTGGGGGCTTCAGCCCCTGAGGTAATTTGCGTCGAGACTTAATCAGAGTCTCCTTAGGTTTGACCCTCCGACCGGAACCTCTTAAACTATGTCGTTGTCTCTCCCACAACTTACCGCCCGGTTGGAGGTTTGCCTGGGTTTCGGGTTGCGACTTTCGATCATTGCGCTGATGCTGGCGCTGCTGCCATCCGTGTGTCTGGCGCAGAACAGTCCCAAGGTAACGCTCGATACCAGCGAGACGCTTTTCACGATTTTGGCGTCGATGAACGCTTGCGGATATGACCAGGAACTGAACGTTTCCGACCCGGTTCGGAAACAAATTCGTGGCGAGGTCAACCGGGCGGCGCACGATTCTGACGATGCTCTCGAAGCCAGCAACGTGATGTGTCAGTACTATCACGAGCATATTCGTCCCGACCCGGCGCGGGACCTGGCGCAGTACATCTCGCTGGCACTGTATTTGGGAGATCCTCCGAATTTCCTTCCCAAGGTGAAGGAAGGGGAGTTGCCACCGGATGCTGCGAACGTGGTAGCGTTCGCGAGACTGGCATCCACATTTTATGATCGAACGGGCTTGCACTCGATCTGGCAAAAGCATCGCGAGGCATATGCGCGCCTGACGGACCGGTACCATGAACCACTCTCGAAGACCCTGTTTGACACGGAGATTTATCTGAAGCTGCCCTCGGCGGGTTACCTGGGGCGCAGTTTCACCGTCTATCTGGAGCCTATGGGCGCGCCTGGGCAGGTCAATGCCCGGAATTACGGAAATGATTATTACGTGGTGATCTCGCCCGCGGGGTCGGAATTGAAGATGGATCAGATCCGGCACACCTACCTGCATTACTTGCTTGATCCCCTGTCGTTAAAGTATCCGGCCTCGGTGAAGCGGCTCGAGCCGCTTCTTGATACCGTGAAACCAGCTCCGATGGAAGAGGCTTTCAAGATCGATATGTCGCTGCTGGTAACCGAGTGCCTGGTGCGGGCGGTCGAGATTCGTACGCAGGGGAACAGCAAAACTCCCGAAGCGGTGCGGACCGACGCGGTAGAAAAATCGATGGAGCAGGGGTTCATTCTAACGCGGTACTTCTATGATTCCCTTGCGCAATTTGAAAAGGACCCGGCGGGCATTCGCAACTCGTACATCGACCTGCTGAACAATGTCGATCTGAAAAAGGAAGAAAAGCGCGCTGCCGAAACGCACTTTGCCGCCGATGCTTCTCCGGAGGTTCTGCGATTTTCGCGGCCAAAGGATCAGCATCTTCTCGCGATCGCGGAAAAACGGCTTGCGGCCGGCGATATGAAGACGGCACAGGAACTGGCCGACCAGGCTTTGCGCGACGGGCATGAAGATCCCGGGCGGGCCTTGTTCATCCTCGCGCAGATCGCCACGGCGAACAAAGACATCGCGGGGGCCACCGGGTATTTTCAACGCGCGCTACAGGTGGCGCACGAACCCAAGGTAATTGCGTGGTCGCACATCTATCTGGGCAGGATTTTTGATTTGCAGGAGCAGCGCGAAAATGCGCTGGATCAGTATCACGCGGCACTAAACGCTGGAGGGGCTCTGCCCGAAGTAAAAGCGGCGGCAGAGCATGGTCTACAAAAGCCGTACGAGCCGCCGGCGGCTCGGCAGTAGCGTTATTCGGAAAGTACTTCGGCTCTCCGCGCGAGAGTCGCAACTCTAAGGAGAGAGCATGAAGCAAGTAGCGATGATCGGTGCTGTACTGGTAATTGCGACTTGGAGCTTTGCGCAGTCCAACAGCAAGCCGACCACCCAAAGTCAGCCGCCCGCGCAAAGCACGGCGCCGGCCGCTACCACGTCTCCCAAGCGTCCCCCGCAGGCGAAGACGCAGCCGGAATACGAGGCGTACAAGACGGCTGTCGCCCTGACGGACGCCGCAGCCGCGGAAAAAGCAGCGGATGACTTCGCGGCCAAGTTTCCGGATAGCGAACTGCGTGTCATGCTCTACAAGTCGACAATGCGCCTCTACCAGCGTGCCGGCAACTCCGACAAGATCATTGAAATGGGACGCAAAGGACTGGCGCTCGATGGCGAGGACCCGGAATTGCTCGTGACGGTCGCGAGCGAACTCGCGGAGAAAACACATGATACGGATCTAGATAAGGACCAGCGTCTGGACGAAGCGATGAAGATGGCGCAGAAGGCGCTGCAGACGGTCGATACCGATATCTCGATCCCGCCCAACACGCCGCAGGAACAAGTCGATGCCTACAAGGGGCAACTGCGGTCGTTCGCTTACTCCATTATCGGAACGCTGGAATTCAAAAAAGACAACTTCACGGGCGCCGAGACGGACCTGCGAAAGTCGGTGGACGCGTTTCCTTCGCAGCCCGATCCGGTGGTGGTGCTCAGGCTGGCAATCTCGCTCGATCGTCAGGGCAAATATCCGGAAGCGCTCAAGGAAGCGAATCACGCGGTGGAACTGACACAGGACAGCACCAGCGCGGGTAAGCTCGCTCGACAGGAGCGAGACCGTCTCAATCAACTGGTGGGCAGCAACACCGCCGCTCCCAAATAGGACCCTGATCCGCCGAAGATCTGACAGGACAACTCACGAATACCAACTGGCGGGGCTGGGATTTTTGCAGTGCCCGAGCCCTGAATCCGCATGAAAGCGAAAGAAATCGCCGCGTTGGAAGGACTGTTGGGACATCACTTCCAGCAATCTGAACTCCTTGATCAGGCTCTAACGCACAGCTCTCAAGCGCGGGAACTCGAAGCCCAGCAACCCGCCAAAGATGGGCAGCGGCCGGGGGACAATGAGCAACTTGAGTTCTTGGGAGATGCTGTCCTGGCGCTGGTAACGGCAGAGGAACTGTTCCGTCGCTTCCCAACTTTTCGCGAGGGTGAGCTTTCGAAGTTGCGCGCTCACCTGGTGAGCGAAAGGCACCTGATACAGGTGGCGCAAACGTTGGGGTTGGGGACCTATTTGCGGTTGGGGCGAGGCGAAGAAAAAAGTGGCGGACGTCTGAAAACCGCTCTGCTGGTGGATGCGCTGGAAGCGGTTCTGGCGGCTCTCTACCTCGACGGCGGGCTCGAAATCGCCCGCAGGTTCATTCTGCAAGCCGTCATTTCTCCTGAATTGGCCCGGATGAACCCGGAAAGTGGCGGCGTGCCGGTCATGGATTTCAAGTCGGCGCTGCAGGAAACTTTGCAAGCTACCGGGCGCCCGCAAGCATCCTATGTGTTAGTGAAGGAAGCCGGCCCGGAGCACAGCAAGACCTTCACCGTAGAGGTCAGGCTGTCATCCGCCGGGCAAACGAAAGTCGAGTTCATCGGACGAGCCGAGGGCTCCACGAAAAAGAGAGCAGAGCAGGACGCGGCCCGCCAGGTGCTTCAATATCTGGGCTCGCTGCCACCGCGCGCTGAAGCGAAAGTTCCGACCAAGCCGCCCACACGCCAGCCTTAAATGACGACCCCATCGAATCCGGCCAAAGAGTTGAGCCCCGACTGGTTGACTTCACTGCAGTCTCTGCTGGCGACGATCGTGATCGCGGTTTTTGTGATTACCTACGTGGTGCAGGCATTTCAGATTCCCTCGCCCTCAATGGAGAACACGTTGCTCACCGGAGATTATCTGCTGGTGGACAAGCTGTGTTACGGCGGGGGCGGATTTATCAACCACATCATTCCTTATCGCCCCATTCGGCGTGGCGACATCATCGTTTTTCATTATCCCGTGAATCCCGCCCAGCATTTCGTCAAGCGAGTTGTGGGCGTTCCAGGGGATCGGATTCACCTGGTCAACAAGCGCGTTTTTGTGAATGGGGTTCCTTTGGCTGAACCATACGTCCGCTACATCAAGCCGGAGCATAATCCCTTTCGGGATGATTTTCCTCGCCTCGATGTACTCGATCCGGGAATTAACGCGGACTGGTGGATCCAGATGCCCAAGCTGGTCGAAAGGGGGCAATTGATTGTGCCGGAAGGTCATTACTTCGCGATGGGAGACAACCGCGACGACAGTTCCGATAGCCGATATTGGGGCTTCGTTCCGCGGGAAAACATCATCGGACGGCCGTTGTTGATCTATTGGTCGATACGCAACACCGACAATGATCTGCCGATCCCGGCTTCGGTGGGTGATAAACTTTATCACCTTGCGTATGCGGTGACACATTTCTTCCAGATCACTCGCTGGGATCGCACGTTTCGCGTGGTCAGCTGAAGCAGGTAATCTCGCCCTCACAGGGAACCAACATAGATGGCTAAGAAAGAAAATCCTCCCGTAGAGAAGCAAAGCGAAACTACCGTGGAGTTTCTCGCGTCGCTGGCAGCAGTCCTGGTCACCGGCCTTTTTATCATCACGTTCATCCTGCAAGCCTTTGAGATTCCCTCCAGTTCGATGGAGGACACGCTGCTGATTGGCGATCACGTTTTCGTGAATCGCGAACAATTTGCGCCGCGCACAAGGTGGATGGGGCCGCTGCTTCCCTACCGGGACATCAAGCGCGGAGACATCGTCGTATTCCTTTCTCCGGCAGAGCCTGGCTTGTACGTGGTCAAGAGGATTATGGGGATTCCGGGGGATCGGATCCATCTCCGAGATGGGGCTGTCTACCGAAACGGAGAAAAGCTAAACGAGCCTTACGTGATGCATAAAGGGCCGTTGTTCTATGATCCGTATCGCGACAATTTTCCGGCAGTTCCGGCATCGGATGCTTATAACGTGTCACCGAGCTGGCAACTTCAAATGCGAACTTTCATGCAGGGCGACGATATCGTAGTTCCGAAAGACAGCTATTTCGGAATGGGGGATAACCGGGACGTGAGCCTCGACAGCCGTTATTGGGGCTTCATTCCCAAAGAAAATGTTATCGGCCGGCCAATGTTCGTGTACTGGTCGTTCAACACCCCGCCCGACCAATACCGGCACACAGACTTCAGTGAGCGCATTGGCTTTCTGGTACACGTGATCGTGCACTTCTTTGATGAGACGCGTTGGCGTCGGACGTTCCGGATCGTCCAGTGAACCTGCGCTCCAAACGCGGCGTGGTGCTTGCGTGTGCCGCCATCGCCCTCATTCTTTTTCTTGTCAGGCCTGGGGCAGGGCGCCTGAAGAATCGAATCGCAGGTTCCATCGGCACAGCTCTGCAACGACAAGTCGACATCAGCAAAGTACATGTACGCCTGCTTCCTCAGCCAGGTTTTGATCTCGAAGGCTTCGTCGTTCGCGACGATCCCAGCTTCGGAGCGGAGCCGGTCTTGCGATGTCAGGACGTGACGGCCACCCTGCGCCTCAGTTCGCTGATTCGCGGACGTCTTGAGATTTCACGGCTAAGCCTCAGCGAACCGAGTCTGAATCTCGTTCGCCGGGAGGACGGGCGCTGGAATATTGCGACTTTCCTGGAGCGCACTGCCGGCATTCCGATCGCGCCCACCAGCAAGCCGCGGTACGAGTCGCGCCCGGGGTTCCCCTATATTGAGGCGGATCGCGGCCGGATCAACTTCAAATTTGGTCCGGAGAAAAAACCCTTTGCGTTGACTGATGCCAAATACGCGCTTTGGCAGGACTCCGAGAACAGCTGGGGATTGCGCCTCCGAGGTCAGCCCGTGCGCACCGATTTCAACCTGAGTGATAGCGGGCAACTCAATGTTGAGGGTACGTGGCAGCGCGCGGCCACTCTCCTGGAGACACCGCTTGAATTTAACCTGAGGTGGGATGGAGGCCAGCTAGGTCAATTGAGCAAACTCGTCTCGGGTGAGGACCGAGGTTGGCGCGGCACGGTCCGTACTTCTGTGAACTTGAGGGGAGTTCCGTCGGACCTTGCCGTTCGTGCAGATGCTTCTCTCGAGGATTTTCATCGGTACGACATCACCGAAAGCAATGCTCTGGAACTCAAGAGCCGGTGCACTGCGCAGTACCATGCGCCGGAGCACAGTCTTCAGCAGATTGCCTGTCAGACACCGGTGGGGGATGGCCTGATTGCGGTAATTGGCGACGCAGCCAGTGTAACCAGTCCGGCGCGTTTCGATATGCGGGTCGTAGCCGACAAGATTCCCATGAATGCCGTGCTGGCCGTAGTCCGGCGAGCGAAGAAAAATCTGCCAGATGATCTGCTGGCCACCGGAACGATGGATGCGAAGGTCAGCCTGCGCATGCGTGGCACAACATCCAACTCGATGGAGGTGGATGGCGGCGGTGAAACCAGCGATTTTCGTGTGCAATCGGAGGGAAGCAAGACGGACCTCACGTTGGACGTGGTTTCCTTCTCTCTCGGGTCTGCGGGTAAGCAAAGCAAAACCGGTCGCGGTCACATCGACCCGGCTTCGGCTCACGATTCGCAGGAAGCGTACTTGAACTTTGGCCCTGTCTCTCTCAAGCTGGGCCGTCCGATCCCGGCCTCGGTGCAAGGTCGGATCACCCGCTCGGGATATAGCATCTCGGTGAGAGGCGAGTCGGAGATTCAGCGCTTGCTGGATCTCGCCCGCATCTCGGGCATTCCCGCAACGCATGTGGGCGCCACCGGGTCTGCAAAGCTCGACTTGCTCATTGCGGGTCAGTGGACGGGCTTTGCTTCGCCAATAGTCATGGGAAATGCAGAAATCCACGGGGTGCGAGCGCAGATCCGTGGATTGAACGGACCTTTAGAAATTAACTCCGCCCGGGTCAACCTGGCCGATTCGGAAACCAGGGTCGATGCGATCTCGGCTTCGTTTGTCGGCACGCAGTGGATTGGGGCCTTATCGATTCCACGCCCGTGCGTTCCTCCGATAGCGTGCCCGGTGAGCTTCGATCTCCATGCCGACGAAATTTCGACGGACCAGCTCAATCATTGGCTGAATCCAAACGTTGCGCAGCGGCCCTGGTACCGGTTCTCGACGACAACATCAGGGGGGCACTCTTTTCTTGCCGGACTCCACGCAAGTGGCAACCTGGTGATCAATCGAGCCATTGTTCGGAATCTGGTTGCGACCCGGGTCACGACCAAGCTCAACCTCGATCAGGGAAAATTGCGGCTATCGGATTTGCGCGCCGACGTGTTGGGCGGGAAGCATCGGGGCGAATGGCGCGCGGATTTCACGGTGAAGCAGCCTGTGTACTCCGGAAGCGGCGCGCTGGATGGCAGTTCTCTCGCTCAGTTGGCCGATCTCATGGGTGACGAATGGATCAGCGGCAGTGCGAATGCCAAGTATCAGATGGAGTTGTCGGGATTCACGGCGGCGGACCTGACCGCCTCTGCCAAAGGTACTCTACATTTCGAGATGCGCGAGGGCGCCTTGCCGCACATCGTGCTGGCAAGTGTGCCATTGCGCGTGCGACGGTTTACAGGAATGCTCACCCTTCTTCAGGGAGAAGTTCAGGTGCAAGAGGCTACGTTGGAGGCGCCCTCGGCGACTTATTCCGTGACCGGCACAGCCTCGATGAATCGGAAGCTTGATTTCCGGTTGCTGCCCGAAGGTTCAGCCAGTGAAGAGGCGGGCGTCTCCGTCCGCCTGGACGGGCGAGACGGCCGTCGCTCCATACCCGGTGGTTTGACGGTCACAGGGACACTCTCCGAGCCGAGAGTATCACCCACGCGCCGTTCTGAAACCGAAGTCGCTCTCAAGCCTTGAGCTACGCGCGCTCCTCTCAGGTGTGATTACAAATCAATCCCAGCCTGCATTCGGGATGCGCGTTTCTGTCATAATTTCAACTTAAGCTCATGGATCTCTCCTACCCAGCGGTGCGAGACAGGCTGACCCAATGGGGTCTTTGGCCACGGAGTCGCGTGGCCCGGGGCGCCTGGTATGCCCTGGGACTGGCACTGTTCCTTTTTCTTCTCCAGCAATTGTTCGCGGTTCTTCGACTTTCCTGGGGTCAGGGTCTGAGCGGGTGGGTAAGCTTTCTCAGCTTCATTGCTATTTTGTTCTTCAGTATCCTCGCGTTCCGCTGGCTGAAAAACAAAATCCTGTGGCGACTCCGCAACCGGTTAATTGTGACGTACGTGTTCATCGGGGTGATTCCTACCCTGCTTTTGTTCGCGATGGCATTCGCGACCTTGTATTTGTTCGCCGGGCAATTTGCAAACTTCATTGTGACCTCCGAAATTCATCTGCAGCTCCAGAATGTGGAGGCTGTGAATGCCGCCATTGCGAACGAGTTGTCGGTGCGGCTTCAGCACGGAGAGCCGCCCACGGTAGCCCTGCTGGAGAGTCTCCGAAAAACCGATGTGATCTGGAAACATCGCGACGTGTGTGCCTGGTATGGAGCGAAACCGTTGCCGATCTGCGGCGATGGTAAGGGCAACACGCCTTTCACGCAGCCCTCATTTGTGCACGCGCCTTTCAGCGAGATCGTTCGAGATCATGGCGAGCTGTACCTGCGGACTGCCAATTTGCTGACGGTGCGCTCCGACAAGCTGATGGTCGTTTCCAGCGAAGCCCTGGACCATGAACTCGTGCAGGAGATCGCGAACAATCTTGGTGAAATCACTCTGTACGGGACTGGTCTCGCACTGCAAGAACCATCTCGAACCGAGGGGGACAGCGCCGGAAATACTGGAAAAGCGACGAAGCCTGCAGGAGAACCGAAGAGTGGATCGACAGGCGAAGGGACCGAGACCCCTCGTCCGACGTTTACGGCAGGTACGGTTCCGGAAGGAGCCAGCATCTTCGATCACCTCATCACATTTGGCACTCCCCTGCCCGTCACGAATTGGGAAACGGGTGATCGCGAACGGAGTTCGCCGCTCGTCAAGGTTCAGACCCGGCCTTCCGTTTTATATAACCGCCTCTTTGCAGCACTGGGCGATTTCGCCAAGGGCGTTGAGCTGATTCTTCTGGCCATCGCAATCGTGCTGGCGGTCATTGAGCTACTGGCTCTGGTGATTGGCACAAGCCTGACACGCTCGATCACAGGCGCCGTCGCCCAGCTTTATCGAGCGACGCAACACATTGATCGGGGAGATTTCAGCCATCGTATTCCGGTGAAGTCACGCGATCAGCTTGCATTGCTGGCCAATTCGTTCAACTCCATGACGGCCTCCATCGAGCGTCTGATTCTCGAGCAAAAAGAGAAACAGCGCCTCGAGAACGAACTGGTGATCGCGCAGGAGGTACAGGCTCAGCTTTTCCCGAAAGAAGTGTCGCAACTCGAGTCTCTGGAGGTGCACGGATTCTGCCGGCCGGCACGCACTGTGAGCGGCGACTACTATGACTTTCTGACCTTGAATGGGGAGAAGCTAATTCTTGCGGCCGGAGACGTCAGCGGGAAAGGTATTTCCGCAGCCCTGCTGATGGCGACGATTCACTCCGCGGTGCGTGCATATAGCATGGAAGGGATGCCGATGTTGCGGGAGCCGCTCGCCGTCGGGGCAGCGGCAAGTCCCGGGATGATGTTGGCATCCGGAGTCGATAGGGCGGAGATCTCTCCCAGCGCGCTGCTTTCGCTGTTGAATCATCAACTGTACGAGAGTACTCCGCAGGAAAAGTATGCGACGCTATTTTTGGGCATCTACGACGGCCATTCGCGGAAGCTCACCTACAGCAACGGTGGCCACCTGCCCCCAGTCATCATCAGCCATGACGGCTCGATCCGGCGGCTCGAAACGGGAGGCATGGTGGTCGGCTTATTCGACAACCTTTCGTTTGTAGACGGCTTCGAGCAGCTCAAGCCTGGGGAGATTTTTATTGCCTATAGCGATGGGGTTACCGAGCCGGAAAACGACTTCGGGGAGTTCGGCGAACAGAGACTCGTCGAATTGGTCCGCGAGAACCGTGGGCGGCCACTTGTCGAAATCACCCAACTGGTTACCGGCGCGGTCGATGACTGGATTGGCGATAAGGAACAACCGGACGATATCACGCTGGTGCTGGCACGAGCGCGGTAAGCTCGTCTTTCTCCTTAGACTTGTCATTCCGACGCCGAACGCGGCGGAGGAATCTTGCTGGCCAGAGCTGCGTACGCCGCCTCACCACGTCGTATATGCGGACATTGAACGACCGGGTACCGCACGCCAACCCTTCACCCAGAGACATTATCGCGCCATGCTATCGAAGATTCCTCCGCCTCTCGGCGTCGGAATGACAAAGGACTTGTGAGGTAGCTCACCAGCGGCTGTGGCTCGAATCACTGCCGCAAATTCTCCGCAGCCGTCTAATCGGGTATGGGCTGGCCTTCATCTGCCTGCCCAGGGACCCCCAAGGTCCCGTCGAGGAACCAAAATCATGCGTGAAAATCATGACCTGTTGAAGTGCCCGTTGTGTGAGGGGCAAGGAAAAGTTCGCGGCAAAGACTTACTCGAATTCTTTTCTGATCCCGAACTGAAGGCCCGCATCGAGGCCTTCCTGGCGCAGTTCGTTGCGCAGGTTCCGGAGGACAAGGAACTTGTGGGCGCGGGCGCGCAAAAGGAACGCAACTTCCAGAAAGATGTCCATTGCTGGAACCCGCAGCTCCCCATGTGGCGCCGGAGTCCGAAAGAGTGAATTCCATCCTATCCGGAGGTCGATTCCGAAAGGGGTCGCCGAGCCCGGCTTCAAGGTGTAGAGTTACTGACCGCAGCCCTTATAAATCAAGGAGGTTTTCGATATGAGTGCAGGTACGCTGACGCCGTCCGATACCCGAATTTCGGGCGATTACATTGAACAGGTCATGGCCCAGGTAAAGGCCAAAAATCCCGCTGAACCAGAATTCCATCAGGCAGTGCAGGAAGTCTTCGATTCGCTGAGGCTGGTGCTGCAGCGCCACCCCGAGTATCGGGAAGCTAAGATTTTAGAACGCATCGTCGAACCCGAGCGCGTCATGATGTTCCGCGTGCCGTGGTTCGATGATCAGGGCAAGATCCAGATCAATCGCGGATTCCGCATTGAAATGAACAGCGCCATCGGCCCGTACAAGGGCGGGCTGCGGTTCCATCCTTCGGTGACGCTGGGCATCCTGAAGTTCCTGGCGTTTGAACAGGTCTTCAAGAATTCGCTGACCACGCTGCCCATGGGCGGCGGTAAAGGCGGTTCGGACTTCGATCCCAAGGGCAAGAGCGACAACGAAGTGATGCGCTTCTGCCAGAGCTTCATGACCGAACTGCAACGCCACATCGGCCCGGATACGGACGTGCCGGCCGGCGACATCGGTGTAGGCGGACGCGAGATCGGGTTCCTGTTCGGACAGTACAAGCGCATCCGCAATGAATTCACGGGCGTGCTGACCGGCAAGGGCCTGAACTGGGGAGGGTCGCTGATTCGTCCCGAGGCCACGGGCTACGGCTGCGTATATTTCGCCGCGGAAATGCTGAAGACCCGCAAGGATACGCTGGAAGGCAAGCTCTGCCTGGTTTCCGGAAGCGGCAACGTCTCCCAATACACCATCGAGAAGTTGCTCGACCTGGGTGCCAAGCCAATGACGGTATCCGATTCCAACGGTGTCATTTGCGATCCGGATGGCATCGATCGCGAGAAGCTCGCCTACATCATGGAACTGAAGAACGTGCGTCGCGGGCGCATTCGCGAGTACGCCGACAAGTTCAAGAAGGCGATCTTCATGCCGACCGACATCAAGTCCGATCACAACCCGCTGTGGAACATCAAGGCGGATTGCGCATTCCCGAGCGCGACCCAGAATGAGATCAACGCGAAGGATGCCGCGAACCTGATCAAGAACGGCGTCAAGGTCGTTGCGGAAGGCGCGAACATGCCCAGCACACTGGAAGCGACCAAGCTGTTCCTGGAGAACAAGATTCTCTATGGTCCGGCGAAGGCGGCCAATGCTGGCGGCGTGGCAACTTCTGGACTCGAGATGTCGCAGAACAGCGCCCGCTTGAGCTGGACGCGCGCGGAAGTCGACGATCGCCTCCACAAGATCATGATCGCGATCCACGACAACTGCTTCCGGACGGCCGAGAAATACGGCACGCCCGGAAACCTGGTCAACGGCGCCAACATCGGCGGCTTCCTGAAAGTGGCCGACTCGATGCTGGACCAGGGGTTGGTGTAAGAGAGGCCATCGGGTCCTCGAGGACCTCGGAGCTGCGGTACGAGTTGCGGCACGAGCTGCGGTACGTTTCGGGGCAGGCGTTCTTGAGGGCCGGCGGGACGCCGGCGCTACGTTAAGAGTTAGGCGGGGTGGACGAACTCCTCCCCGCCTGTTTCTATATAGGGCAGGATTTAGAGAAGATGGGATCGGGCATGAGCACGAAAACGGCGCTGGATTCGGGCATTGATGCGCAGAGGCTCTTTGAAGGCTTCGAGAACCTCATGCCCTTCCGCGTGCGCGATATCCTGCTGGTTTCCAGTCTTTACGACTCCTTCATCCTCAAAGAAGACGGGCGATTGAATGAGCTGCTAATTGGCGAGTCGCTGGAACTCAACCTTCAGCAGATTCCGAGCATCACGCAGGTTTCTACCGGTTCGGAAGCACTCGCGCTCCTCCGATCGCAACCGCGGTTCAATCTGGTGGTCACGAACCTTGAGGTCGGCGACATGGATGCGGCCCGGCTGGCCCGCGAAATCAAGCAATCCGGACTGGATATTCCCATCGTGGTGCTTGCCTATGATTACCGTGAGTTGAAGAATTTTGTGGCGCGAAATCCGAGCAGCGAGATCGAACGCGTGTTCCTGTGGCAGGGGAATGTTCGCGTGCTCATAGCGATCGTGAAGTACGTCGAGGACAAACGAAACGCCGGTCCGGATACGGCTGCCATTGGCGTGCCCATCATCCTGGTGGTCGAAGACAACATTCGCTATTACTCGTCCTTCCTGCCGGTCATCTACACCGAGCTGATTTCACAATCGCGGCGGGTGATACGAGAAGGCATCAACGTCGCGCACAAGCTCCTGCGCATGAGGGCCCGTCCGAAAATCCTGCTCGCCTCCAACTATGAGGAGGCAGAGCAGATGGTCATGCAGTATCGAGACTACCTGTTGGGAGTGGTATCCGACGTGGAGTTTCCGCGACAGGGAGAGCTCAGCGCGGAAGCGGGCTTCGAGTTGGCACACCTGATTCGTAACGCCGTCCCGGATGTTCCCATCGTTTTGCAAACGAGCCGTACCCAGTTCCGGGAGCGAGCACTCGCAGAAGGGCTGTCGTTCCTGCGAAAACGCTCCCCCACCTTGATGGCTGATTTGCGCCGCGTCCTCATGGAAGAATTTGGATTTGGTGACTTTGTTTTCCGGCTGCCGGATTTTTCGGAAGTTGGACGCGCCAGCGATCTCGGGGGCCTGGAAACCATGTTGCAAGAGGTGCCCGCGGAAAGCGTGGCCTACCACGCACAGAGGAATCATTTTTCGCATTGGCTGATGGCGCGAACCGAATTTGCTCTCGCCCAGAAACTTCGTCCCCGAAAAGTTTCCGACTTCGCCAGCACCGAGCACCTGCGCAATGATCTGATCGCCTCGATCGGCGACTATCGCAGCGAACAAAGTGAGGTCCTGATTGGAGACTTCAGCCCGGCGGCACTAGGTTCGACCGATGTTTTCTTTTTGCGGGTAGGTGTTGGATCTCTGGGCGGCAAGGCGCGCGGTCTGGCCTTCATGCGGCACCTGCTCCAGAAGCATCGTTTCTCGCGCATGTTTCCGGGCATCCGAGTGACGGTGCCGCCCGCGGTCGTATTGGCCACCGATGTCTTTGACCGTTTTCTGAGCGAGAACGATCTGGCCGATTTCGCGCTGAATTGCCCGAACGAGTCCGAAATTGAAGAGCGATTTCTCGAAGCCTCCCTGCCCTCCTCCGTTCGCAATCAACTGCTCGAGTTCGTCGGCGAAGTGAATTACCCGCTGGCTGTGCGCTCCTCCAGCCTGCTCGAGGATTCTCAGTACCAGCCGTTTACTGGTGTATACGAGACCTTCATGCTGTCGAACCAGCAGGGCGAACTCTCGGTCCGCCTCGACCAGCTCATGGAAGCGATCAAAAGAGTTTACGCTTCCACCTTCAGCCAGCATGCCAAAGCTTACGTGCGGGCCACGCCTTACCGCCTAGAAGAAGAAAAGATGGCGGTCATTCTTCAGCAGGTGGTCGGTGCTCGCCACGATACGCGGTTTTATCCTGATTTTTCCGGAGTTGCGCGATCGTACAATTTCTACCCCGTGCCCCCGATGGAATTCCGCGACGGCATCGCCGCGGTCGCACTGGGACTGGGGCGCGCGGTGGTCGATGGCGGCAGGTGCCTTACGTTCTGCCCGCGTTACCCGCGACACATTCTGCAGTTCTCATCGGTTGAGGATATCCTGACGAATTCGCAAGCCGATTTCTGGGCTTTGGAACTGGATCATGCGGAGTCAGGCGAGCAAGATCCGCAAGCCAGCCTGCGCGAAGCGAGATTCGGTCTGGATGCCGCCGAAAAAGATGGAACGTTGTCTGCGGTGGCTTCCACCTACTCCGCGGACAATCACGTCGTCTACGACGGCACGAGCCGTCCTGGGACTCGCCTGGTAAGCTTTGCTCCCGTTCTCAAGCACGATGTCTTTCCGCTGGCGTCACTTCTCGAGCAACTGACGAAGATGGCGGAAGACGCTTTTGGACGTCCGGTGGAAATCGAATTTGCAGCGCGGCTTCCGCAAAAGGCGGGCGAGGCCGCGGAGTTCGGATTTCTGCAGGTTCGGCCGCTGGTTCTCTCGCACGAAGGCGAAGAACTTCGGCTGGATGAGGTCGAGCCAGAACGGTTGGTGTGCCAGAGTTCGAAGGTTCTGGGAAATGGCCGGATCACAGACCTGCGCGACGTGGTAGTAGTGGATTTCCATCGCTTCGATCGCGGGCGCAGCAAAGAAGTAGCTGGCGGCGTCGCGCATTTCAACGCGCAGTTGAGCGCCGAGGGGCGCCCATACCTACTGATTGGAGTTGGACGCTGGGGTTCTACAGAACCGTGGCTTGGGATTCCGGTGGAATGGGATGAAATTTCCGGGGCACGCGTCATCGTCGAAGCCGGATTTCGTGACTTCCGCGTGACCCCTTCCCAGGGGAGCCACTTCTTCCAGAACCTCACGGCTTTTCAAGTTGGGTATTTCACTGTGAATCCGGATGCGGGGGAAGGGTTTGTCGACTGGGAATGGCTGGCAAACGCACCTTCGATCGAAGAAGATGGCTGTGTCCGGCACCTGCGGTTTGATTCTCCGTTAGTGGTGGTGATGAACGGTCGGACGAGCCAGGGTTTGATCTTCAAACCAGAAATGCCCACGTAGGGACAGACGCCCTCGTCTGTCCGGCCGAGCGGAAGCTCGGCAGGATTTTCTGCGGAAGTCTAATTCATCAGGGAAAGAGCAAAGCAGCCGGGCTTTGCCCGGCCCGGACGGACGAGGGCGTCTGTCCCTACGTGCGCTGATTCGTGATCGCGCTCGCACCTCCTCGTGATGTACATCACAGCCCCGCCTGACATAGTTCCCCCACAATCGATTTGAGTACATACGGGGTTTCCTTGTTCAAGATCATTCATGCGGCCTTTATTGCCCCTGGAATCAAACGGTTCGTCATTGAAGCTCCGCGAGTGGCCCGCAAGCAAAAGCCCGGGCAATTCGTGATTCTGCGCCTGTACGAGCAAGGCGAACGGATTCCTCTCACCATCGAGCGCTCCGATCCGGAACGCGGCACGATCAACATCGTCGTGCAGTCCGCCGGCAAGACCACCCATCTGCTTAATTCGTTTGAGACCGGCGACCGGATTCTGGACGTAGTCGGCCCGCTCGGCAAACCTTCGGAGATCAAGAACTTCGGCACGGTCGTGGTCATGGGGGGCGGCGTCGGCACGGCCATGGCTTATCCCACCGCGGCAGCGTTGAAGAAAGCGGGAAATCGCGTGATCGCGATTGTGGGTGCGCGAAATAAAGAACTCGTCATTCTCGAACGCGAGATGGGCGAAGTCAGTGACACCCTGATGATCACGACCGACGATGGCAGTTACGCCGAGAAGGGCTTCGTCACGGACAAGCTGCGGCAGCTCATCCAGAACGGAACCCGTATTGATCTGGTCCTGGCCGTCGGCCCGATTCCTATGATGAAGGCGGTGGCTGATGTTACTCGCAAGGAACACATTCACACGGTCGTCAGCTTGAACCCGATCATGATCGACGGAACTGGGATGTGCGGTGGCTGCCGCGTTCTGATCGATAGCAAAAGCGAATTCGCCTGCGTGGATGGCCCGGAATTCGATGCGCATCGGGTGAACTTCGAGGTGTTGGTTCAGCGCAATGCGATGTACCGCGAGGCTGAGCGCAGGTCGATGGCGGAATTCCAGCAGGAGATTGAGGCCAAGCGGCAAACAGTGCGGCAGGAACTCAAGCAGCTTTGTGGGATGAACGGAAGCCGGCGAGACGCCGGCGCTACGGTTGAAGGCGGGCCGGACGTCGACGCTGTTGTCGGAGGCCTGCGATGACACCTGTGAAGACACCCTCCGCGAATCCTTTGGCGATGAAGGAGAGGATGAAAGTTCCGCGGCAACATATGCCGGAGCAGCTGGCGCAAATCCGGGCGACGAACTTCACGGAAGTGAATCTCGGCTACCCGGCAGAGTTGGGCCGACAGGAGGCTTTGCGATGCCTGGAATGCGCGAAGCCGGCCTGCACGGACAGATGTCCGGTGGGCGTCAAGGTGAAGGAGTTCGTGCAACTGATCGTTGCCGGCGACTTCCTGGGCGCAGCGGCCAAGATTCGCGAAGACAACGTGCTCCCCGCGATCACCGGCCGTGTCTGCCCGCAGGAGGATCACTGCGAGGGTGGATGCCTGATGGGTAAGAAGGTGCAGTCATTGGGTATCGGATATCTCGAACGCTTCGTTGCCGACTACGAGCAACAACACCTCGACATCAAGAACATCAAGAGGGCGGCAGCCACAGGAAAGAAAGTTGCCATTGTGGGCAGCGGCCCTTCAGGACTCACAGCTGCCGGTGACCTCGTGCAGAAAGGGCACCAGGTCCATGTCTTCGAAGCACTGCACGAAATCGGCGGCGTACTCGTGTACGGAATTCCCGAGTTTCGCCTTCCCAAGCAGATCATCCGCGAGCAGGTCGATTACATGCGTGCGATGGGAGTGGAGTTTGAGACCGATGTCGTGGTCGGGCGCACCGTCACGATTGACGAACTGTTGGACGAAGAAGGCTACGATGCAGTGTTCATCGGAACAGGTGCGGGCCTGCCGCAATTCATGGGCATTCCGGGAGAACACTTCAACGGAGTCTATTCTGCGAACGAATTCCTGACCCGCATCAACCTGATGCATGCCTACGAATTCCCGCGCTACGACGAGCCCATGGTGGAACTTGCGGGCAAAAATGTTGCCGTGATTGGCGGTGGAAATACCGCGCTGGACGCGATCCGGTCAGCGCTTCGCCTGGGAGCCGGCAAAGCTTATGTGCTGTATCGACGCAGCGAGGCCGAGATGCCGGCGCGTGCCGAGGAAGTGAAGCATGCCAAGCAGGAGGGTATCGATTTTCAGGTACTGACTGCGCCGGTCGAGTTCTTGTCGGATGGCAAAAGCTGGCTGAAAGCGGCCCGCTGTGTGCGCATGGAATTGGGCGAGCCTGATGCCTCGGGCCGCCGGCGTCCGTTGCCGATTGCAGGCTCGGAGTTCGAACTTCCGCTGTCGGTGGCCATCATGGCGATCGGAACCAGCGCAAACCCGATCGTGCAAAGCACGACCCCGGGACTTGAAACCAGCAAGCGCGGCTACATCAACGCGAATTCCGAGACGCAGCGCACATCGCGCAAAGGCGTGTTTGCGGGCGGAGACATCGTGACCGGCAGTGCGACCGTGATTCTGGCCATGGGTGCGGGACGCCGCGCGGCAAAGTCGATTCATGACTACTTAAGCACGGGCGCCTGGTAGGGTTCGCGGCCGGTGCAAACGGTTTTGATGAAGACCTAATTTGTGAGGTGCAAGATGAGAAACGAACTGTGCTTTTCTACATTTGATCCCCTCTTTTCAGACGCTCCTTCTCTCTGTGATATCTGCGAGACGAAGCCATCCGTGTTTCAGTTCGAAAGCGGCAGCACTGAAAGCGACGCCGCAACCCGTCCCGTGAAGGGCTACTGTTGCGCAAGCTGTGCCGTACAGTTGCTGAACAAGTTGCAGGACGCAGAATCTCTGGCTTGGGCCGCAGAGGAAGTATCTGTGCAGAAGGATGGGATGGATGTATCGGATTTCCACACGCGTCGCCTGGCAACTTTTGGGACGCATGGGCACAACTGAAGAATGGAGAATTGATATTTAAAAAGAGGCGAACAGCTCTGTGCTATCCGCCTCTTCCCATCAGGAGGTTCTGCTTCTCGTCACTGCCTCTACATCGATCGTACGAACGAATCCAGCTTGGAAAAAGATCACGTAGGGTCGTAGCAAAACCGCTGAGTCTGATGTAGCGCCGGCGTCTCGCCGGCTTTCGATTTTCGTTTTCGCGCAAGACAAATGCCGGCAGGATGCCGGCGCTACATCAAGGGTTTACTTGCGGTGAACGACCTTCACTGCCGCACTAACCTGCTGCCCCTTTTCCATGCCTCCAAAAAGCACAAGGCCCTCACGCGCGACCAGGAGACCGCGCAAATCCATGGTTGCGTCGGGAGTGTCTTCGTTGATCGTCTCCCATTGTCCGCTGTGCAGATCGAAGGCGAATGTAACGGGCGACGGCTCGGCGGGATGGCCATCATAGCCAATTCCGTTGTAGTCGTAGACTGAATCGCTGCCTCCTGAAAAGTAGATCTTGCGCTCTTTCTCTGACGCCCCTGCACCAATACGAAAACGCGCCGTCCCAGGATGCTCCGGGAGCGGTGTCCACTGGATCTTGGTGATGTCCTTGTGATCGATTTTGCCCATCCAGCACTCGTCAGAGGCAACGTAGGCGGGAGTGCCCGCCGGATTCCGGTGAGCACCGTCCACGAACACGATGGTGTCGTCTACGATGCCGCCGGCATGCCCGAATACAGCCGTGCCAGGTAGAGGGGTGGCTTGCTGCCATTTATCTTTGGCGATGTCGTACACCTGCACATTGGAAACGGCGTCCTTCTGTGCCCCACCTCCGATGACGTAGAGATAACGATCATGGTACAAGCCCACGACCGCGTCGTGAACAGCTACCGGCAAATCTGTGCCACGGTACCAGCGGTGCCGCTCTGGCTCGTACACGGAAACATCGGTGACCGTGGTCTCTCCGCTTCGGCCATCGACGGTGTAGCCGCCCAGCAGCAGAATTTGACCCCGGGCACTGATCGCCGAGGCTCCGATCCGGCCAGCGGGCCCTGGCACGGGGTGCAACTCGCTCCATTTCCAGGTGTGCAGGTCGAGAACAAAGGCGCGGTTGGTGATCGAATCCCAAGTCTTTTTCGCGCCGATGCCCATGAAGGAATAGAAACCTTCATGCTTCCCGGTCTTTACACTCACCACAGCATTGTTCGAGCTGGGGAGCGGAAGTGGCGCGACCTGTGCGACTGAAAGATCGCCCAGAAACGCAACTGCAAGAATGAGGACTCGCTTGGCGAGATTTGACATGACGAACTGAGAACTATACTTCTTTGCTGCTCGGAAGGCGGCTTAAAACCACGTTTGTTTGCGGTACGCACGATATTCTTCACCAAACCTTGCCTCAAGAACGCGCGCTTCCCTGCTCGCCCTGAAGATCTGAATCGCGACCAGCACGACCAGCAAAATCCATAATTTCGGGATCTGCAAGATCAGCAACATGCCCGCGATGGCAACCGTACCAAAGGTATAGATGGGATTGCGAATCCTTGAATACAAACCGCGTGTCACTAACTTTTTCGCTCGCGGCAGAATTGAGAATGAACCTCCTAACTGCATGCGCGCGAGCAAAACAAAGACTGTGCCCACCACCAGCAGGCCCGTTCCAAGCATGCGTTGTGCGTTCCACCGCCCGGGCCAAAGCGCTGCCCAGATGAGCAAAACCACAATCGCCAGCGCTTGGGAGCCCAGGAACAAATAGAACTTCAGATTGCTCATGCTTACTCGACCAGTCCCTGGCGCACGCCGTGAATGAAATCGGTGTAGGCAGGCACCGATCCCGCTTGCCGAATATCGCTGGCAATCTGTCCTCGATGATAGGCGGAGTGCATGAACACGTGGGTCAGGATGTCGTGGACCAAACTTTTGTAGGATTCACCCTTGCTGTTCTTGTATGCGATGGCTCGATCGAGCAGGTCCGAGGAGTCGTCGGCGAGATATTCTCGCCATAAGGCAGGAAGTTGCCGCACCTCTTCTTCGCATCGTTCCACGGTAAGCTCAGGCCAGACTGGAAACGGGGAGTCCACTCCCAGCAGGCGAGCCCGCCAGAGATGTTCCGCCGCTACGATGTGGGCAAGGAGCTTCAGAGGCCGGGCAGGAAGGTCTTCGATCCCACGAAATACCCGGATCACCTCAAGGTTTGCCCACTCGTCATAGCTGATTAATTGTTCATAATGCTGAAGCAGATTCACCGGACTTCCTCTTTGCAGGCGGCAGGTGGATCCCTGGCGTTCAGGATCGGGCCCCGTAAGTTGATCGGCTCTCGGTTTTCTAGCGCCGACCGGGCTTCGCGATTTTCTCGATCTGTTGCAGGTGATTCAGATCGTGCCCCGCAAACATCCGCACGATCTGCGCAATAGTTTCCTTTCCGCGCTCCGCGTGCATGCCATGGTTTTCCCAAAGCTTGCGGGGCACGGACTTCAGCAGCAGGAGGTTATTTTCCCGCAGCACGCGGAAAAGCTTGAGCGACTCCCTTGGATCTCGATCCTCATAGCGCAAGGTTTCCGCCCAAACATTCTGGTCATAGGCCTGGATGGGCGTACCGTCGGCACCGAGAATCTGCCGAATGCGCCAGCTACCCACGACCTCGGCATCCGCAAGATGCGCCAGAATCTCCGCAATCGACCATTTCCCAGGCGCGGGTCGGCGCCGGATTTCTTTTTTACCGAGGCGCTTCGTCAACTTATCCAGCTTCTTAGCCGTGCTCTTCTGGACCTTGAGAGGATCTTTCCCATCAATATGGCTCAGGATTCGCTTGGTGTACTGTTGTGCAGTTTCCTTCATGGATCGATTCGTCCTCGTTGGAATCTCGTCGCAAATGCCTCGTCAAATCTGGGCCGAGGGAGTCCTCAGCCGATCGGCTTCCAAAGAACCGAAAATTATACATGTGCCAGGGGACTGTTCGCTGGAAGTCATTCTCGGCAGCGGCAAAGCTTCCTTTAACCGGTTATTCACATTTGGCATTTAGAATTGGATAGTCCGAGTGTAGTTCCGCTCCATTCACCGATTCCCAAGGGCGCGATGATGTCTCCAAAATCAAGCAGCGCAGCAAAGGCACAGACTGAATTGGGCGGCGCGCGATCTAAGGCTAAGACGAAGGTCGCGGAAGCACGGTCGCAAGCGAACAGCACGCAGGCGGAACTGATGCGCATGGCCCTGAAGGCTTGCCTGATCGCCCGCGATGCCACCTTTAACGTGCAGGATTTGCTGACCAATTCATCCCGCATGGCTTTTCTGGCCATTCGGGATTGTGAGAAGGAACTGGACCAGATCGAGCGCCTGATCGACGAGCAACTTCCCGGCGCCATTACGCGCGTAAACGAGAGGAAAGCGCGCCAGCTTCTCTCGTGTCTTAAATGCATTACCGATCTGGAGCGGATTGGGGACCTGGTGATGGGCGTGGCTCAGCGCGTGCAGGCCCGCAGCGGACAACTTCCCGACAGCGATGTGCGGCACTTGGTCCAGATGTCGGCCGTGCTGCACGACATGCTCGAGGATATTCACCGGGGCTTTGTGTCGCTCGATGTCGAAAATGCCCGCAAGGTGCTGCGCATGGACGCGGAGTTGGACCGTATCTGTCATGCCATGTTCCAAAGGCATCTGGCCGACAATACTCGCGCGAAAGACTCTTTGGGATTCGATGTTCTGTTGATGGCACAGGCTTTAGAACGCTGCGGCGATCACACCAAGAACCTGGCCGAGGAACTCTACGGTCTGATTGAAGGTCACACTCTGCGACATCCACCCAAACGGGTATCCGCTCCGTAGTACGCTCGACGTACTCTCCGGCATTCGGCTTCGATTTGCTTCTGCCGTTCTCGTTTCGCCTCACAAATTAACCAACGGTTAACAGTCACGAAACAATCGTGCAACATTCGATCTTTAGAGTCGCAACAGGGGCCGTGTCTCCGCCTGCTTGCGGCGCGCGCCGGAAATTCTGATTTTACGTCGACGGAACATGATGCACTCATCCCCCCAAGCTTCCGAGCCGCAGGTCGAAGCCGCGCAACACCGCTATCGGATTTTCGTGGTCGAGGATGAGGAAGACATCGCGCGCTTAATCCGGCACAATCTGCAGGCTGCTGGTTACGATGTACAGACATTTCTCAACGGCTCGACGGTGGTTGCGCAGGCCCTGCGCGAGCAACCTTCCCTCTTCTTATTGGACGTGATGCTTCCCGGAATGGACGGCTTCGATCTTTGTCGTCAGATCCGGCTCACGACGGCCTTAGCAAAAACGCCCGTCATCTTTCTCACTGCCAAGACCGACGAATCGGACCGGGTGAAAGGGCTCGAGCTTGGAGGCGACGACTACATCACCAAACCCTTCAGCCCGCGCGAACTGGTCGCCCGGATCCGCACCGTGCTACGCACGCAGCGGGAAACTCCGCCCCCCGAGATCTTGAAAATCGGTGACCTTGAGATCGATGCGTCCTCGATGACAGTGCGGGTCGAAGGCCGAACGGTTCTGACCACCGTGCGCGAATTCCGCCTGCTCGAATACCTCGCGGCACATCGAGGCCGCGTGTTCACCCGGGATCAACTGCTCGATGCAGTGTGGAAGGAAACGGCCTTCGTCACTCCCCGCTCCGTCGATGTCTACGTGCGCCGCTTGCGCGAGAAAATTGAAAGTGACCCACGCCATCCACGCTACTTGAAGACGTTGCGCGGGGTCGGCTATCGCCTGGACAACACGAAATAGGAACCTTGGCCTGGGAGAAAAGTCCGCCGCGTGGGCTTTGCTATAATTTAGTTCTGCCCGGCGGCGCTATCGTCTAGGGGTTAGGACGGAAGATTCTCAATCTTCAAACCCGGGTTCGATTCCCGGTAGCGCTACCAAATCTTTTCCATCCTATTGATCTGTAACGCTTTCCTGAATTCTCTCTCGCCTGTTGAACTACAGTTGAACTACATGCGGCTTTTTCGATCCCGCAGAATTGTTGGTTCGCCCGGAAATCCCGTATTGAATATCGAGGTTTCTGTGGGCGAGATCAAGGTAAGCATCTACGAGCGAGTGTAGCTCGATGACGAGTGGACGAGGGTAATCTTCTCCAAGGTCCGCGAATTACAATGGGGTGCTTGTTTCGAGGGAGGACACTGGAATGAAAACCCGCAAGTATCAGATGCCTGACTTCCTCGTTCCAATTCTGGCACAAGAGAGATACGAACGATGGCTCAGTAGAAGGGCTTCCGCCCACGTAAAGCGAGACAAGGAGCGCGGCAATCAAACCGCCAGCCGCGAGCAGTACAAGCTGGCAATTCACGATGCAGTGATTAACTGTGGCGCATGTGACCACTACACGGGCGAGCAACTGGACTGGTCATTGCTAAGTAGGTACAACAACGCGGAGTCCAAGGCTCAACGACGGGTCTACAAATCGAAGTTCGCTCTACTTCCATCGGTAGATCATGTCGGTGACGGTCTCAGCGAAGCGAGTTTCAAAATCTGTTCATACCGAACGAATGACGCTAAAAACGACCTCACACACGACGAGTTTGTTGCTCTGTGCCGACGGGTCGTGTCGCATTTCGATGGTGGACAAGTCGCAACAACGACAGAACATTAGCAACTCATCACGTGTTCATCTCAGATTTGCTGGGCCAACGCCTGTCGATCTCATTCATGATTTCCTCTGCCCAGCGAAGGGCGTCAGAGATCGCAGCAACGGTTGCAGGCACGCGCTTCCCGCCGTCGTACTGCGCGAACTTCCGTGCCGCGAGAATCGACGCGGAGAATTGCTGTGCGCCGGGGCCTTCTTGGTATCATCGGCGCACTCTTGATCGCGCTCGCTCCGGCAAAGCAGCTGGTCGAGCGGGCTTCCACTGTGGTCCTGTGAGACGCTCTTTGCGAGGGTTTTGTTGACCTTCTGCAGCCTCGCGTCGTGTCGTGCTGCTTCCGCACTGCTTCTCGAACATCCTCTTCCCGCACTCCTCCAGCGCCGTGCAACGGCAATTCCCCTGTTGTTCCAGGATGGTACGCATGGTCTGGATGTGCTCCAACATCGCATCGAGTTCGACAATTTTCCGCTTCTTCAACTTCTGCCAACGGACTGAAGGGGGCGTCCCAGCGCAAAACCCAAAGAACAATTCTTTGATCTCATCCAGCGTAAAGCCAGTCTGCCGCGCCTTCTGAATCAGTATCAAGCGATGCAATACCGTGACGTCGTAGCGCCGTTGTCCACTCACTCGCTGCGCTGGAGGGAGAATCCCGATCTGTTCGTAATACCGGATCGCAGACGGCCGAAGTCCAATCTGCTTCGCGACTACAGAAATGCTTAACGGCATGGAGCCAATCATAGACGAAGTCTCTGACCTCTCTTAAACCTCGTTCTGGCCTGACAAAGAATTTACAAAATTCCGCTTGCCTTAAAGTCGGCTTTAAGTCGTAGCTTTCTCAAGAAGCAAGTTTCGAAGGGGAGGAATTGGCTTGAGCGGAATAATCCGAAAGCTTGCCGTCGTCTTGCTGCTGTATGCCGCGAGCGTCATCGTGCAAGTCGCCAGGCCTGCTGAACCACATACTGTCAGTCAGGTCATGGATTTCTGGGTCACGAACACCGAGCAATTACTCGTACCTGCCGCGGAAATCATGCCGGAGGAGAAATACGCTTTTGCCCCGGCCAATGGCGAGTTTTCGGGTGTTCGTACATTCGCCGAGCAAGTCAAACACCTGGCGGCTGCCAACTACCAACTCGCCGCTGCCACGCTGGGCGAAGAGCCGCCGGCTGGCACCGACCACGAAACAGCACCCGGCACTGTGAAGACGAAGGCTCAGGTGATGGACTATCTCAAAGGCTCGTTCATCAGCCTTCACCGAGCAGCGCTGGCACTGAATGAAAACAACATGGACGATCCGGTCCCATCCAAGGGCAACAGAACGCGCCTTCTGATGCTCATCGATGCTGTAGCTCACTCGTCCAATCATTACGGTCAGATGGTGGAGTACCTGCGGATGAACAACATCGTTCCGCCTGCGAGTCGCTAAATCTCACGAGAGCAGTTCTGAAAAGGAGAATAACTGTGAACAACACCTCGATGATACTGACCGCTGCAATGCTGTGCGCATTGCTTGCTACCGCTGTCATGAGCCTGTCTGAATCGGCAGGGGCACAAGGTAGCTCGCCAGACGCCAAACGGCCCCAGTCAGCTTTTGCTTGTAACCGGCTGGCGCTCACTCCGGAGCAGAGGAAGCGTCACTTCGATGAACTCGGTCCCAAGTTGCACTCGCTCAAAAAGAACGTTCGGGAACTCCCCAATGGTTACGAATTTGAATTTCCGGCTGACTCCAACACGGTACAACTGGCCGCGGAGTGGGCAGTCGGCGAGCGTGCCTGTTGCCCGTTCTTCGATATTGACTTACGGTTGGAGCGCGAAGGTGGATCGCTCTGGCTGGCTCTCACGGGCAGGGAAGGTGTAAAGCAGTTCATCGAAGCAGACGGGGCCGCATGGATTAAGCGATGAGCGCTGGTCACGGCTACACGCGAGGCAATACTTCGTTTACAAGCCTCTCCATCTGCTCCTCTTCGTCGAACACAGGATGCAGCAGGACATGATTCACGCCGGCTTCTTTCAAGCGGATGATCTCGTCGGTAATATGCTGTGGCGATCCCCACACTGCCACCTGATCGGCCATTTCCGGCTTGTGGTAAAACGCCCCGAACCACTCTCGCAATCGCGCTAGATTGTCACCGAACGCCAGGTACAGTCGCTTGGCTTTAGGAAACTCCGGCGGCAATTGCTTGATGTCGTTGAGAAACACCTCCATGGGTGTCGATCCCGCGCCCATGTAGCCGTCACCCAGCTCGACTGCACGGCGGAGCGCGGCCTCAACATGTCCGCCAAACCAGATTGGCGGGCGCGGCTTCTGCACGGGCTTCGGCTGCATTGGAATCTTGTCGAGTTGTGAAAAGCGTCCATGGAAGGTCACTCTGTCTTCGGTCCAGAGCCGGTTGATGATCTCCAGGTTTTCGCGGAACCGAGCGACCCGGCCTTCGGTTGCAAGTCCATATGCCGGATAGTGTCGGCTACTCGCGCCAAGGCCCACCCCAACCATGAGCCTCCCATTCGAAAGCACATCGACCGATGACAACGATTTCGCCAGATCGATGGGATTGCGCTGCGCGATTAAGAGAACTGCTATCCCAAGGCGCAGCCGTTTGGTAATTGCTGCCGCGTATGCCAGAGTGGTCACCGATTCTAGAACGGGAGCAGTCCCGATTACTTGTTCAATGCACCATGCGGCTGTGAAAGGCATCTCTTCGGCCCGGCGCAAGAAGCGCTGAATCCGGGCGGTATCTGGATACGTCTGTGGAATGGCGATTCCGAACTCCATCCTGATCTCCGATCATCGATACCGGTTTCAACCTGTCATTCGGATGCCGGAGCACAACGACTCGATGCAAGTAAGCTTCGCTACCGTCTGTTCGACTAAAATAGGGCTACGCCGGAAGCACACGGCGTAGCGCCGGCATCTTGCCGGCATGTGGCGGTTACCGTAACCGCCGGGGAGCCGGCGAGACGCCGGCGCTACCCAAATCAACACAGAAAGGAATCTCAGGCCTGACCTCACACTCGCATCGCAAGCATCGGATTTTTCTCCTCTCGCCCGCCAACCTTGCAGGCATCCGTGCCGGTTACGTCCTCAAAGCAAATGCTGCTTCAGATCTTGCTTGCCGTCTGCGGCAAAATGGCGTGACGCTGGGTGAGTTGTTCACTTTTGTCAGCGGTTTGTATTTTCGCGGCAAGCTTGCGTATGCGAGAACCTTTTCCACGCCTCCGTTCGATGTATCAGGTTCATTCGTGATTACTGCGTCTGCGGGCTTGCTCGCTCCGGAAACAGTTGTGACCCTCGAGCGGTTACGCGAGATGGCAGCGAACGACATCGATGCCGGAGACCCGCGATATCGCGCTCCGCTCGAGCGGGACTGTCATTTGCTTTTGGAGAGGCTCGGAGGCGTGTGCGACATTGTTCTGCTGGGCAGCATTGCAACTTCCAAATACGTGGATCCTCTCCTTCAGATCTTCCAGGACCGTCTGCTCTTCCCTATGGAATTTGTGGGACGGGGCGATATGAGCCGTGGTGGACTCATGCTGCGTTCGGTCGAGGGAGGTAAAGAACTGGCGTATGCTCCAGTTCTCAATGCCATTCGTCGTGGTCCCAAACCTCCGAAACTCGTTCCTTCCGCGATTCGACGAAGCAAGAGCGCTTTCGAAGGCGCTGCCCGCGACCCCGAACAGGCCGACTCGTAACATGCTATCGTTCCCTACTCGGAAAGAATCGCCCGCCGGATTCCCGTCATCCAAAAAGCAGCTTGAGGACGGCATTGACATGACGTACTGGAAGGAATTCGAAGCACAAGTCTCGGGATGGCCGAACATCGCAACTCACCCGCATCGTTTTGGCGGTCGGGAATTCCGCCTGGGAAGTGCGGAAGTCGGCCATGTGCACACCGGCGGAATGGTGGACATACCATTCCCGCGCGCGATCCACGATGAACTTCTGACCCAGGGTTTGGCCCAGAATCATCGCTGGGTTCCGAATTCTGGCTGGGTCACCTTTCAGATGCGCAACCAGGAAGACCTCCATCACGGGTTGTGGCTGATGCGAATTTCGTACCTACGCTATGCGCTGAAATCGGGGCCGGATGCTCACCAGGTACTGGAGCGCGAAAGCCGTGAATTGCACCTGAGCGCTCAGCTGCGATCTCTGCTGGGGCAGTTCGTGCCACGCGAGCAAGTTGCATCCTAACCAACTGCCCGCCGATTTTCCGAGGAAGAGCCCATGACATACCTGTGTGTCACTTGTGGAACGCAGTTCAGTCCAGCCGATCACCCGCCCGGGCGCTGTCCGATCTGCCAGGATGAGCGGCAGTTCGTCGGCTTACAGGGGCAACAGTGGACGACGCTCGAAAAACTGCAGAAATCGCATCGCAACACGATCTATCTGGAAGGTGAAGGAATCTGGGGCGTGTTGACGGTTCCGCAATTTGGCATCGGGCAACGCGCCTTGCTCATGCGCATTGCGCAAGGCAACATTCTTTGGGACTGCGTGAGCCTGATCAATCCCGACACGGTCGAGCTGATCAATGCGCTGGACGGCATTTCCGCGATTGCCATCTCTCATCCGCATTACTACACGTCGATGGTCGAGTGGAGCCGCGCCTTTGGGGGCGTGCCGATCTATCTGCATGAAGAAGACCGCGAATGGGTACAAAGACCCGATCCCGTGATCCGATTCTGGAAAGGTGAGACGTACCCGCTGGGACAAGGCCTGACGCTGATTCGTTTAGGCGGGCACTTCCCGGGCTTTCAGGTTCTGCACTCTGCGCAAGCGGAGAATGGACGAGGCGCCCTGTTCACGGGAGACCAGCCCCAGGTTTGTCCGGACAAGCGTTACGTGAGCTTCATGTACAGCTATCCGAATTTCGTTCCGCTCGACGCCGCCAGCGTCCGCCGCATCGTCTCCGCGCTGGAGCCATTCTCATTCACGAAACTTTACGGGGCCTGGCCCAACTTCGTCGTGCAAGGAGACGCCAAGGAGGCCGTGCGTCGTTCGGCGGATCGGTACCTGCGGGCACTCGAAAGCGTTGCACTCGTCGAGAATCGAGTCACCCAATAGGAGCCGGCTACACGAACGCCAGTTTTCGCGGAGAGAAATTCCCAAGATTCGGAAACACCTTCGTCAGCGAATCGTCGGCCACTCCGAACCAGGACGCGAGGGTCGCGCCGTACTGATCGAGCGAAATAGTGGGCACCCAGACTCCGCGTCCGGTCACATCTTCTGGCCCCTGCAGCGCAAGAACCGGAAACGCTCCGTACACATCCGCCGCTTTCACCGCACCTCCCATCACCAGGTGATGGCTTCCCCAAGCGTGGTCCGTGCCCGCACCGCTGCTAGGCTGCAAGGTCCGGCCAAATTCCGATTCGGTGAAGGTCACAACCTGTCGCTCGATTTGCATCTCCAGCGTGGCGTCATAGAAAGCTGACATCGATGCCGCCATGTCAGCGAGCAGCACGTCCTGTCGGCGCATGGAGTCGGTGTGGGTATCGAAATCGCCGATGGCTACATAGAATATCTGCCGCTGCGCGCCGAGTTCCTTGCGCACATTCATAACGCGCGCGACCTGCTGCAGTTGTTTGCCCAGGCTGGTGGACGGAAAGGGCGTTTTCAGCGAGGATCCCGCCGATAGTGCGGCATTCAATTCTTTCGCTGCGTTTAATCCGTCGGCTGTTACCTGGTTGGCTTTCTGGATGAGCGCCATCCCGGTAGGAAATTTCACAATCTGCTGAAAGGCCGCGTCTCGGGCGTTCTCTGCGATCGACCCGTCTGAGCCATCGAGTCCAAGCTGGCCATTGATGATCGATACTTCGGGCAATTCGCCAGTCAGGAAAAGGCTGTTGCCTGCAGTGGATACACCAATAGGAAATCTCGATGGCGCGCTGCGTATGGAGACGAGGTCGGCCGCGCGCCCAGCCCAACCGTTATGCGGCGCACCGGGTATGGACGCCATTTGCCACTGTTGTTGTTGGTCGGAATGCGAGAACAGGTTCAGCGGCACAGCAGCGCCTTGCTGGTATTGCTCCCGGCTAATGGGCCGTACCAGCGTCCCGACGTTGGCCACAACTGCGAGTTTCCCGCGGCTGTAGAGGTCGCGCAGTCGATCCAGCCGGGCATGGAGGCCATACATCTCTTTTCCATTCGCAGTCGCGATCACACCTAGAGAGTTCTGCGGCAACCCCGCGATCGTTCCTCGCACCCGGATGTAGTCGCTGTAGCTTTGCTTCTCCGTTTTGATGGGAACGATGAGATTGTTTCCGTCGTTGCCGCCCAACATGAAAATGCAAACCAGCGCGCGGTAGTCGTTCGTCTCGGATGCCGCTGCATAGAGACGGCTGAAGCGTCCCAGGCAACCGCCTGCAGCCAGGAAGCCCAGCGATTGCGCTCCCATTCGCAACAGTTCTCTTCGAGTGATGTAACTCATCGCGATTGCTTCCCACTCAGTGCTGCACTTGATAGAGCGCCGAACTTGCTACCAGGTATATCGCATTGCGGACGCGCAGGTTGTAATCGTGCGTCGCCGAAACCGCGGTGACAATTTCCGGCTTCAAAGCCGCCGGCAAGCGCCCATAAAGAAACGCATGATCGACCGCATCCACCAGGTCCGGCGGCGACCCTGCGAGCGAGACCAGCGTTGTGAGGTCCAACTGCGCGTCCCCATTCAAACCTTTCTCGAGCAAATTACGCACCACGTTCGCCCGCATTAAAGCAGTGCCTGAGCTTAACAACTCAAACTCCGGCGCCAGCAAGCCAGTTGAGGTTCGGTAAAGCGGGGAGTAGTCGTTGAATACGCTCTCCGGATAAAAAAGCCTCTGGCCCAGGCTGGTGGAAAACCGTTCTACGCGATTATCCGCGCGCACGCTGACTCCCAGGCTTCTCATCATGGCGACGACCGCCAGCACCGGCTCACGCCAGTGACCGCTCTTTTCCGATACAGCCGTGTTCGGATCGTCCCCGGCACGCGCTTCCGGATCCATCAGGATCTCTCTGACCACGGCTTTCAAGTCTCCTCCACTCGACCCAAACACCTCACTGACGCGCCGCAGATAGTTGGGACTGGGATCGCTGGTCACCAGGTGCTGAATCAGCCTGAGCGAGATAAAAGTCGCGGTGTTCGGATGCATGCTCAGCGCATGCAGCACGTCATCCAAGTCTTTTTGGGCAGACTGACCTGCAGGCAACTTCATCCCACCCACAATGACCTTCGCCGCTTCATCATGATTGCTCTCGACTGCGATCATGGGGCCTTCGAAACTCTCGGGATTGTGGCCCTCGGTGATTGCCTTGCCGGGAAATGTCCAACCGGTCAAGGCGCGCGCCATGTCGGTAATGGTGCTCTGATCGTAGGTAGGCCGCCCCGTCTCGCTGCCGTCGGAATTCAGGCCCACGGTTCCAATGCTGAATAACTGCATCAGCTCCCGCGCATAGTTCTCATTCGGAGAAGTCCCGGCGCTTCCCTTGTCATCATTCACCATGTCAAGGTAAACGCCCATGGTCGGGCTCAAGGTGACGTCACGCAGAACATTGGCATAAGTCCCGAAGGCATCCTGCAGAAGCATGTTCTGGTAAGGAACCATCTGGCGCGGCTGCCCCGTCTTCAAACCGGACACTACAAAAATCTGCGCTAAGGCGAATGCAACTCGCTGCCGCAGCTGGTCCTTGCCCTCGACCGCATGGACAAAGAACTCGCTCTGTTCGTCGGTCAGATTGTCGGCGGTGTTGTTCGAAGACTTGTAGAGGGTCGCAGGCGTCGCGAACTGCTCCGCCAGCCATGCCTCAAAACCCACGTCCTGCAGGTGCGCAATGCTCTCGGCAGATGGACCCCAAGAAGCCTGTTCCAGAAAACGTCCTGCGGCGAGATAGCTGATTTTGGGATTCGCAGGGCCTGACGTCGCGACCGCCGGACCCGAAGTCTCGTTGCCGGGATCTGGATTGGAAACGGTGAAGGCGATTCGACCACCGGTTGCCGGAGCCAGGGTCGCTGTAGTAGTCAGCCGCTTACTCGAAATGAACCTGGTGGGCAGCGCCACATTATTCATCTTCACCTGCGAACCCGATACGAACCCACTGCCCTCGATCGTGACTTCGTGTTCGCCGTAGGTGAGCGTCCTCGGGTTCAGGGATGCGATGACGGGCGTGGGATTAAGGATGGTGATCACGGCCTTGCCGGAAATATTGGGTCGTGATGCGCTGGTCGCTTCGATCTCGACAACGTTGTTGGCTGGAGGGAGTTCGGGTGCGATGAAAGTGCCGTCGGCATCGATTGTGCCGGTGGCGGCGCTCCCGCCCTTCACACCGTTCACACGCCACACAAATTTGGAAATGGATCCATCGCTGACCTGCGCAAAAAACTTCCGGCTCGTGCCGGCGCGCAGATTGATTTTCGAAGGGCTGACGGCCGCCGTCGGGAGCGCCGAAGCGGGAGCGCGGACAGCCGTACTTTGCTGGGCTGGATTTCGGATTGCAGTGCTTTGAGGAGCGGACGCAGACAGCCCTGAGGTGGGAATTGCTGAAGTTTGCGCGGCCGCCGTTTGAGATGGCATATCGTGCGCAAGCCATCCTCCAAGGACGATACACGCCCACACCGTTGATCGTGCCATCACAGCGATTCCGATTCTATGCGGGAGAACTAAGCCCATTCAATGTGCGAAAAAGTGAAAGGTTCATGGACAAGGGGTGGTGCGGGTCTTGTTAGTTGCCGGATTATGCGATAACGATCCAGAAGTCGATTGTTGACAGTACTGTTGACAGTACTAAAGAGGAAAGTGATTTTGATAAATCTTGTCATTCCGAGATAGATCTTGTCATTCCGAACGCAGCGAGGAATCTCGCGGAACATATGAGCAGGCAGCCGTCGGTCAAGCGAGGGATTCCTGCTCAATCCAGATTCCTCGCTTGCGCTCGGAATGACAATTCGCTTTGTTTTTATAAACTTACGGATCATATTGACAACACGGCGCAAGCGGAGCAAAATTTATCAAAAGGCGAATAAAAAGCGAACATACCTTATTCGCTCATACGGGATTCCCAGCTACGGCCTTCCCTGAATGTCGAGGATCTCATGTCTTCCCCGCTGCTCCACGTCGAAGCGATCAGCCATTTTCCCCTGGTCGCCCGATCCAGCTCGGCAAAGCTTTTAAAAGAATTTTCGGAAACACTGGCAGGTCTGACCCCGGCGTCCCGGCTGGAAGTTCGTCCTGCGCCGGAAACAGCGTCCAGCGGAATTGCGCAGATCGATGCCTTGACTGGCGGACTGCCGCGCGGATGCCTCACGGAAGTGTGCGGACCCGAGTCTTCCGGACGCACCACCGTGATGCTTGCCGCGATCGCCGCCGTCACGCGCCGCGAAGAAATCTGCGCGCTCATTGACGCCAGCGACGCTTTTGATCCCCATTCCGCTGCAGCAGCCGGCGTGAACCTGGAACGATTGCTCTGGGTGCGTTGCGGATCGCATGCCCAATCTTCTGCTTTATCGCGCAAGCGCCGCCAAGCCTTCAGCCTGGAAGAGCGTGCGCGGCGCCGCATGGAAGATCCTGTCGAACAAGCTTTGCGCGCAACGGACCTGCTGCTGCAAAGCAGCGGATTCGGCATGGTCGCCATTGACCTGGCCGGAGTGCCTTTGAAGATGGCGCGCCGCATTCCGCTGACCACCTGGTTCCGCTTCCGCCGCGCCGTGGAGAACACTCCCACACTTTTGCTGGTGACGGGGACGCAAGCCTGCGCGCAATCGTGCGCGTCGTTGGCGTTGGAACTCAGTCGTCGGTTGTCAGTCAGTCGCCAGTCGCCAGTCGTCAGTCGCCAGGAAAAAGTTCTCAGTTCCCGGTTCTCACTTCTCAGTAAAAGGCAATCCTCGGAAGACCGACAGGATTCTCGCGATGAAACATCTGCCAGCGAAAAACCATCGCATGCAGAACTGCTGACTGAAATCGAGGTTCAGATAGAAGTTCTGCGCTCGCGCATGGAACGCAAGCCGGTGAAGTCGGTGGGCGATTTTACTGCAAAAGCAGCGTGGACAGCATGAGAGTCACCCTCAGCGGCTAAAGCCGCTGGAGATTTAGAACTTTTTCGGACCGGCTAAAGCCGGTCCCTTTCAAAGCAGGTAGGGGCTGGTAATGGGTGGCTGATAGCTGATGGCTGATGGCTAAAAGCTGATAGCTAACAGCTGATAGCAGCTGACGACTGGAGACTGGAGACTGACGACTGATCCCATGCCTTTTGCCTGCATTTTCGTTCCAGACTTCCCCGCCGAAGCGATTCTGCGCGCGGAACCTGCATTACGTTCGCAGGCAATCGCCGTGCTCGAAGGCAAGCCGCCGTTGCAAAAAGTATTTGCCATTAACGAAAAGGCGCGCCGCATCGGCATCGAGCCTGGCATGACCAAGATTCAGGTCGAACCCTGGACTGATCTGATGCTCCGCCCGCGGTCGCTTTTGCAGGAAACCGCAGCGCACGCTGCCCTGCTCGATTGCGCGCAATCGTTCTCACCGCGCGTCGAAGACACGGCAGCGGACACGGTGATTCTCGATCTTTCCGGGCTCGAATCCCTCTTCGGCTCGCTCCCAAAGATTGCACGCGACATCGCGCGCCGCACGTCCGACCTCGGCCTCGAAGCCAACGTCGCCATGGCCTTCAATCCGGATACAGCCCGCTTTGCGGCCCGCGGCTTCCTGGGAGTCACGGTGGTTCCCGAAGGCAAGGAAGCCGAGCGGTTGGGCAATCTTCCGCTGGACGTTTTGTTCTCCGGACTGACTGGAGCCAATCTGTCCGAGGAAGATGCTCGTATGCTTGAAAGTTTTGATTTATGGGGCGTGCGCAATCTGCGCGCACTATGCGCGCTTCCCGAAGTCGCTTTAAGCGAGCGCCTGGGCCAGACTGGACCTTATCTGCAACAACTCGCGCGCGGCGCGGTCGCGCGCACGCTGGTGCCTGTGGAACCACCATTGATTTTTGAAGAAGCCATGGAATTAGAGCACCCGCTGGTGTTGCTGGAGCCACTCGCATTCCTTCTGGCTCATATGCTCGATCAGCTCAGTGTCCGCCTGGGCGCCCGCGCCCTGGCCGCGCAGGAACTGCGCCTGCAGTTGACTCTCGACAACGGCTTTCATTTCGTCGAAGACGTGCCCGCGGAAGAATCAAGCCCATCGCAAAAGTCACAATCCACAACTCGCTCCTCTCAATTCACGAATTGTCATCCTTCGCGAAGCGAAGGACCTGCTTTTCCGACGCGCTCTGCACCGCTCCCAGCCAATCTGCAATCTGAAATCACTAATCAAAAATCCGCAGCGGAGCCTGGCCTCTACGCGCCCGAAGGCGGCCTCTGTGATGAGTACCTCCAATCGAAACTCGAAACCCGAAACTCGAAACTATTCACCCGCACCCTCGAACTTCCCGTCCCGATGCTCGATGCCAAGGTCTTCCTGAAACTTCTGCAACTCGATTTAAAAGCGCATCCTCCCGGCGCACCCATTCTGAAAGTGCATCTCTCGGCCATTCCGGCTCAGCCGCGCAGCACGCAGGGAGGATTGTTTCAGCCGCCCACGCCTGAACCGGAGAAACTCGAACTCACCCTGGCGCGTATTGCGGGCATGGTCGGCGAAGAAAAAGTCGGCTCGCTGCAACTTCTCGACTCGCATCGTCCGGGAGCTTTTCGGATGCGGCATTTTGTGCCAACACAGCCCAAGGGACAAAAAGAAAAGTCAGACAGCGCCGCCACACAAGCGCCGATCACCGCATTGCGCATGTTCCGTCCGCCGCTGCGCGTGATGGTCACCTTGCGCGACGGCAAGCCCGCACACCTGGTGTGTCCGAAACGAAAAGAAGTAGACGGGGAGATTCTCTGGATGGCCGGCCCCTGGCGCTCTTCCGGAGATTGGTGGGAAGAAGAGGGATGGGCGAGAGACGAATGGGATATCGCGATTGAGTCGTCAGTCGTCAGTCGCCAGTCGTCAGCAGTCGTCAATCGCGGGTCGACGGGCGGGGACGCCTGTCGCTCCATTATCAGAAACCCAGCGTCAGCAAAGTCTAGCTTGGCTCTTTATCGTCTTGTACACGATTTGCTGAGTGGGCATTGGTTCGTGGAGGGAACATATGACTAAAGCAGTTCTCAGTTCTCAGTTGTCAGTTATCAGTTCCCAGTTCTCAGTTGCTCGCAACCATTGCTCGTATTGCAAAAGTTCTTTGTTTACCGGAAGCCTGACAACGGGGATCTCAGCTTGAAACTAGAAACTAGGAACTGAGAACTGGGAACTGAGAACTGCTTACCAACTCATGTACGTCGAACTTCACTCGCGCTCCGCTTTCAGTTTTCTCGAAGGCTCTACTTTGCCCGAGGACTTGATCTCGGTGTGCGCAGCGCGGGGCATGTCGGGGATGGCCCTGCTGGACCGCGACGGGCTCTATGGCTCCCCGCGTTTCTACCTTGCCGCCCAGAAGGTTGGCCTGAAAGCCCACATCGGCGCCGAAGTGAGCTGCGAAGTGTTTTCACCACAGAGTCACCGATACACAGAGAAAACCAACAATAGAGAAACATCAAAACTTACCAAGGAAGCACTTCATCTCTTAGAAGCTTGTCATTCCGAGCGCAGCGAGGAATCTGCATCGCCCGAGCGGCCTGCATCGAATTTCCACAATCTGCAATCTGAAATCAAAAATCTGAAATCCGGTGATTTCAAACTCCCACTCCTGGTCTCCTCCCGCGCCGGATACCAAAATCTCTGCCAACTCATCACCCGAATGAAGCTGCGCGCGCAAAGAAAAGAAGAAGGAGCGGTACTTGAGCACGAACTCGCGCAGCACGCCAACGGCATCGTCTGCCTCACCGGAGGCGATGAAGGTCCGCTCGCTGCCGCGCTAAAAAAAGGAGGCCCTGCCGAAGCCCGCCGCGCGGTCGAGCATCTGACCGGCATTTTCGGACGCGAGAACGTCTACGTCGAACTCCAGCGCCATTTTCACCGCGAGGAAGAAGCCCGCAACCGCGTCGCCATCGAGATTGCTCGCGACCTCCATCTGCCGCTCTTAGCCACCAACGGCGTCTGCTACGCCACGCCGCACGATCGTCCGCTGTGTGACGTTTTCACCGCGATCCGCCACCATCAGACTCTGATGACTGCCGGCCGCCTGCTCGCCCGCAATTCCGAGCGCCACCTGAAGACGCCCGAAGAAATGGCGCAGCTCTTTGCCGATTTGCCCGAAGCCATCGTCAATACCGCGGAACTGTCCGCGCGCCTCGAGTTCAAGCTCAGCGATCTGGGCTATGAATTCCCGCGCTATCCCGTTCCCGAAGGCGAAACCATGATGTCGTTCCTGCGCCAGCGTACGGACGAAGGCGCTCGGTGGCGCTACGGCATTTCGCTGTCAGGCGATCGCGTTCCCCAGAACGGATTTCACAATAAGGACCTGCAACAGCGCGCTCGCCGCCAGCTCGAGCGCGAACTCCAACTGATCGAGAAACTCGAACTGGCCGGATATTTCCTGATCGTCTGGGATATTGTGCGCTTCTGCCGCGAGCAGAATATTCTCGCCCAGGGCCGCGGTTCCGCTGCCAACAGCGCAGTCTGCTACTCGCTGGGCATCACCGCGGTCGATCCAATCAGCATGGAACTGCTTTTCGAACGCTTCCTCTCTGAACAGCGCGGCGAATGGCCGGATATCGACATCGACCTGCCCAGTGGCGATCAGCGCGAGCGAGTGATCCAGTACATCTACCAGCGCTATGGCCAGCGCGGCGCGGCCATGACGGCGAATGTCATCACTTATCGCAACCGCATGGCTGCCCGGGAAATGGGCAAGGCCATGGGATTTGATCCGGAGACGCTAAACAAAATTTCTGCCGCTGTCGCCACCTGGGAATATAAGGATGCCAATGACGCGCTCGATCGGCGCTTCCACGACGCCGGCCTGGATCTGAATCACCCGCGCCTGCGCAAATATTTCGAGCTTTGCACCGCCGTGCAGGATTTGCCGCGCCATCTCGGCCAGCATTCCGGCGGCATGGTCATCTGCCAGGGGCAACTCGATTCCGTGGTCCCGCTCGAACCTGCTTCGATGCCGGGACGCGTAGTCGTGCAATGGGATAAAGAAGACTGCGCCGATATGGGCATCATCAAGGTGGACTTGCTCGGCCTCGGCATGATGGCCGTGCTCGAAGAATCCATCCAACTCATCCGCAATGACTACCACCAGGAAGTCGATCTTGCACACCTGCCGCCAGACGATTCCGAAGTTTATTCAACGCTGCAGAAAGCCGACACAGTCGGGATGTTTCAGATTGAAAGCCGCGCGCAGATGTCGTGTCTCCCGCGCCTGCGCCCGAAGAAGTTCTACGACATCGTGGTGCAGGTCGCCATCATTCGCCCCGGCCCCATTGTTGGCCAGATGGTGAATCCGTTCCTTCAGCGCCGCCAGGGACGCGAATCCGTCACCTATCCGCATCCCTCGCTCGAGCCGGTGCTGGCGCGCACGATGGGCGTCCCCCTTTTTCAAGAGCAGTTGCTGCGCATCGCGATGATCAGCGCGAATTTCACCGGAGGGGAAGCTGAAGAACTCCGCCGCGCCATGGGATTCAAGCGTTCGCAGGCGCGCATGAAAGAAATTGAAGTTCGTTTGCGCGAAGGCATGACCCGCAATGGGATCGCCCAGGAAGCGCAAGAGCAGATCATTCTCTCGATTACCTCTTTCGCGCTCTACGGCTTTCCCGAATCCCATGCCGCCAGCTTCGCCCTGATCGCCTACGCCAGCGCATGGCTGAAGTGCCACTACCTGGGCGCCTTCACCGCAGCCTTGCTGAACAATCAGCCCATGGGCTTCTATCATCCGGCCACAATTGTGAAAGATGCGCAGCGGCATGGGTTGAGAGTTCTGCCGATTGATGTGACGAAATCGGATTGGTTGTGCACGCTGGAGGAAGTCTCCAGTCGCCAGTCTCCAGTCGCCAGCGAGAAATCAGCTATCAGCTATCAGCCATCAGCTATCAGCCCTCAGCTATCAGCCATCAGCCACCAGCTATCAGCTATCAGTCCTCAGCTATCAGCTATCAGCCATCAGCCACCAGCCATCAACCAAGAATTCGCTTTGAAAGGGACCGGCTTTAGCCGGTCCGATAAGAATCTCAATTCCAGCGCGGCTTTAGCCGCTGAGGTCGGCGTCATCCCTCAAGATCAGCCGCAAGCACATGGAGAGGCCGCCGACTTCACCGTCCAAATCTCCTGGAACGAAATCGGCTCCTACA
>Ga0210401_10000094_pt1 | contig 99715 bp, 100 predicted proteins | sample IncBWH32MmetaG_FD_150866 | JGI IMG/M metagenome (GOLD analysis project Ga0210401, IMG submission 150866) | Forest soil microbial communities from Barre Woods Harvard Forest LTER site, Petersham, Massachusetts, United States - Inc-BW-H-32-M | ecosystem: Environmental > Terrestrial > Soil >...
CCACGCACATTGTCCTCGCGAAGTAGAGTTGGCAACTAAGGCGTTTACAAGCGAGGCGTCACCGAGATCCTGTCGCTCTTACCGAGATAATTCATGGAAATTGGCATCCCGGAGTAAGGCCGTCTTTCATTGTGGCAGATGTCGGCTGTTGGCCCATCGCGTCATTTCGCGTGCGCGAAACAATCAGGTCGCTCTCGAGTCAAAGCGGACGTCAAAGGGCAGGCAAGACCGGCCAGCTTGGTCGAGAATGACCCAACTCGGACATGCGCCCTGTCCCCTAGAAGTTACAATAGGCTGACGCCTGTGCTAGACTTTTGCTTCCGCCGGTCCAGAACGGAGAGTGCTGAATTCGTAGGGGCCGCGATGCACCAGATTGTCGAATGGCTCCAGAAGCTTGGTCTCGGGCAATACGCTCACCGCTTTGCCGAGAACGACATTACCTCTGTCATTTTGCCTGATCTCACCGATCAAGACCTCGAAAAGATCGGCGTCGCGTCGCTCGGTCATCGGCGTCAGCTACTGCGTGCGATCAGCGAACTAAAAGGCGAAGCAGAGCCTAGCACGGTGGCAGCAGCTCCCATCGCACCGCACGACACCGCTGAGCGCAGGCAAGTGACGGTCATGTTCTCGGACCTTGTCGGTTCGACAGCGCTGTCTGCTCGAATGGACCCCGAATGACCTTCGCGAGGTCATTTCGTCCTATCAGAAATGCGTCGCCGAAACTGTGCGCCGCTTCGGCGGGTTTGTGGCGAAGTACATGGGTGACGGTGTGCTCGTGTATTTCGGTTATCCCGAGGCCCACGAGGACGATGCCGAGCGAGCCGTGCGCGCGGGGCTGGAGCTAATAGCGGCGGTGGCCGGGCTAAAGGTGCGCGCTCAACTGCAAACCCGCGTCGGCATCGCGACGGGCTTGGTCGTGGTCGGCGACCTGATTGGGACGGGTGCGGCTCAGGAGCAGGCGGTTGTTGGCGAGACACCGAACCTTGCGGCGCGTTTGCAGAGTGTCGCAAAGCCGAACACGGTGGTCATTGCAGAGGGCACGCGGAGGCTCCTCGGCAACCTCTTCGAGCTTGAGGATCTCGCGGCAAAAGAACTCAAGGGTATCGCCGGGCCGGTTCGAGCTTGGATAGCTGTCCGCGCGAGTTCTGTGGCAAGTCGCTTCGAGGCGCAGCACCAGACCAAACTTACCCCTTTAGTGGGCCGGGACGAAGAATTGGAGCTGCTGCTTCGCCGCTGGCGGCAGGCGGTTAGTGGAGAAGGTCGTGTGGTGTTGCTGTCGGGCGAACCGGGGATAGGTAAGTCGCGACTGATCGTGGCGCTCGAGGAACAGCTTCAAACGGAGCAGTACACGCCGCTGCGATTTTTTTGCTCACCATTACATACCGACAGCACTCTGTATCCGACGATATCGCAACTCGAACGAGCGGCGGGCTTTAACCGTAACGATGCGATGGAAGCCAAACTCGACAAGCTATCATCGGTGCTCGGTGCGTCGCCCAATCATGACAATGATGTTCAACTCCTTGCGGAATTACTAACAATCCCAACAAATGATCGCTACGCGCCATTGAATTTGAGTGCGAGCCAGAAGAAGCAGGAAACCATGCAGGCACTGGTCCGCCAGCTTGAGCTACTAGGCCGACAACGGCCGGTGCTGATGATCTTCGAGGACGCGCACTGGATCGACCCCAGCTCGCGCGAATTGTTGGACACGACCATCGAGCGCGTAGCTCGCTTGCCGGTTTTACTGGTCATCACCTTCCGACCCGAATTTCATCCGCCATGGACCGGCCAAGCGCATGTGACCACGCTGAACCTCAGTCGGCTTGGTCGTCGGGAAGGTGCCACTCTGGCGGGATCGGTGGCGCGAAACAATGTGTTACCCGTGGAGATTATGGAGGAGATCATTGAACGCACGGATGGCATCCCGCTTTTTGTCGAGGAATTGACCAAGGCCGTTGTAGAAGCGAGAGTTCGAGACGGTGACGAGGCAAGCACACTGAAGCGCGTCCCTCCTTCCGCGCTTGCTATTCCTGCTACTTTGCACGCTTCGTTAACGGCACGCCTTGATCGCCTCGGAGCCGTTGCGAGGGAGGTGGCGCAGATCGGTGCCGCCATAGGACGAGAGTTCTCTTACGAAGTGCTGGCGCCAATCGCGCAGAAGACTGATATGGAGGTGCAAACAGCGCTCAGCCGCCTCACCGATGCTGAGCTGGTCTTTTGCCGGGGCACCCCGCCGCAAGCAACGTACCTGTTCAAACACGCGCTCGTGCGTGACGTGGCTTACGGAAGCCTATTGCGTGGCCAGCGTCGACATCTCCATGGCCGCATTGCCGAGGTGTTGGCCGAACACTTTCCGACGACGGTCGAGGTGGAGCCCGAAATGCTGGCACACCACTATCGTGAGGCCGGTGTGGCAGACGCGGCAAGCACATATTTCGAGCGTGCTGGGGACCGAGCTGCCGCTCGCTCCGCCTACATCGAGGCGACGGCGCATTTCAGGGCGGCGATCGAGGAAGCGGATCGCTTACCCCAGAAGGAGGAGCGCGCCCGCCGCGCTTTAACTTTGCTGCTCAAGCTCGGACCAGCTATTGCCGTGACGATCGGTGAATGGAAGCCCGAGGTTGAAGCGGTCTATCGGCGCGCTCGTGACCTTGGACGCGAGGTTGGCGACGGGCCCAAGCTATTTCGGGCGACCTGGGGACTTTGGATGTGCGCAAGCCGCACGGACAACAAGCAATCCCGGAAGTGGACCGAAGAACTGACTTCCCTCGCACACCGGCTCGGCGATGAAGGCTTTCTTTTAGAAGCGCAACATTGTCGGTGGGGTGATGAGTATTACGGAGGCAACGTCCCAAAAATTTTGGAGACTACAGAGGAGGGCATACGGCGCTACGATGCCAAACGGCACGCCCATCTTGCAGACGCTTTTGGCGGCCATGATCCGGGCGCTTGCGCGCTTGGTATTCGCTCGCAAGGGCTTGCGTCTCGCGGCTTCCCTGATCATGCGCGCCGCACTCTGGAGAAGGCCTTTGGCCTTGCCGAATTTCTCTGCCACCCGCCGAGCATTGGGTGGGCTCACAGACAGGCGGGGTTTACCTTCATGATGCTTCGCGACCGCCACAGCGGAGAGCGGGTGGGCGAACGCTTGGTGGCGCTTGCGGAGAAGTTCGACCTTCCGTACTTCCGCGGGATCGGCCGGTATTTTATGGGCTGGGCGAAGGCGCGAGAGCTTACCTTATCGGAGGGTCTCGCTTTGATGGAAGAGGCGTTTGCTCCCAACGAGCTACTATATAAGTTCTTCGCTGCCGCCTTGGCTGAGGCGCGGTTCGACGCTGGCCTTGTGACCGATGCGCTCGCGCTCGTAGATCACGCGCTCGATACCGGAGAGGGCCCGGCGAATGGACTATACGTGCCAGAAATCCACCGGCTCCGGGGCGTGTTCTTGAAAAGTCTTGGATCCCCGGCCGAGGAGATTGAGAGGGCGCTTCGTATCGCACTGGAGCTTGCGGAGGAGCAGGGTGCGTTCCTGCTGAAACTTCGCGCCGCCACAAGCCTCGCGCGGCTTTGGCGCGATCAGGGGAAGCTGCAGCAAGCTCGCGAACTGTTGGCTCCGGTTTACGGCTGGTTCACTGAAGGGTTCGACACGCGCGATCTGGAGGAAGCGAAAGCGTTGCTCGCGGAACTTGCGCAATAAAGCTGTCTGCCGTGTCCGACTTCCGTTTATGGCCCGTCGCGACCCATTGCGCCGCAATACGACCTTGGTCGCTAATGGGGCATAGCGGAAATCGACAGGTCGCCCTCTATCGCAGAGGACGACGCTCATGACCCAAAGGCGACTCGGCCAAGCCGGCTAACGACCATTGCTTGAAGTCACACCCGCACCCACTGGTGTGCTAATCTAATTGCCTGTCCTGACTTCGGGGAAGGCATGAGACGGCGCGAATTCATCACGGTTGTAGCCGGAGTCACCGTCGCAGGCGCGGTCGCCGGGCGCGCGCAGCAGCCGGGCATGCCGGTGATCGGCTATCTCAGCTATACATCGGCCGAATTTGAGGCCCCCGCGTTATTGCCCGCCTTCCGCCGGGGACTGCGTGAAATCGGCTTCGTCGAGGACCAAAACGTCACGATCGAATACCGCTGGGCGGAATTTGAACATGAACGGCTGGCGCAGATGGCGACCGATCTGGTAGGTTCTGGTAGGTCATTCAGTGACAGCGATTGCCGCCCTCGGCGGCACACCTTCGGCACTTGCCGCCAAGGCGGCGACCTCGACGATCCCGATTGTTTTCCTAACCGGCACTGACCCGGTTGAGTTTGGGTTCGTTACCAGCCTCAATCGCCCTGGCGGTAACATGACGGGCTTAGCGGCTCTGCAAAGTGAGTTGGCTGCAAAGCGAATCGAGCTGCTACACGAAATGGCGCCAAAGGCGTCCGTCGTTGCTTTGCTGGTCAACCCAAGCAACCCTTATACCCAGACTGAAACGCGAGCATCGCAGAATGCCGCGCATGCTATCGGAATTGAGCTGCATATCGTGCGCGCAAGTAACTCCACCGAGATTGAGAAAGCCTTCGGAAACCTTTCCGACCTGCGAGCTGACGCGCTTCTCGTGAGTGCTGACCTGTTTCTCATTGGCCGGCACAAACAGATAGTCGCACTCGCAGCGCAGCACGCGCTTCCCACAATGGGTGCAGTGCGTGAATACGCAGCTGCTGGCAGCTTGATGAGCTACGGCCCAAGCCTTTCCGAATTTTATCGTAAGCAAGGCATCTTCATCGGGAAAATTCTCAAAGGTGCCAAACCCGCAGACCTTCCCGTCGAGCAATCCACAACACTCGAACTAGTGATCAACCTCAAGACAGCCAAGATACTCGGCCTCACCCTCCCAATCACACTATCCGGTCGCGCCGACGAGCTGATTGAATGAGCAGCCGACTTCGACCGATGGTGCCGGTCGCGTTCGACCCTTAGCCGAAGTCCGGACGAATCGTTCAGGCAGTCACGCGCTTGTTGTGTGGCGAGCTTGATTTGATTGCTATGCCTCCTCTCTCCCGATCAGCCATTGCGGCACGCACGGCATCCGCCATAGGGCTCCAAGTGAACCATTGCGGAAAGGCGCGCAAATCGGCCGGGCTACCTTCGAGCCGTACCTGCTTCCTTCGCAGAGCCTCGGCTAGCGTTGCACGACCGAGCCAGACCCTATAGAGGGCTATGATGTCGGCGGACACCATGACATCGACATCGAAGCCTGGATGCTTCAGGCAAACAGACACTTCGGTCGGCTCAAGGACCAGCCAATACCGCTGCTTCCGCGCAGATCGAAAGTCGAACTCGATCACCGTGCGTCGCTGCGGAATAGAATGGAGTGCGACACGCCGTCGCATCCACCACATTAGGAGGCTCGGGTCGAGCTCATTAGGACGCGGCTCACCAAAACTCCACCTTGCCCCCCATTCTCCCAAAGTGTCGATAAGCTTCTGGAGCTCGCGCCCGGCTGCCGTCAAGCGATACTCGGTTTGCTTGCCGTGCGTAAGAACGCGGCGTTCCAATATCCCCGTTCGCTCCAGCCGCTTCAGACGCTCCACGAGCAACGCGCGAGAGATATGAGGGAGACCGCGCTCGAGTTCGTTGAAGTGGCTAACATCAGCGAGCAGTTCACGGACGATCAGCACGGTCCACCGGTCGGCGACGATTTCTGCCGCCAGCGCCACCGGACAATATTGCCCATAACGGTACATGTATTGAGCGTAGCAAAGGCGCGTTGTGGCGGGTAGTTCACAATTTGAACTAGACGCAGTTCTTGCGCTGACCAAACTTGTCCGGCGACTGCTAGTTGATCCCCTCTCCTGATCGCACGGAGATTGTCATGAGCACACATCGCAATAGGCCATCACTTGCATTGTTGCTGCTATCATTGGCGCTGTTCGCGAGCTCAGCGCGCGCAGACGTCATAACGGACTGGAATACCGTTGCCCTCGATGCTGTCATCGCCGCCCGAGACGCGCAGCCCGCACAAGCGCGAAGCGTTACGATGGTTCACGTCGCCATGTTCGAGGCCATCAATGCCATCGAGCAGCGCTATAGCCCATATCTGGGGAAGGTGCCGCCTTCGCCCGATGCATCACCTGAGGCCGCAGCGGCGGCAGCAGCGCGTGGCATCTTGACAAAGCTCTATCCGAGCCAGAACGCGTCCTTCGACAACGCTCTCACTGCCACGTTGGCACCGATACCGGACGGCGATGCCAAGGCTTCGGGGCTCTCGCTTGGCGAGCGCGTCGCACAGGAGCTCTACAGCACGCGAGCCGCCGAAATTGTCGCGCCACCAAATGTGTACCGACCGAGAACAACGGCGGGCATATACGTCCCAACGACTTTGCCGGTCGCTTCCGAAGCCGCAAAGTTCAAGCCGTGGCTGATGCAGTCACCGGCGCAATTTCGACCTGCCGCGCCGATCGCTCTGGAGAGCCAGGAGTGGGCGCGCGACTACAATGAAATTAAAGAGCTGGGTGGCAAGCAAAGCAGCAAACGCACATCCGAGCAAACGGGAGTTGCGCAATTCTGGACTATAACTGGTCCGCCTGCTTGGAATCCGGTCATTCGAGCACTAGCAGCTACCAAGAAGCTCAACGTGATCGAGAATGCTCGGCTATTTGCGCTGGCGCATATGGCAGGCGCCGACGCCTATATTGCCGTGTTCGATGCCAAGTACGCTTACGAATTCTGGCGTCCAATTACTGCAATCCGCAATGGCGATATTGATCGCAACCCTGCGACGAGCCGCGATGCCACATGGATGCCACTCATAGACACTCCAATGCATCCCGAATATCCATGTGCGCATTGCATTACGGCAACGGCTATTGCTACGGTTTTGGAATCGGAATTCGGCAGTGAACCTATCGGGCCAATTGCGATGACAAGTCCAACCGCGCCGGGCGTAACGCGAACTTGGAATCGCATTCAAGATTACGTCACAGACGTGCTTAATGCGCGCATCTGGGCAGGTGTGCATTATCGATTCTCAACCGAGGTCGCCGACGCTATGGGCCGGAAGATCGGTGCGTTTGCCGTTAAGAATCACATGTTGGTAGCCGCAAAGTAGACCTGATTGGTGCTTCTTGCTCCAAGCCGAAATCCTGACGAGCGTAGTGCATGTCTGCTTTTTTGGTGAGCAGCGTATATGCTTTGCTCGTCAGGACCGTTTCCGTTCCTGGCACTTTTCGGACATGGTCGCTTCAGCTGGCGAGGTCCGTTCCCGGGTGTAAAGCAGACGTCGCGTAAAATTGCTGCCTCGTCCGCCCCCTAGCCGACCACTACGCATCTTTTTAGGTCCGATCTGGCGGGCGGAGGGGATGACGCATTTTCTCGACGAGGCGCTTCACGGCAAGGCTCGTGGGCACGTGTGTGCCACTGCCATGCTGTCTGCTGCGAATACTCTTCAGAACTTGTTGACCAATCGCACCGCGTCGCTTGATCGCGGGCTGAGCCGGACACGCGGCCGTCCCGCTCCCCTAAAACTCCACTCCTGCGGCATGGCGCCGCTCCCGGGGAAATACCGGACATGCTTTGATGGTACGACCCATTGGAGTGGGGCGCCGTGCTAGAGGACCGTGTCCAGAGACGACTAGCCGCGATCATGGCGGCTGACGTGGTCGGTTATTCCGCCCTTATGGAGCAGGCGGACGAAACAACCTATACGAATTTCGAACTGTTCAAGCGAGAGCTGGTCGAGCCCAGCCTGTTACGTAATGACGGACGGCTGATCAAGACAACGGGTGATGGCGCGTTAGCCGAGTTTGCCAGCCCTCTAGCCGCCGTCAGAAGCGCAATGGAGATACAGGACGGTCTCGCCTCGGGCGGTTATGGCCTCAAGTTGCGCATCGGGATCAATCTTGGCGACGTTATTGTCGGCAAGGATGGAGACCTCTTTGGCGACGGGATCAACATCGCAGTCCGGCTGGAGGGACTTGCCGATCCGGGCGGCATCCTGATCTCCGGCAAGGTTCACGGCGAGGTTGACGGCAAGCTTGATGCCGCTTTTGAGGACTGGGGTGAGCGGCAGCTTAAGAACATCTTGAAGCCGGTCCGCGCGTTTGCTGTGCGGCGGATGGCCGATGCACAGGCCACAACGGTGATAACGGCTGCCGCGGCTCCTCCACTACCTGACAAGCCATCCGTAGCGGTGCTGCCCTTCCAGAACATGAGTGGCGATCGCGAGCAGGAGTATTTCGCCGACGGCCTGGTCGAAGACATCATCACCGCCCTCTCGCGGTTCAGGGGTCTGTTTGTCATCGCCCGAAACTCGTCCTTTATCTACAAAGGGAAGGCGGTCGATATCAAGCAGATCGGCCATGAACTCGGCGTGCGGTACGTTCTCGAAGGCAGCGTGCGCAAGGCTGGGGCCCGCTTGAGGATTAGCGGACAGCTGATTGATGTTGCGACCGGCGCGCACCTCTGGGCGGATCGATTTGACGGTGCCCTGGAGGATATTTTCGATTTTCAGGACAAAGTCACGCAACAGGTGATCGGAGCCATCGCGCCAGAACTCGACCGTGCCGAGATCGAACGAGCCAATCGAAGACCCACCGGCAATGTCGATGCGGTGACTGCATTTTACCGTGGTCTGCCGCACGTCTATTATCCGACCACTTCGGAAAACAACGAGGCTGCCCTAACGAATTTCAGAATTTCGATGGCGCTTGATCCGAGTTTTGCGCCTGCTTATGGCGGTGTCGCGAGTTGCCTTAATTGGCGACGGGCCAACAGATGGGTCGACGACATCACGAAAGACAATGCGGAGCTATTGCGCTTGGCCGAACGCATAAAGGAACTCGGTACAGACGATGCTTACAGTTTATGTGCTGTGGGCTTCGATCTATTCTGGTTCCAATTGGATTTCGATGCTGGTGCTGAAATTGTGGAGCGAGCCATCCGATCGAACCCCAACTACGCTCCCGCATACAACATCAGGGGACTTTTCCGAGTTTGGGATGGTGGGTCTGATGCGGCGATCGCTGACTTTGAACAAGCGATGCGCCTAAGTCCGCGCGATCCGTTCAACTTCAATGCGATGAGTGGGATCGGTCTTGCTCACCATAATGCCGGAAGACATGCAGAAGCGGCCGTATGGACCGACAAGGCCGTTCGAGCATTTCCTCCTGCTTTTCTCGTGGGTCTGCCGGTAGCCATCGTGTGCTACGTTGGAGCAGGAAGATTGCAAGACGCAAAAAAACTTATGGCAGAATGCCTTCGTCGGGCTCCCGCATGGAGTCGTCCCACCTACGTCGCCCCTGGTTGGGTGCGATCGCAAGAACTTAGAGCAGCAATTCTGGAAGCGTGCATTCAGGCTGGGCTACCCGAATAAGAACTGCCATCGAAAGCCCTCGACACCTAACTGATTATAGAATGGTCATTTGATCATCAGTCTTCGGGCTCAGCCGACGAGTGCATTGGCGAGTGTCAAATAATCATGTCCGCCTGGCACCCGCTGGGTCTCGGCCAAGAGGCCGCTATCCAGGATCTTGTGCACGAGACATTCGTTGACAGCATCCAATGGCGTTTCGCGATAGATAAATCCGACGCAAATGACTCGGACTGGTGAAGCGCCCCAGTGAATTTTGGGTCAGCTGTGGTAGAGGTTGCCCTTCAGCTTGATTCGGTGGGTACCCCTCGATCGGATCCTTTGTCCGGAGTCTTGATGAACGATCTGAATACCCATCTCGATGACCTGATCAACGAGCCACGCGAAACTTTGGATGTAGAGGTCAAGGAGTGGCTTGACCTTAGTGATAACGACCACCGAGCGATTGTAGCGAAAGAAATCATCGCCCTTGCAAATAACGGGGGCGGATTCTTAGTAATTGGCTTTGAGGAGCAGGCGGACGGGACCTTCAAGGCGTCGCCCAACCGTCCCAATAATCTGGACCCTTGGTCGCAGGATAGCGTTCAGTCAATAGTCGCCAAATATGCTGATCCTAGTGTTCAGTGTCGAGTGCATCATCGGGCTCGGGCCGATTCACCAGACAAGTATCCAATCATTGCAGTGCCCGGTGGGCACCGTATGCCCATACGTGCAAAAGTAGGCTCGCCCGACGGCAAGAAACTGGTTGCCCATCGCGTCTATATTCGCCGCCCTGGCCCTGCGAGCGAAGAGCCCAAGACCGCCGAGGAATGGGACAGGTTCTTGGAACGTTGCTTGCAGAATAGACGGGCCGAATTGCTTGAAGCAATGCGTTCGATCATGGCGGGAGTCATTCCTAACGCCGCGCCGCCAAATCCCACACGTCTTGATCAACTCAAGGAATTTAAGACGAAAGCCATAGCCCGTTGGGAAGCTCTCGCGGCTACACTGCCACGAGGCGCGCCACCGACCTTTCCGGACGGACATTACGATCTCGCGATTGCCATTGACGGCAGTTTCGATCGCCAATCGATTTCGACCCTGCATGACACCATACGCTCGGCAGTACGCAACCACTCGGGTTGGCCACCATTTCCGAATTTGACCCGTGCACCCTATAGGCCCAAGCCGATGGACGAAGCGATCGAATGCTGGATCGGGCCCGACACGGATGGCTCATTTGACAAGCCGGCGCACCACGATTTTTGGCGCATCTCGCCTGACGGACTGCTGTTCACGCGACGTGGGTATTCGGAAGACGGAGGATGGAAAGGAGCCAAGCCGGGTACATCCTTGGATATCACGACGCCAACTTGGTGGCTGGGCGAGGCAATTCTTCAGTCATTCTACATCGCCCAGGCACTAATGGGGTCAAGTGCGAACCTGATTTTGTCAGCGAGTTGGACGAAGCTCGCCGGTCGCATTCTTGTCTCTCATGGCAATCCCAATAGAATTATGTTCAATTCCTACAAAGCTAGCCAAGATCAGTACGAAGCAAGCGCAACGATCCCGGTCGGTTCACTTCCAGACGCTCTCCCTGAAGTGGTGTTCTCGATGCTAACACCGCTCTATGAGCTCTTCGATTTCTTCGGGTTGCCGAAACGATTGGTTGAGGAGGAGCTGAAAGCGATGTCCCGGAACACGTTTGCGATATAGATCACGATCTCTGTCGCTCTTGCCTGCATGCAAGTTGACGCTAAGAGCGTCAAAGCCCCGTTGATGTTATCCTCCCCGGCACTTTCACGCGCACGGCATGTACAGTGTCATGCACCCGATTAGGATCGGGCGGGTTTATCCAACAACGGAGAACCCAAGATGCCAGTCCTAAAGTCACTCTCGTTCACCGCCCTGCCGAAGTCCGGAAACGATCCCGTCCAGATGCGCCGGGCCAAGTTTATTGCCAAGCTGGAGGAGCAGAAGCTCCTCCTGAAAGACCCTAACCACGTCCGGACCGTCCAGCGATGGACCAAGATCAATGGCGAGCGGCAAGCCACCACCAAGCAGCAAGCCGTCCGGCCCTGGTGGAAAACTGATCCCTCCGGTCAGGTCGTGATGTCCATCAAGTTCGGAGCCAAGCCGGTCGAATTTGAAAAAGGCAAGGCCGGCATCGTGGTCGGTTCGAAGGAGAAGCTCCCGGCCGTCATCGATACCTTAATCGCGGCAGTCCGTGCTGGGGAGCTGGACGACCTCTTCAGTCAAGCGGCGAAGACCGGGGCGATCGGGAAGCCACGGAAGGCAGCTTGATTGAGTTAGCCGGGCGGTGAGCCCTCATCGCCCGGCCATTCCGGCGGTGATGTTGAGCGGGTTACTCGCCGTCCTTCGAAAAACTCTTGGCGCCGTCCTTGATCGTCTTCATCGCGATCTTGGGGCCTTTCCACCCGATGATCTCCAGTTTTTTTGTCTTCAAGCTCGTCAGTTGCGATGAAAAACTTCTCAAGCTCTTGCTGAATCGGCTTTGAGAGGTCCCGGACGTCGCGAATCGCCTGCTCCGAGTGCGAGCGCCGGGGCACGGCGAACAGGCGGTCGTTCCGCTCGGCCTTCCCTTTGCTCTTCTGCTCGATCTGAAGAATGCCGATGATGCGGCAGGTCAGCACGATGCCCGGGAAAGTCGCCGCATCGTGGATCACCATGATGTCGAGCGGATCGCCGTCATCGGCTTTGGTCGAGGGCACGAAGCCCCAATCGTGCGGGTAGGTCAGCCCTGTGAGGAGCGATTTCGAGAGAATGAACGTTTCGAGTTTCGGATCGTAAGCAAATTTAGCTCTGCTCCCGCGGGGTGTTTCCACGACAACATGCACGTCGCCATCTTCTGTAAAGGGCTGCAAGTTGATGAAGTTCGGCATGGCGAAGGTCCCAGGGGAGGGGTGTGCGGCGCAGCGCAAAAAGCGCTGAACTGACCGACAGGATAACCGTTAGCTGTTAGTTGGTTCCACAGGTGGCAACGATGCTTGAATATGGCTTACGGTTCCTTGCCGGCGGGATCGCGGTGTCTGCGTTCGCGGCGCTTGGCGACACCTTGCGCCCTAAAAGCTTCGCGGGCCTGTTCGGCGCTGCTCCGTCGATTGCGCTCGCGACGCTTCTTATCACCTTGTCGCAAATGGGCGCTCCGTTTGCCGCCGTGGAAGGCCGCTCGATGATCGTGGGGGCTTTCGCGCTCGCCGCCTACAGCTGGGTGGTGTGCGTTTTGCTCAAAAAATTCCTGCTGTCTTCGCGGACCGCGACGATGGCAACTCTGATTGTCTGGTTCGTAGTTGCGTTTGGTGTATCAGCGGCCCTGTTTCAGCTCTCATGATCGTCCAGTTCAAGCCTTCCGCCCTTCGTCAGACGCGCTGGTACGAGTATCTCGTCAGATTCGTGCTCGGCGGGGCGATGACCGTAGTCGCAGGCCTCATCGCGGCCCGGTTCGGACCCGTCGTTGGCGGGCTGTTTCTCGCCTTTCCCGCGATCTTTCCCGCAAGCGCGACTTTGATCGAAAAGCATGTCCGGCAACGCAAGGAGAAAGCGGGTCTGCCGGGAGCGCGGCGCGGCAAGGAAGCCGCGGCGCTCGATGCCGCCGGAGCGGCACTCGGAAGTTTGGGGCTGGCGGCTTTCGGCCTCGTGATCTGGCTGATGATCGTGTCGTCTGCCGCCTGGGCTCTCGTTCTCGCTGCGGCTTCGTGGCTCGCTGTCGCGGTGCTCGCATGCCAGGTGCGGCGATGGTTGTAGAAGGCTGAGCGTGGCATGGGCGATCAGCTCTTGCCTCTTCCCCTGACCGAACGCAGCGTGCACCTGTGCGTGGACATGCAGCGGATTTTTTCGGCCGAAGGCCCTTGGCCGACGCCATGGATGGACAGGGTTTTGCCGTCTTCACTCGCTTCATCCCGCCCCAACGTCCCGACCAGATGCCGGGCATGTGGCGGCGCTATTACACCCGGTGGCGCATGGCGACCCGCGAGTGCCTTGATCTGCGGTTATTGGAGTTGATGCCGCCGCTCGCGGCGCTTTGCCCCCCGGCGACCGTCATCGACAAAACACGCTATTCCGCCCTCGCCGAACCCAGGCTGGCCGAGCATTTGCGGGAGCGCGAGGCGGACGCGCTGATCGTCTCGGGGTCCGAGACCGACGTCTGTGTGCTGGCCACGGTACTGGACGCGGTTGATATTGGCTACCGCGTCATCGTCGTGCGCGACGCAGTGTGCAGCTCGTCTGACGAAGGTCACAACATACTGTTGCGGCTCTATCACGCCCGGTATACGGAACAGATAGAGACCGCCGATGCCGCGACAATCCTCACGCGGTGGGGATGACCTTCGATCCTTCCTCCGGCATTGGCGTCACGCCGCCTGCGCGTGCTGGTTGACCTCGCTCTGCGCGAGCTTGGTGAGCGGTTCGTCGGTTTTCTTTTCCTCGCCGAGCGCGTCTTAAGGAGCTTCACCGCCTGGTTCAGGCCGAGCTCAGATATCGTGTGTCATCGCAGAGCGGCTGACCAGCTAAAGCAGCACCATCGGGTGAAACGAGGTAAGTACCTTGTGCGAGACTTCCCGGCTGTGATTTTTGAGCAGCAAGAGCAAAAAACTCGATCTTGAAGTTCTTTCTCCCAGCGCTTTGACTGCCTCGCGGGCCGCAAGCTTGCTATGGCTTGATCGGCTGCGGTTTCGATATCCTCAGGCTCTGGTGCGGATGGTTGGGAAGAGGCGGATATAAAATTCATGTTCTCTGTTTGTTCAGGCAGAGTCAGGTTCTCCGAATTTTCGAAAATAAATGGCCGCGACGACCGACGGATGTCGGAACCATGGCTGTTCGATCGTCTTGAATGCAAGCCATCCCCGAAACGGAGTTCTGCGTAAAATGGCCCCGCGAGCCAACTGGAAAGGCTTTCTGCGTCTGTCGCTTGTCACCTGCCCCGTGGCGCTGTACCCGGCGACGTCTGATACCGAGAAGATTTCGTTCAACCAGATCAACAAGAACACTGGTCATCGCATCAGGTACGCGCGCGTCGACGCGGAAACCGGCGAGGAAGTCCCGAACGAGGACATCACCAAGGGTTACAAGGTCGACACCGACACCTACCTCGAGGTGACGAAGGACGAGCTTGAGAACATTGCCCTGGAATCCACCCGCACCATCGAGATCGACGAGTTCGTCAAGCGCGACGAGATAGACCCGCGCTATATCATCCGCCCCTATTATCTGACCCCTGATGGTAAGGTCGGACACGACGCGTATGCCGTCATCCGGGAAACGATCCGTAGCATGTACATGGTTGCGATTGGTCGCGTGGTGTTGACTAGCCGCGAGCACATTATCGCGCTCGAACCGATGGAGAAGGGTCTCGTCGGCACTCTACTTCGCTACCCCTACGAAGTCCGATCCGAATCCGAGTATTTCGATGACATCCATGACGTGAAACTGACGAAGGACATGCTCGACCTCGCCAAGCATATCGTGGACCAGAAGAGCGCCCACTTCGACCCGGAAAAGTTCGAGGATCACTACGAACAGGCGCTGATCGATTTGATTAACCAAAAGCGCGCCGGCAAACCCGTCACTCCGAAGGAGCGCCCACGGGGCAGCAACGTCGTAGACCTGATGGAGGCACTGCGCCGCAGCCTCGGCCAGGAATCGGCACCCGACAAGCCCGCGAGAAAAGCGCGAAAGGCCGCGAGCGGGCAAAAGGAAATGCTGATGCCGATCGAAGGTAAGAAGAAGACGCCGGCAAAGAAGTCGGCAGCCAGGCCGCAGCGCAAATCGGCCTGACGAACGGGTGCCGGTTACAGGACGCTACCGGCGCCCGAAGTTTTGCGTCGGTGTGGGCTTCAATCCTCCGGCGGGCACTCTGGGCATGTGTCGCCCATTGAATCCAGCACGTCGAGTATCTCGGCGATAGCCTCGTCGGGAGAGACGCCGGGCGGCGCATCTTCCTGAGCGATCGTCACCGCACGGTCCCGGGCGTCAGGATCGGCGCGATCTTGCAACCAGCCGTGGATCTCGCACTCACGGATAGCGCCAGCTTCCTGCAGCATCGAGATTGCCCAGCCCCTTAGGGTCCGAATGGCGGACCGCCTTAGCCATCAGCATTGCTAGCTCCTGCCCGAGACGAATCGCGTCGGGTCGCCTTCTGTTCCGGCTGCTAGCACATAGCTGGGATTCCGAATTGCGGCAGCATCAGTCCATGCTCGCACGCCTCGAACACCCTCAACTGATGATATATGGCTACCGAGCTATCGTTATGTGCGGCTGAGAGTAAATCTGGCAGCGAAGAACGGAGCAATCGGGAAGCCCCGGAAGGCTGCTTGATTGAGCTAGCCGGGCGATGAGCCGCGTGATCGGCTAAGTCGAAGTTTTGCGATATGGTCCATCGTTTACGAGGAGAACAGCGCCAAAAAGGCAGTCTCGAGCACTGACCTGATCTGGCTTTTTCACGAAAGGCTCAGGGAGTCCCACGACTACCCTCAATACGGATTATCGATCGCGATCGTGCCGGCGCCTGGTGTTGGATGGACTGTGTTGATCGATCCGAGGCAACAAACCAAACATCCGGTCTGCGCAAGACGGATTCTGGCAATCCAGAAGCAGTTTCGCGAGATGTACGCTTTGAAGCGTTGATGTGGATCGAGCGGCCGCGATCACTAATCCTAGCCAAATATGCGCCAAGGCCCAATCGCGAATCCAGCATGGTCGCTGAGGCAATCGCTCCGGCCGCAATTGCAAATGTTCGGCGCGTAATCATGACGGTCGTCGTGCAGCTAGGATTCCACGCACTAGCAGTTCTAGCGGAGCAGGCGTCATGCTGGCATACCTGGAACTGGCATCGACAACGGATCGTCCGATCGACCTGTCCCGTCCCGGAGAATTGTATTAAAACTTGCTGCAAGGAAAGAATCCATGTCCCTTCGCCTGCCATCCTCCTCTGCCAATGGCTGGCGGCTTGCACCGGTCGAGCCGCCACATGCCCCGTTGTTCTGTTTCGCATTGCTCACGGTTTCCTGCGCGCTTGCAAGCTTTGCGCTCGCCTGCGCGACGCCGTTTGCGGCCTTCGCCGTAGTTGCCGCGGCGATGCTGCCGCTGCGTTCCGCGGTTCTGGTCGTCGCCGGCGCCTGGCTGGTCAACCAGGGCATCGGCTTTGGGGCGCTGCACTACCCCATCAAGGGCAATACGATGCTCTGGGGTCTTGCGATCGGCCTTGCCGCCCTTGCCGCGACCGCGATTTCGGTGGCCGTTCTTCGCTCGCTGGCGCAAGGCCGGACGCCGCTTGTCCTGGCGCTTGGCTTGGTGCTCGCCGTGGCCTGCGCCTTCACGGCCTACGAGCTCGTGCTCCTTGCGGCCACGCCATTTCTGGGAGGCGCGGGCGCTTTCACCACGGCCACCGTTAGCCGCATTGGATTTTTGAATGCCGTCTGGCTAATCGGGCTCGTCGTAGCCTGCGAGATCGTGCAGTTGGTCAATCCCTTCAAGCGCGGACATGTAGTCTCGTGAACCCTGCGGCGCCCGTGATTCGAGCGAGATAGATGTTGAACAACGAGGTGCACTGGCGTTCCGAGATTGATGCCCTGGTCTTTCCCGTTGACCAACACACGGCCTTTTGCGCCGTGCATCGCCGCGCGTTCCGAACGCTTCTCGGGTCCGAGCCAACACCGGAAGACTGTCTCGGCTATTTTGCAGGCTTTGAATATGCTTTTAGAGCCGCCGCACGCTTCAAGATCGCTCAAGAGGGTCTTCCGGTCGGCAGGAGTTTCCACTTAACGAGTCGCGATGTCGCGCGAACATTGGTAGAATCGGAAACAATAAGAAAGGAGAACAATAGTGGCACATTCTAAAGCGAGTCATCTACCGGTCGCGGCGAGCCATCTCAGCCGACTGACCCAATCCCTCATGGCTGCCGCGCTAGGTCTCTTCATTGTGGGATTCGTCGGCTTCTCCAATATCGACGTCGTGCACAATGCCGCGCATGATGTGCGGCATTCGAACGCGTTCCCCTGTCACTGACAGTCGTCCAAATCTGATGAATACCTTTCGTGCAATCGTGTTCTCGTCGGTCGTTGCAGGCTTTGTCGTCGGCACGATCGTCACGGTAATCCAGCAATTCGGCACTGTGCCCCTGATTCTGAAGGCTGAAGTCTTCGAGAAAGCGGCCGAGCGCCACGATCGTGAAGTCGCACCTGCAGCCGCGCAGGGTGGTGTTGTCGAGCACAGCCATGCCGAACACCAGCACGCGGCAGAGGCGTGGGAGCCACAGGACGGGTTGGAGCGCAATGCTTACACGGCGGCGGCGAATGTGCTCACAGCGATCGGCTTTTCGCTGCTTCTTGCCGCCGTCTTCGCCATACGGAGCGGCAATGCGGGCAGCAGCGTGTCCTGGCACGAGGGCTTGACGTGGGGACTTGCGGGCTTTGCAGTATTCACTCTTGCGCCGGGATTGGGCCTGCCGCCGGAGTTGCCGGGCGTTCCGGCCGCCCCCTTGCTATCGCGGCAGATCTGGTGGGTTTTGGCCGCCGCCACGACCGCAGCAGGACTCGGGCTAATCTTCTTTCGCCGCTCCGTGCCGGCCTCGATCGCGGGCCTGATCCTGATTGTTTTGCCTCATATCATCGGTGCGCCAGAGCTAGAGCGCGTCGAAACGAATGTACCTTCGTCGCTGTCGCATCAATTCGTGGTCGCTGTCACACTGACGAGCCTGATTTTCTGGTTCATACTGGGTAGCTTGACCAGCGTCGCGTTTGCGCATTTCGAACGAGACGCGCTGGGAGCCGCTCCAACCTGAGAAATTCACGCGTGGGACAACGTCCCCGACAACCGCTGCGCGACCTATGGAATTTCTTTAATACCGGCGCCATTTCCAACATCGCCAATGGCGGCCAGCACACGCGCTTGCTCCGTGAAAGCTACGGAGCAATCAAGATCTGACGGCAGGCGGCAGGAAGATCTGCGAGTGTCAACGCGTGCTTTGGCTTTTGTTGTGTGTCCGGAATCCCTGGATGGAGAGCAGGCTCGCTGAACCAATAAGCAAAATCCTTTGCACTGCATCCCTCATCCGCCGAGGGTGGAGGCTGTGATTGACATTCGCGCTCCGCGGCCGGACATCTAATGCGGATATGGAAGTGGTAATCATGCCCGTACATCGGGCGAACCTTGGAAAGCCAGGTTCGGTCCCCCGTGGCTTCACGACAGAGCGCTTTTTTGATGGCCGCGTTGACGAAAATCCGCTCGACTTGTGGCTCCTGTGCCGCTGCTCGAATGACAAGAAGGTGGCTCGGGGTCCAGACCTTTGGGTCGATATCGAGGCGGTCGGGCCGCACCATCATGTCGCTGACATTTCTTCGCGCTTCTCGTGCGACAATTCTTGATCGGGCATTGGCGTGAGCCAGATGTCTGCATCGAGTCCCACCTGATGGCTCACATGACCAGTCAGCATGGGACCACCCCGAGGCTGCGACAGGTCCCCCACAAGCAGTCCAGGCCATCCCGCAACCTCGTGCACCTTTTCAGAAAGGCGCTCGAGCAGTTCGATCATGTCAGGATGGGCCCAATTGCGGTTGCGGGACAACCGCATTACCTGCCAGGTCTTTCCATTGATGGGCAATGCTTGAGCACCTGCGAGACAGCCTTTCGAGTAAAATCCGATCGAACGCACGGCCAGCGAAGCGGGCAGGGTTTTGCGGGCGAAGAGTTCTCTCGCGCCAAGGTGCCTATCGTTGGGATTGGCCAATGGTGGGAGCGGCTTCGGGTCCACGCTACCTTTATCCTGTGCCCAAACGGGCCCAGCCGCGATTGCCAGGACCATCAAGGAGGCTAGAATCTTCTTCACCTGATTACTCGTTGGTCTTCGCGAAAGGGGATCCGACCTGACGCGCCTGGGGGCGACCATGCGACTGCTCGCCGACCGCATGAGTCGGCGGGAAAATGCTGTCATATATCGCGCGGGCTTCTCGAATTAGGCGTGCTCGTTCCAACTCAGCTTTCGGGATGAATTGAATGATTTGGCCCATGTTGGCTCTCCTCACTTCTGCACGAGCGAGTCCGATTAGAAGAGCCCGGCATCAATCCGACCAGCCAGCTTCGTCAGGACCGCCGCCGTCCAAGCGCGTCCGTGATTGCGGACAATCCGTGGAAGCGCTTCGCTGATGAGAGCAAGAGCCACCGTTTCGCTCGAGACGCCCGCCGACTCCGCGCGCCTGATGGCGGATCGAATATGCGATCTCGCCTCCGAGAAGCCATCCGCTTTGCTTTCAACTTCCGGGCTCTTCCGCAACTGTGCTTGGCTCATGATGTGGCCGTTGACCATTTGTGATGTTATAACATAACATTCGGTTCGTGAACAGAGTTCGCAATCTCCCAATCAAATCCGGCTTTTAACCAGGCCTATAACTGCCCCGCGTGTGAACTGTTGGGCGAGCCACGTCCTCGGCAAGAACCTCGGACCTATCGCGGCGGGGCTACCAAGGTCGATGTTTAGGAGCCATCGCGGCACTAGGCCAACCTTCGACGATTGAAGGCGAAGCCGATGGCCAGAGCCGCAATCATGAGTATCTGAGCTGCGACCGTTTGCACGGTCGGGAACAAACCAACCAGTGAGATGCGTGGCACCGAGCGCAAGGGCGCGATGTTGACGATGCCGGCCTCTTGCAGCGCTGAGATGCCCTTCCCCGCTAGCACGACCGTCAGGACCGCCATGAGCCACGAACTGTAGGTGAAGAACTTGCCGATCGGTAGCCGGCGGCTGTATCGCAGCATCGCCCACGCGATGACCGCGAGCGCGGCGCAGGCACTCAGAGCGCCAGCGAGAATCGCGCCGCCGTTTCCCTGGCTCCAGAGCGCCGCATAGAAGAGGATGGTCTCGAACACCTCTCGATAGACGACAATGAAGGCGAGAGCTAACAGAAACCAGGCCGACCCGCCGGACAGTACCTTCGACACTTTCTCTCGGATGTAGCGCTGCCACTGATCGGCTTGCGCCTTGCCGTGCATCCAGATTCCGACCGAAAGCAGCACGACGGCGGCAAAAAGCGACCCGAAGCCCTCGGTTAGTTCCCGGCTCGCGCCGCTGATGCCGATCACCCACGTCGCGACAACCCACGTAAGAAAGCCGGCGACGAGCGCGCCGACCCAGCCTGCGTGGACGTACGGCATGAACTCCATGCGCTCGGCCTTACGGAGAAACGCGATCATGGCGACCACTATCAGTAGCGCTTCCAACCCTTCGCGCAGCAGGATGGTCGCGGCGCCGAGAAATGTCGACAAACCACTCGCGGCATCCGGCGAAAGTGCCGCCTGTGCATCGTCGAGAAGACCATCGAGGACCTGCACACGATCGGACAACGCATCGCCGGTCTCCCCACCCCGCACGGCTGCACGATACTCGCCCATGAGGTCCTCGATCCGCTCCATGAGGGTGCGGTCGCTCGCGCTCAACGCGGGCTCGATCGGCTCGAACCCGTCGAGATAGGCGGACAGAGCCAACTCGCCGGCGCGCCGGCGATCGCCTGACCGGACAGCATCGACGCTCTCCGATAGGCGGTCACGTACCAGGGAAAAAGACCCGTCCTGTTGCGCGGCCACACCTGGATGACCACGCAGATAAGCCATGAGGGCATCGGCCTTGTCCTGTCCGATCTTGGCCGCGAGCGCCGCGGACGTCGTCCCGATTAGCGTCTTCAGATCGGGAACGAGCCGACGAATTGAAGCGTCCTGCTTCCACAACCGTTCGCCTTCGTTGGCGGCGTCCGGAAAGGCGAAACGCCCAGCGTAGAACGCCAAGGCCCAGCGATCGTCTGGCGGTAGACTATCGAAGCTTGGCATTGCTGTGCCATCGAGACCTTGCGTGATGACCTGGTAGAGACCAAACACGCTGCGCTGCCGGGCTCGGTCAGCGTTGGTGAATGCGATGGGCGGCGTGTCGAGCTTGCCGGCCTCTGGACCATGCCCGTCACCGGCGGCGCCGTGACAGGCGGCGCAGTTCTGAGCGTAGAGCTTCGCTCCGCGCGCGAGATCAGGAGTCTTGTTCGGCGCAAGTGGCACGGGATAGGCCGCGAGGAGGGCCGTGGCCAGACCATGAGCTATTTCCGCGACCTGTTCCGCTTCGGCCTTGTCTGCGATGGCATGTTGCAGCCGGGCTGCCTCGGTCAGAAGGGCCTGTCGTTCTGGCTTCGGCGGCAGCGCCGCGAGCTTTTCGGCGACAGTCGCCGCGAATTCATTCTGTTCGGTATATTCCGAAGGACTGGTGACCGTACCGTGCGTGACCGCGCCCGCGTAATCGACCGCGATGTAGTCAAGCAGGCGCCAGGTCGTCTCAACGTCGCTAGTCTCCGCCTTCGCCGCCCCGAAGAAGCCGAAAGTCAGCACGACGAAAACAGCATACCGAAGCAACCGCGAATGCAGACTGACCATAATGCCCCATCAAATAGTCGGACGGTAACGGTTCGTAGCGCCAGCTTGGAAGCCGTTCAATTAGAGCCGTTCTAACAGACCTCCAGGTCAACTCCTTTTGAAGTCTGTTCTCACCGTGAGAACCTCTTTTGCGAAACAACGTCAGTGGCGACTCGGAGTGGCCAACTGGTCGTGCACACGCTTTCGGGACCGCAATGCTCCGCTCGCTGGTTGAGGAGAGGTTCCTTCCTAACCCCGCAATGTCGAGACAGTTCATGTTCATCCGCAGTTGCAGCTGCACCGATAGGTGTCAGGTCGGGATTGCTGGGGCCATTTATCGAAACCTCAAGATCAAAAAGCGTACGCCAATGGTGCACCACACGCGGACCCCAGAAGTAGTACGGAGATTGGCATGCCCGGCGAGCTCTTGAACGTCCTTCAGCGACCCACCGACCGTCGAGATCTTTCGGGCAGCGTTGGTCCGGTTTTGCGGTCGATCGGGCGGTGGAGGTTCGGTCGCGATCAATCTGGCATTCTCTGGCCCCGCCCAAGGCGGTGCAAGAGAATTCCGGCTGCTAGCACAGGGCTAGGATTCCGAATTGCGGTAGCTGCGCCTTTTCCACCTGTTCCGTCGATCCCAAACTGACGGATGCTTTCTCGATCAGTGTCGATGAAACGGTCAGTTATGAGATCGCACGAGCGGACGCGAGCAGGCAGACAAGCTCCCGTGGCGTCTCCCAAGTCGCGAGCAGTCCACACTCGTGCGCCTCGAACACCTTCAACTGATGATATATCGCCACCGAGCTCTCAGTGTGTCCGGCTGAGAGCAGGTCTTCAACAGCGCGGATCGCTTGCGCCGCAGCGGCGGGCATCGACGTTTCAAGCCAGCCGATCTGTGCCGCAACCGCTCTGGCCTCAAAGATCGCCTCGGGACGGACGGCACCGCCATCGACCTTTGCTTGGCCATGAGCTTCGGAGCCATCAACGCGCGGTCGTGCTCTTCCGCTCTCAACACCTGAATGGCCTGCCAATAGAGCTCAAATGAGCGCTCGGCCGCGTCTTCGTTTGTCGCCACAAAGGGCGGCGGGACCGGCCAGAACCTGGCAGTCCCCATCTGCATCAGGTCGTTCAACGGATACCGGCTGAGGTGCTCGAATGCACGCGCCGGGCTTTCCATCCATTTTATAACGGGTCGACCGTGCTCCACGGGGACCTCGTGGATGAGGCGCTCCACTCGTGATCGATCCAGTCGCTGTCCGGCTCGACCAGCCCGATCCAGCAATGAACGGGTCAACGGGTGCCATCGATGGTCCATCGAGACCCGCATTTGGTCCCCGGCAGGACCCGCGCCCAGGGAGGGGGCCAGTCTTGCAAGAGTCAGGCTGACTGCCCCGGCCAGTAGCTCTCTTCGTCCGATTTCCATGGCCCGACCCCCGCCCCTGCCGAGAGCCTCAGTAAATCAGGAGGTCATGCCAGTACATGTTCAACCTGATGGGATTTGGATGACCTGTGAGTTCGGCAGACCCGGGACAGGCTTACTCGGCCTTCTTCCTGGACCCGGACCGAGCGGGTCCACGGAAGAACTCGGCCGGGTCTACCCCCCAAGACATTGGCCAGCTTCCCGATGATCTCCAAGCCCACATAGGTCACCGCCCTCTCGACCCGGCTCATGTAGGCCCGGTCGACTCCGGCGTTATGGGCTAGCTGCTCTTGAGAGAGCTTCCGTTGGTGTCGGATGCGTCGAGGTCAAAAAAACCGTGCAGGTGCATGTACCCAGCCAGCCAACCTGTGGTTTAACCATCTCCGACTTTAAAACTTCAACACGTTTGCCAAACGTGGGCCAATCGGGGGACTCGGAATGTTCGAATACATTTTCGCGAACCGGGACGGCTGGACCGCCGTTCAGGTTGTCTCAATGTTGACCCCCGCGCTTGTCGCGGTCTGGATCATCGTGACCGTGACGGCCCTTCACAAACGGGGCGTCTACTTTTGGAGTCTCGGTTCGACTTGGGCCAGTATCATCATCTGCCCCAGCGCATTGGTCATAATGTGCCTCAGCGTCTGGAGCCGGCTACACGATCCGAACGCCCCCCTATTCCAGGTGCCGATCATAGCAGGAGCGATCCTCTATGCTGTCGCACTCGCGTATTCGATCTTCTATAACTACAACGCTACCAAGTCGGCGACGCTGGCCCTAAGCACCAGCATGCTGCAACAGCTAGCCGTCCTCGGTGCGATCTACCTGTACTTCCGTTTGACGGACCATGAAGAGAACCGCAGCCGGTAAAAGCTGATGAGCTTGTGACGTGCTCACACCCTTACCATGTTTGCTGGGTCTGAGCCGACTAGAATATACGATCCCGCTGATCCGGAGAACGTAGCACGTCGATTGACCGTTCCCCGTCCTCGGAGTGACCTTGCTCGGCAACGACTTGCTGTTCGTATCGCAGGGGGTCACCGTATGCAGGAAACACGACCCGCACGGCTGCATCACGAAATCCCACAGCGAAATAACGCCGGGATTGGTCGGGATGAGCAGCGAGTTGTTCCATGTGAGCGACCACGTCATCGGCACCTCCACCTGCTAACTCTTGCAACTGCTCGATGGATCGCTGCATGGTCGGCAGCGCCCCTTGAGGTGCAACCAATAGGGTCTCGACAAGAACCTTCAGCCGGGACGCGATTTGCGCACGGAGCTTGTAGAGCTCATCCGATGGCGGCATCTGTAGCCGCTTCACAAGAGCTTTGATCTCCTCCCTACTTGTGTAGAAGCGCGAGTCCCGGGCATTAAGCTCACGCTGCTCTGCCTCCTTGGAGGCGAGGCGTTCTGTGAGCTCTGATTGCTTTTCGGACAGCTCGTTGAGCTTGCCTGCAACGAAATCGGGGGGACCACCTGCCCTCAAGACCGCGTAGGTGCTTTCCATGAGTTCGGCCGCGGAGGCTAGCTCTCCGCGAATGGCCGACACTTCATGTTCAAGCCGCTTCCGCTTCTCTGCGTCTTGATTTGCATCGAGTATGCTCTCGAGATCGAGCTCCTGAACGAAGGCCAGAAAGGACGCCTCAAAATCTTGATACCGCCATCTCATGGCACCGCATCCGCGACCTCGTTGGGCACTCCCGCACACCAGGTAGGTGCCGCCACGGGTACCTGAGCCCTTGTTCTCAAATGCGACGGTCGAGTGGCAGTACGCGCATCGCGCCAAGCCTGTGAATAGGTTCGTGTAACCCGGTCCCTTACGACCAGAACCCCCGATCTTCCTCTGGGACCGTGAATGCTGCGCCCGATAAAATAAGTCCTCAGAAATGATGGCTGGAAAATAGCTCCCGATCGGCTCCCCTTCTGGGACGCGCTTACCGTCGACTTTGACGTGTGGCTGGAACTCACCCAAGACCGCACGATTCTCCAGCGTCTTGGCAAGATAGGACCTATGCCAGCCATTCTTACCGACGAATGCCGGCACCCCAGTCTTGTTGAGTCGGGCTGCGATTGAATACATCCCTAATCCCGCAGCCGAGTCGGCGAAGATCTTCCGAACGATCTCAACCCGTCCTGGGATGAACTCGTAGGAGCAGCGATCCGGCGAGAGCCGAAGCCATGCCGGGCATCGAGCGGTCATGGGCCGACCTTCCGCTGCCTGTCTGCGCTTGTTCTTCCAAGCAGCGCCCACCCGCATACTTTTTGTTTTCGACTCCTCGTGGGCGCGCTCCATGATCACCAGGGACGTGATCATGTCGACAATACCGGTGGTCTTAGCCCGATAAACTCGCTTGTCAGCAAGCGTCACGAGATTGATCCCGGCCTGAACGATGCTAAGGAACAGCGTGTGGGCAGGTAGGATTTCTTCGCGACTGAGCCGGTCAAGCGATTCGACCAAAAGATAGGATCCGCGTTCCACGGACCCCGCCTTCACGGCGGCCAGAAACTGACCCAAGGCCCCATCCCTGACGTTTGCGCCCTTGAACGCGGAAATGCCGATGTCTTCGAGCTGCGTATCATTCGCCAGCTCCAATCCGTGCTCTTCCGCATAAGCCTTCGACGCTTCAAGCTGCCGCCGTCGGCTATCCCCTTGAAGCTGGATGTCAGTCGACATACGGAGGTAGGAATAGGCCCGAGGTTTCATGATGTTGACCCCAAAAAGGGACGCCTATCCGGGATCAGGTTATTTGTACACTACATTCTCATGATCGGATCGCCTGGCGCGGGAAAATCGATGCTCGCCGCCCGCCTGCCCTCGATCCTGCCGCCGCTGTCGCCGTCCGAACTGCTCGAGGTGTCGATGATCGCTTCCGTCGCCGGTGAAATCCGCGACGGCGCGTTGACTGCGCGGCGGCCTTTCCGCTCGCCCCATCATTCCGCGAGCATGGCGGCGCTGACCGGCGGCGGCCTGCGCGCCAGACCCGGCGAGATTTCGCTGGCGCACCAGGGCGTGCTGTTTCTCGACGAATTGCCGGAGTTTGATCCGCGCGTGCTCGATTCGTTGCGCCAGCCGCTCGAAAACGGCGAGGTTTCGGTCTCCCGCGCCAATCATCGCGTCACTTATCCGGCGCGTTTCATGCTGGTGGCGGCGATGAATCCCTGCCGCTGCGGCCACGCCTATGAGCCCGGCTTCTCCTGCCGCCGCGCCCCCATCGATCGCTGCACGTCGGACTACCAGTTACGAATCTCTGGCCCACTGATGGACCGCATCGACCTGCGCATCGAGGTGCCACCCGTCACCGCCGCCGACCTGATCCTGCCTCCCCCCGCAGAAGGATCGGCGGAGGTGGCGGCGCGGGTGGCCGCGGCGCGGGCGTTGCAAACCGCGCGATATGCGGCAATCGGCTTGCCTCGAATACGCACCAACTCTGAGGCGCCCGCTTCCGTGCTGGAGACGGTGGCGCAACCGGACCAGCAGGGGCAGAAGCTGTTGCGCGATGCCTCCGAATCGATGCGGCTATCGGCGCGCGGCTATCATCGCGTGCTTCGGGTTGCGCGCACGCTGGCCGACCTCGACGGCGCGGATAAGATCACGCGACTGCATCTGGCCGAAGCCCTCTCCTATCGCGCGCTGTCAGACGATGTGAGGCGGGCGGCTTGAGGAAAAGAAGCGGCGAGCCCCAATGTCGCCGTACCCACGTCGTACAGGATGAAGTGCAATGCAAGCGCACCGACGACCAACACGCCATAAAAGACGTAACTCCAACCGCCGCAGCAGCCCCCGAGCACCAGTGTAGTGAACGCTACCCAGAGGCGCACAGAGGCTTAATTGTGACCGCTGCGATAACGGTGGAGAACGCGCGCACTCAAGTACCCACGCGCCATGATGAGGCCGAAGAGCAGCGGCGTGGCGCCAAAGTCCTTTTTTGAAGTCGAGAGGGGCGAGATTTAAGGCGGTCAGCGGCGACGCCTTTAGTCCTGACGATCTTGAAGCCGGGCCCGACTCTCGAACTAAAAGCGCAGGGGTAACGAGGGAGAGGCTCATTTTGCCATTGAGAAAAACATCTGCTGATGCGTTCCAAGGCCCTTGTCTTGCGGCAAAAAAGGAACACCCGCACTCGCGATTGTGATTTGGCTCTGGGCACCATTGTGAAGCGGTTCACAACTTCGGAGCAGGAGACCGGCATAAGGTTAAAAGTTCGGCAGACTGCTCACCCGCAACGACGCAGAGGGCTGACATGAAGCCAGAACGGATCCAATGGAAACGGACGAAACGCAGGAACCAATTGCTGCTCGATAAAGTCTATGATGTTGTTACCGAAGAATTTTCCCGCGACGCGATGGCGTCGCTTGCCACCGTACTCGCGCATATCTGCAATCATCACCGATGTCGCAAAGCCGAAGGCCATTGAGGCTTTTGGCAACGTCTATGACGAAACTCGCGACGAGCTGTCCCCGAGAAACCAATGACCTCGACGTTGACGGAACGTCCCCTCAGCCCCACATGGTCGCCACAGGTTGGCATTGGGGCACATATGTCAGACCCTATGGCAGTCAGCCGACGCCTCGTGGCGGTCTTCGCAGCGGATGTCGAAGGCTACAGCCGCCTCATGGGCGCTGACGAGGTCGGCACGCTCGAAGGGCTTACCGAGCGACGTGCGATCCTCGACAGGATCATTGGGGAACACAGGGGCCGCATAGCAAACACGGCGGGCGATAGCGTGCTCGCCGAGTTCGGCAGTGCTGTGGATGCCGTTCGGTGCGCGGTGGAAGCGCAGACTGCGCTGGCCCAAGCGAACTCAAGTCGAGCACCCGAACGCCGCATTTGTTTCCGCATCGGGATCCACATCGGCGACGTAATGGTGCGCGCCGGGGACCTCTTCGGTGACGGTGTGAACATTGCCGCGCGGCTACAGTCCATTGCGAACCCCGGAGCCGTTTGTATTTCCGGTGCAACATACGATCAGGTGCGCAAGGTCCTGCCGGTGACCTTTGCGGAGCTTGGTGCCCTGCACATCAAGAACATTCATGAGCCGATCAGAGCGTATCACGTGTGCGCGCCGAATGAAGCGAGCGACGCTGCGCCCGCGCATGTCGCTGAGGCGGAGAACCTGCCTCCGATCCCTGACAAACCTTCCATTGCGGTACTTCCGTTTCAGAACATTAGCGGCGATCCCGAGCAGCAGTATTTCGCTGATGGTATGGCCGAAGACATCACTACAGCGCTGTCGCGGTTCAAGTCGCTGTTCGTAATCGCCCGGAACTCTGCGTTCAGCTACAAGGGTAAGGCGATTGACGTAAAACGCGTGGGTCGCGAACTGGGTGTTCGATATGTGCTGGAAGGCAGCGTGCGCAAGGCCGGAAGCAGATTGCGAATTGCGGCTCAGCTGATCGACGCTGCGAGTGGAGCCCACATATGGGCAGAGCGGTTTGACGGCGCGCTGGAGGATGTTTTTGAGTTCCAGGATGAGGTCACAGAGAAGGTAGTCGGGGCCATTGCTCCGAGGGTGGAACGGGCCGAGATAGTACGCGCTTGGCGTAGGCCTCCCAGCAACACCGATGCCTACGATTGCTACCTGAGAGGTCTGGCGTGCCTTTCCCCCATGACAGTGGAGGGTTTGGAGCAAGCGTTGCATCTGTTCACGAAGGCGAGCGCTCTCGATCCCGACTACGCATCCGCCTACGGGATGGCGATGCACTGTCATGCCCATCGCTTTGACTTACTTCTGGCAGAGGCAGACGACATTGCGCATAGGAGAAGCGAAATATCACGACTTTGGCCGATTGTCGCACGGGTAGGTCAGGATGACAGCGTGGCTTTGGGCGAGGCTGCGTGGGCGGTGGCCTATCTGCTCCAAGACCTCTCGTCAGCAAGGCAACTCATTGACCGGGCCCTCGAACTGAACCCCAATCTTGCCAGTGCGTGGGCAATTAGCGGCTGGCTCAACACCTGGCAGGGACATCCTGACTTGGCGATTGAGCACCTTGGCCGTGCCCAACGGCTCGACCCTGGATCGCTCAGACTTACAAGTTTTGCGGCGATGGCGCACGCCCGCTTTTTCCTGGGCGAATATGAGAAGGCGCTAGGTCTGGCAGAAGAGATGCTCCGGCACAGTCCGGACGCACATGTCTGCTTGCGCATCGGAGCCGCCAGTGCTGCGTTTGCCGGCCACATCGACACGGCACATGGATTGGCCGCCCGCTTGCAAGTCGTTGACCCGGCATTCGGCGTTTCCCGCCTCAGGGAATACCTCGGGCCCTATCAGAAGTCCGCGTTCGTGGAAAAGTACGCGGAAGGCCTGCGCCTCGCAGGACTGCCCCAATGAGCCCAGTGCTGCGTCTCTGTGGCGAACACGCGGGAGACGATGTGAGGCGGGCGGCATAGGGTAGCCCTGACTCACCAAGAATTCACATCACCGGTCCGCCCTGCGAACGCAGAGGGCCATAATCACCAACGCCGGTTGATTTCAAGGCCGTCTCTCTTCGCGCCAAAAGCAGGGCCGCGGCGTCTGGGTCCTGGATCATGATGCGATTAAGTGGAATCGCATCATGATCTCATCTCTTGGTTTGAGCATGATCTCCGCGCAAACGCGTTCCGCGTTTGTCGCGAGGGAAAACCGGTTTCCACTTTGCGCCAACGCGGCCCTTCGGGTCCGGATCATGCTCCAGCGTGCGCGGCGACGACATTGGTGTGCCGCTTGACAGTTGAAAAAACAGCAAGTCGCAAACTGATTTGCCCGTCGTGCCAATCTGCCGCAGCCGCTGGCGCTTGCCGCTTGACCCCGAAACACTTCACGATCTGCAACGTCCCGCCTCATCAACAAGGGGCGTTTCGCGATCGTCACGAACGTTGGGCGCGGGATGCGATGGACGTGAGCGCGCGGCTGACGAAAGCGCGCCTCACGGACGGCGAAGTCGTGTGGTCCTGACATCCCGACGCTGATGTCAAGCCTGTCGAGGCGATGATCTCTCAGGCGATGGTGGCAACAAAGCCCGGCTCACCAAGGAGAGCGCGAAATAAGCCGTTAAAACCATTCGCGCGGGGAATGCCGGACGAAAGCGGTGTGATCCGTGGTGACTTGCTCGTGTGCTTTTTTTCATTCGCACGCGAGGCTGCGGGGCGCGTCGATCGCCCGGCATTCCCTGCGCCCTTGATCCTTCGAGGGCAGGTTTCCTTAAAGCCAACTTGCGGCGCGCGCGCCGCGAGATCGCACCAGCGTGGCTGCGACGGGCTCGCTGTCATTCCGGGATGGTCTGAAAGACCAGACCCGGAATCTCGGAGTCCCAATGGAGAGCATCTTGCGCGTCAACTCCCCGGTAACGAGTTTTGTTTACGCTCCGCCAACCATAAGCCCTGCGTGTGGAGGGCTTGCGTTGATTGGGTGGCGTGCGATGTTGCGTTTGAAAGTTCTACTCTTTTCCGTTCCACTGATTGCCGGTGCGGTCATCGCCGCTGGCTACCTGTTCCCGGCCTCACATCCCTGCATCGCGGTCGACGACGCTTCGGTCGAAATCTCCGACCTGCCCTGGCATGCCGACCTCCATGTCGCCTTCACCGACGATCCCGCATCGGCAACCGTGCGGGTCGGACTCTCGGAAAACCCGGAGACTGCCGACTTTGCCGTTGTGGACGATGCGGAGGACGCAGATCAGAGCGCCTGCGCGGCCAACCCGGCCACCCGGCTCGTGACGGTGTCGGTCTATCCCGCGAAAGACGAACCCGTGATCTATCTCTCGCATGACGGCCCGGCCGATTTCCGGATCTATGTCCGCTCGAAAAGCTTCTCTGAGCGCGACGCGGCAGCGCTCGTCGTCGGTGCCGGAAGCGGCCAACATGGTGGACACGCCTCGCTCAGTGGTCTGATTCTAACATTCGCAACCCGTTTCGGGAGGCACCTTTGCGAATGTTAGAATCAAAGGACCACTAGCAAATATAGTTCTCTAGTGGAGTTTTGGTTTTGACATTCGCGTTTCACGAGTTTGCGGCTGGGCTGGTAGCGAATGTCAAATCCACTCCACTAGCGCATGATCCGGACCCGAAGGGCCGCGTTAGCGCAAAGTGTGCAGCGGTTTTCCGAAGCGACAAACGCGAAACGCGTTTGCGCGGAGATCATGCGCAAACAAGAAACTAAAGCGCGTTGGCGTCGACATAAGTCATCGCGTTTTAGCGGCTTAACACTTCGTCAACCCTGTTCTCAAGCCGACGTCGAAAACCATGCGCCCTAAAACCCTTTGCAAGGTCGCTGCCACATCTTCGGTGTCAATCAAAACGACAATTGCGACGTGAAAGTCAGGGTAATCGGGCGATGGGGCGGATTCGTTGGATCAAGTTGCGCATACGCCGCTTCGCACGGCGCCACCCCTGGATCATCTTCTCCGTTCGATCGTTCATGGTATTTTCCGCCACCTTCGGCGGCGCGTATGGATTCATCGTCGGCAGCCGCGCGGAAAATTCCGGCTATGACCCGAATGCCTTTGCGATCGGGGCGAGCTTCTTGTTCGCGCTTGCCTGCCTCGGGCTTGCCATGCAGAGCATGCGCTTGCGATTCCTGCACAGGAAGCTTGGCAAGGTCGCGATCCATAACGAGGCGCTGGTCGATCGCAACTGGGAATTGAAGGAAGCCGAGGAACGCGCCCGCAGCCTGTTCGAATCGCAAGGCGATCTGATCGTGCTGCGCGACGCGGACGGCCGCATCACCTTCGCCAACGACGCTTTTTGCGAACTCGCCGGCAAACCGCGCGACGCGCTGATCGGCAGCCCCTTCCAGCTCACCATTCTCGAGCAGGGCGAGAGCGCGATCGAGCCGAACGGCACCAGAATTCATGATCAGAAGATCGCAACTTCGCTCGGACCGCGCTGGATCGCCTGGCGCGAAGGGCTGGTTCGCGTCGATGCAGGCGCACCTGCCGAGACACGATGCGTCGGACGCGACGTCACCGACCGCACCGAGACCGAGCGCGCGCTGGCCGAGGCGCGCGACCAGGCCGACGCCGCCAACCGCGCCAAATCGCGATTCCTGGCGATGGCGAGCCACGAGATCCGAACGCCGCTCAACGGCATCATCGGCATGAGCGGCCTCCTGCTCGACACCGCCTTGACGGGCGAGCAGATGACCTATGCGAAGGCCGTCAAGACTTCGGGCGACGCGCTGCTCGCGCTGATCGAGGAATTGCTGGATTACTCCAAGATCGAGGCCGGCAAGATCGATCTCGAACATCGGCCGTTCGCACTCCACGCCCTGATTGAGGACATCACCGAACTTCTGGCGCCGCGGGCACAGGCGCGAAAGCTCGAAATCGCCGCCTATATCGACGAGGACCTGCCGGCGCAGGTGATCGGAGACGCCGCGCGGCTGCGCCAGGTGCTGCTCAACCTTGCCGGCAACGCGATCAAATTCACCGAAAAAGGCGGCGTGGCGCTGATGGTCGAGCCCGGCATATGGCCCAACGAAATCAGCTTCTTCGTGCGCGATACCGGGATCGGCATCGCGCCGGAGGCGAAAGAGCGGATTTTCCGCGAATTCGAACAGGCCAACGACAGGATCGCCAGAAACTATGGCGGCACCGGACTCGGCCTGAGCATCTCCGAGCGCATCGTCAGGCGCATGGGCGGCCGCATCACCCTTGAAAGCGCCCCCGGCGCGGGCTCGATCTTCGAAGTGGCCCTTCCGCTTCCCTCCGCCGGCCGTGGCGGCGGACCGCAAGGCCTCGAAAGCCCGGATTTTGCCGGCAAATCGATCATGCTGGTGGCGCCGCAAACGATCGAGGCGTCGTTGATCGCGCGCCGGCTCGGACGCTGGGGCGCTCAGACCTGCGTGGTCTCGGACACGGCCGTTGCGCAAGCCCTGCTGCCGGAGCGGACATGGCAGGCGGTTCTGCTCGATCACGCCCTCGGCCCGGAGGAGGTCGAAGCACTGGCCGAGGCCGCAAAGCCCTATGCCAGGCAACGCATCGTCATGTTCACGCCGGCGAGCCGGCATGAACTCCGATCCGCCTCGACCGCCTCGTCCTTGACCGGCTATCTGGTCAAACCGCTGCGCGCGGCTTCGCTCGCGGCCCGCCTGCTCGCGGAAGAAACTCCCGCGCCGGAGATCGCAGCCGGCGCCATGGTCGAACTTTCCGACGGGACCGAGGTGAAAGTGGCTGCCGCCACGCGCGGCCTTTCGGTGCTGGTGGCCGAAGACAACGAGATCAATGCGCTGTTGATGCGATCGCTTCTGACTCGGCTCGGCCATCAAGCGGTCGTCACCACCAGCGGCGAAGAAGCGCTGGAATCCTGGCTATCGGCGAAATCCGCCGGCACGCCTTACGACCTCGTGCTGATGGACATCCAGATGCCGGGTCTCGATGGCATCGAGACCACCAGGCGCATCCGCGCCCGCGAGGCCGACAGCTCCAGCCGCCAGACGCCGATCCTCGCCCTGACCGCCAACACGCTGGTGGAAGATCGCTATGCCTGTTTCGAAGCGGGAATGGATGGTTTTCTGATCAAGCCGCTCGATCGCGAAAAGCTTGCCGACGCGCTCGCTGGCCTGGCTGCCGCAAAGCACGTCGCTGCGTGAGCGCAATCCACCCATTCCTCCGCGCCAGCTTGACGTCGTCGCTGATTCCCCTGAGCCTGATGCCAATCAAAAACGTCTCTCAGGGGCTGGAGAAGAACCGCATGCAGTTCTTCCATGAGCTCATGGGCTTTCTCGACGAGGAAAGACCGCGTGCCTTGAAATGAGTGCGGATTTTTGGCCCTGCTACAAACGCCGCAGCGCCACCATTTCCACCACATGGTCGGCGCCCTTTTTCAGGATCAAGGTTGCGCGCGGCCGCGTCGGCAGAATGTTGTCTTCGAGGTTGGCAAGGTTGGTACGCTCCCAGATCGCAGTTGCGGTCGCGATCGCTTCATCGTCGGAAAGCAGCGAATAGCGATGGAAATAGGATCGCGGATCGTGGAACGCCGTGTCGCGAAGTGTGAGAAAGCGCGTGATATACCAGTCGCGCAATACCGATTCCTCGGCGTCGATATAGACGGAGAAATCGAAGAAGTCGGAAACCACGGCTATCGCCTTGCCGTCGCGCGGAAGCCGGCCGGTTTGCAGGACATTGACGCCTTCGACGATCAGAATGTCGGGCCGGTCGATCTCGATCCACTCGTTCGGAATGATGTCGTAGGTCAAATGCGAATAGACTGGCGCGCGCACCGGCCGCCGCCCGGCCTTGATGTCGCTGAGGAATGCCAACAGCATCGGCAGATCATAGCTTTCGGGAAAGCCCTTCTTCTGCATCAGGCCTTGCCGCTCCAGCACCGCATTGGGAAACAGAAACCCGTCGGTCGTTATCAGATCGACCTTCGGCCGCGGCGACCAGCGCGCCAGGAGCGCCTGCAGCACGCGCGCGGTGGTGGACTTGCCCACCGCAACCGAGCCCGCCACACCGATGATGTAGGGCATCTTGCGATCGCGGATGCCGAGAAACTGGCGTTGTGCCTGATAGAGCCTGTGCGCCGCATCGACGTAGATCGACAACAGCCGCGACAGCGGCAGATAGATATCCTCGACCTCCTGGAGATCGAGCCGGTCATGCATGGAGCGCAGTCTTGCGAATTCGCCGGGCTCCAGCGTCATCGGCGTATCTTCGCGCAGACGCGCCCACTGCTCCCGGGAAAATATCCGGTACGGATTGTACACTTGCTCCGGTGCACGAACATCCATGACGCCGCCTCTCACCTGTTCGCGTCGGGCGCGGCCCGAACGCCGGTCAATCGCGCTTGCGCGCCGCCTTCTCTTCGAGTCCGGACATACCGGTCCGTTGCTCGAGCGCGGCTTCGACTTCCTCGAGCTTCACGCCGCGCGATTTCAAAAGCACCAGCAGATGAAACAACAGGTCTGCGCTTTCCGCGATCAAATGGTCGCGGTCCTTGCCGATGGCGGCGATCACGGTCTCCACCGCCTCCTCGCCGAGCTTTTTGGCGCAATGCTCCGACCCCCTGTCCAGGAGCTTGCGGGTGTAAGACGCCTCCCCGCCCGACTCGGCGCGGGCATCGACGATGCTGGCCAGATCATGAATCGTGAAACGCGACATCAACTCGGCTCGATCGAATCAACTCGATATGCATGGCTCGGCAAGGAAGGGCAGCCGTCAAGAAGACCTGTAGCACTTCCCTCACAAAGAGTCGTCAGGGATCGAGCCGCATCGGCAGCCCGGCACGCGCCATATGGTCCTTGGCCTCACGTATGGTAAATTCACCAAAATGAAAGATCGATGCCGCGAGCACGGCCGTGGCATGCCCTTCGCGGATGCCCTCCACCAGATGGTCGAGATTGCCGACCCCGCCGGAGGCTATGACCGGGACCGGGACGCTATCGGCGATCGAGCGGGTCAGCGGCAGGTCGAACCCCTGCCGGGTGCCGTCCCGATCCATCGAGGTCAGCAGGATTTCGCCGGCGCCGAGCGATACCACTTCCTGGGCATATTCGATGGCGTCGATCCCCGTGGGATTGCGCCCGCCATGGGTGAAGATTTCCCAGCGGTCGGAGCTCGTCCCGCGCTTCACCCGCTTGGCGTCGATCGCAACCACGATGCACTGGTCGCCGAACTTTTCCGCCGCTTCCTTGACGAATTCGCGGCGGTTCACCGCGGCAGAGTTGATCGACGCCTTGTCGGCGCCGGATCGCAGCAGCGTCTTGATGTCTTCGATCGTGCGCACGCCGCCGCCGACCGTCAGCGGCATGAAGCAGGCTTCAGCCGTGCGGCGCACCACATCCAGCATGATGCCGCGGTTTTCATGGGTCGCCGTGATGTCGAGGAAGCAGAGCTCGTCGGCGCCGGCGGCGTCGTAGGCGATCGCCGCTTCGACGGGATCGCCCGCGTCGCGCAGATCGACGAAATTGACGCCTTTGACCACCCGTCCGTCCTTGACGTCGAGACAAGGGATCACGCGCACCTTGAACATTCGAAGCTCCTAAATCTCCGTCTCGCGATTGATCCTTGCGAAAGACCCGTGCCCGCTTTTCCGGATCATGCGCTACGCGGCAGCGCGCGCGCTTCGGATCAACGCCAGCGCGGCTTGAGGGTCGAGGCGGCCATCATAGAGCGCGCGACCGACGATCGCGCCGGCGAGTTTCCTGGCGTGGGGCGCAAGCAGCGCGGTGACGTCGTCGAGCGAAGCAAGGCCGCCCGAGGCGATGACGGGAATCGAGATGCGTTCGGCGAGCGCAATGGTGGCATCGAGGTTGAGGCCCTTCAAAAGCCCGTCGCGCGAAATGTCGGTAAAGATGATGGCCGCGACGCCTGCATCCTCGAACCGTCTCGCAATATCGAGCGCGGTCACTTCCGAGGTTTCGGCCCAGCCCTGGACCGCGACCTTGCCGTCGCGCGCATCCAGCCCGACCGCGACTCGTCCCGGGAATGTTTTCGCTGCGGCCTTGACCAGTTGCGGATCGCGCACCGCCGCGGTGCCGATGATGACCCGCGCGATGCCTTTTGTAAGCCAGGCTTCAACCGTCTTCAGATCGCGGATACCGCCGCCGAGCTGCACCGGCATGCTGACTGCCGCCAGCATCGCCTCGACCGCGTGGGCGTTCATCGGCTTGCCGGCGAACGCGCCGTCGAGATCGACCACATGCAGATATTCGAACCCTTGCGCGGCGAAGCTCGCGGCCTGCGCGGCGGGATCGAGGTTGAAGACGGTGGCGCGCGCCATGTCGCCCTGCTCCAGGCGCACGCAGTGGCCCTCCTTCAAATCGATGGCGGGAAAAAGGATCACGGCTTCCACTTCAAGAAGTTCGAGATCAGAGCCAGGCCAAAACGCTGGCTCTTTTCCGGGTGAAATTGCGTGCCGAACGTGGTGTCCCGGGCGACGATGGCCGTCACCGGTCCGCCGTAATCGGCGCGCGCCAGCACGTCCGACTGGTTGGTCGCGTTGAGATGGTAGGAATGGACGAAATAGGCATGCCTGCCCTTCGGGCCGAGGGGCAAGCGCTCGAGCACCGGGTGTTCGGCGACCAGATCGAGCGTGTTCCAGCCCATATGCGGAATTTTCAGCTCCGCATCGCGCGGCGAAATCTTTTCGACATCGCCGGCGATCCAGTCAAATCCGTCGGTGGTCACATACTCTTTGCCGCGGGTTGCCATCAGCTGCATGCCGACACAGATGCCGAAAAACGGCCGCGCCTTGTGCCGCACCGCCTCCGTCATCGCTTCGATCATGCCGTCGAGTGCGTCCAGGCCGCGGCGGCAATCGGCGAACGCGCCGACGCCGGGAAGCACGACGCGGTCGGCACGAAAGACCGCGTCTGGATCGCGGGTCACGACGATCCTTTCCGGAGCATCCAGGCTCCGGCTTGCGCGCTCGAACGCCTTGGCGGCGGAGTGCAGATTGCCAGAACCGTAATCGATGATCGCAACACTCAACGCGATGCTCCCGGCTCCGGAAACAGACCGATGATCTCGTCGCGAGAAGGCGGCAACGGTCGCGAAAATGCCTGGCCAGGAACGTCCCGGGTCGGCGGTGGCGCGCCGCGATCGACCGATGATTGATCGTTGCCCGGCGCGCGTCGCTTGGCGGTCCAGCGGTCGAAGAAGCGCCGCTCTGCCGCCTCCTCGTCGTCGGCGACCACGATATCGAGCTGACGCCAGTTGCGCCGCGACAAGTTCCAGCGCTTCAGGGTCGAAGCCTCGAAGCCCAACAGCAGCGCAAGCAGGCCATCGACGAGAAAGACCGCCGCCGGGCCAAGGCCGAAGCGAATCATCGCGACATCCACGACAATCATCAGAACGATCCAGCCAATCAACGCCAGCCACAGACGGTTCCAGGCAAGCCACACCACGCCAAACAGCGCAGCCCAGACGTGAAAACCGTCGCGAACGAAGGTGAAGCGATCCGTGGTCCGGAGATCCCAGTTGCTGGTCGCCGGAGCGTGCACTGTGTAAACCGGCATCATCACTCTCCGCTGAGAAGGAAAGTCAGCCGCCGAGCTGACCCTTGGTCGATGGCACTTCGCCCGCGGAGCGCGGGTCGATGGCGACCGCCGCCCGCAACGCCCTCGCCAGACCCTTGAAACAGGATTCGGCGATATGATGGCTGTTCTCGCCATATAGGGTCTCGACGTGCAAAGTCACGCCGGCATTGACGGCGAAAGCGTTGAACCATTCCCGCACCAGTTCAGTATCGAATTGGCCGACCTTGTCGCGTGGAAATTCAACCTTGAAGACCAGCACCGGCCGGCCGGAAATATCGATCACCACACGCGACAGGGTTTCATCCATCGGCATCAGCACGCTGGCGTAGCGGGTAATTCCGGCCATGGTGCCAAGCGCCTGCTTCACGGCCTGCCCCAGCGCAATGCCGACGTCCTCTGTGGTGTGGTGGTGGTCGACGTGAAGATCGCCGACCGCCTTCACCGAGATGTCGATCCCCGAATGCCGCGCCAAAAGCTCGAGCATATGGTCGAAGAAACCGATCCCGGTCGCGACACTGGACACGCCGGTTCCATCGAGGTTGACCCCAACCTCGATGTTCGTTTCCTTGGTCTTGCGCTTGACGGTGGCGCTGCGCATGAAAAAGCTTCCCTTGACCCAAAACGCGGCCGTTTTATCAGGCTGGGCCAGCCTTCGCCACTGCGGGATAGTGCTTAAGGGGACGAACTTCCGCCTATGGTGACTGAAATCGAGCCGCTTTCCGGTCCAATGCATTTTCCTGGTACGAAGGATGGTCCGTTGGCTCAAAAAACGCTGTGTTGTAAGCCTGCGCGCCAGCCCCTAAATCTGGCCGAACACGAGGTACACCATGCAAGCATCACCCAACGGGACGCCACCGGTCTGGCACGGCACCACTATTTTGACAGTTCGCAAGGGCGGCAAGGTGGTGATCGGCGGCGACGGCCAGGTTTCGATCGGCCAGACCGTGATCAAATCCAACGCCAAAAAGGTCCGTAAACTCGGCAAGGGCGATGTCATCGGCGGCTTTGCCGGTGCGACCGCCGACGCGTTCACCCTTTTCGAGCGGCTGGAAAGCAAGCTTGAGCAATATCCCGGCCAATTGACCCGCGCCGCGGTCGAACTCGCCAAGGATTGGCGCACCGACCGCTACTTACGGCGGCTGGAGGCGATGATGATCGTCGCCGACAAGGATGTGTCGCTGGTCCTGACCGGCACGGGAGATGTGCTCGAACCGGAAGCGGGCGTGATGGCGATCGGATCCGGCGGCAACTATGCCTTGGCGGCCGCACGTGCCTTGGTCGATTCCGACAAGGATGCCGAGACCATCGTAAGACGGGCGCTGGATATCGCCGCCGATATCTGCGTCTACACCAATCGCAGTGTGACCATAGAGACGTTGGGCGGCTGAGCATGAGGACTTATGCGTTCCGCCCGATGTCGGCCAAAGACCTGCCGACCATCAAGCGCTGGCTCGGGACGCCTCATGTTACTCAATGGTGGCACGACCCTTCGGAGCAATTCGAGCTTGTCAGCGGCGACCTCGATCATCCTGACATGGCGCAGTTCATCGTCGCCGCGGATGAACGAGAATTCGCTTACCTGCAGTGCTACATCGTGAGCACCTGGAATAGCGGCTTGGGCCCACAACCGGAAGGCACGCGCGGACTTGATCAATTCATTGGCGAAGCCGACATGCTCGATTGCGGTCATGGCTCGGCGTTCATCCGGACTTTCACCGAGCTCTTGCTCGCCGCCGGCACGCCGCGCGTCGTCATCGATCCCGATCCAGCCAACGCGCGCGCCATCCGCGCCTACGAGAAGGCCGGTTTCTGCCGCGACAGGGTCGTCGAAACGCCGGATGGGCCGGCGCTGCTGATGGTTCGCGATTCATGACGATCGCCCGCAGCACGCCGGCGATGTCCGGTCTATCAGGCTGGCAATGGACGCTGATGGCAGCCGGGCTGATCGTTCTTCAGGCATCGATCCTGTTTTCGATGGGTCGCCTTCCGATCTGCGCTTGCGGCTATGTGAAGTTCTGGCACGGCGTGGTGCGGAGTTCGGAGAATTCGCAACACCTGACCGACTGGTATACGTTTTCGCATATCATCCACGGCTTCCTGTTTTATGCCGCGACCTGGTTTGCGCTTCCGCGGCTTGCATGGCCTGCCCGCCTGATCGTGGCGATGCTGATCGAAGGCGGTTGGGAGGTGGTTGAAAACTCCAACTGGGTGATCGAGCGCTATCGTTCCGCCACCGTCTCGCTCGATTATTTTGGCGACAGCATCGTCAACTCGGTCTCCGACACGCTGTCCATGGTCGCAGGTTTCCTGCTGGCGCGAAAACTGCCGATCGCGCTGACCGTGGCCCTTGGTCTCGCGTTCGAGATTGTGGTCGGGCTCCACATTCGCGACAATCTCACGCTGAACATTCTCATGCTGATTCACCCCTTTGAGGAAATCCGGCAATGGCAGGCCGGACCGCCGATCGTCTGACGCCCGCTTGTGCAGCAAGGCATTCCGACATAGCTAGGACCCATGACCGACTTCTCTCCCCGTGAAATCGTTTCCGAACTCGACCGCTTCATTGTCGGCCAGACCGATGCCAAGCGGGCCGTTTCCATCGCCTTGCGCAACCGCTGGCGGCGCCAGCAGCTGATCGGCAGCTTGCGCGAGGAAGTGCTGCCGAAGAATATTTTGATGATCGGACCGACCGGCGTCGGCAAGACCGAGATCGCGCGCCGGCTGGCCAGACTTGCCGGCGCGCCATTCATCAAGGTCGAAGCGACGAAATTCACCGAGGTCGGCTATGTCGGCCGCGATGTCGAGCAGATCGTGCGTGACCTCGTCGAAGTCGCGATCGCCCAAACCCGGGAGCGAAAGCGCAAGGACGTGCAGGCCCGCGCGCAATTGGCCGCCGAAGAACGCGTGCTCGATGCGCTGGTTGGCGCCAATTCCAGCGCCGCAACGCGCGATTCCTTCCGCAGGAAGCTGCGCGCCGGCGAACTCAACGACAAGGAGATCGAGATCGAGACGCAATCCTCGGGCGGACTGCCGATGTTCGAGATTCCAGGGATGCCCGGCGCGCAGATGGGCGCGATCTCGATTGGCGATATCTTCGGCAAACTGGGCGGCCGAACCAAGACTCGCCGGCTGAGCGTTGCCGGCTCGCATGAAATCTTGGTCAACGAGGAATCCGACAAGCTGCTCGACAGTGATCAACTGGTCCAGGAATCCATCACCGCGGTGGAGAACAACGGCATCGTGTTCCTCGACGAGATCGACAAGATTTGCGTCCGCGACGGCCGTATCGGCGGCGACGTCTCGCGCGAGGGCGTGCAACGCGATCTGTTGCCGCTGATCGAGGGGACCACGGTATCGACCAAGCATGGGGCGGTCAAAACCGACCACATCCTGTTCATAGCATCCGGCGCCTTCCATATCGCCAAGCCTTCGGACCTCTTGCCGGAACTGCAGGGACGCCTGCCGATCCGCGTCGAACTGGAGCCTCTGACCCGCGATGACCTGCGACGCATCCTGACCGAACCCGAGGCGTCGCTGATCAAGCAATATGTCGCGCTGATGCAGACCGAAGGCGTGACGCTGGAAATCACCGACGGCGCCATCGACGCGCTTGCCGACGTCGCGGTCGCCGTCAATTCGGCGGTAGAAAATATCGGCGCCAGGCGCCTGCAAACGGTGATGGAGCGTGTGCTCGACGAGATCTCGTTTACCGCTCCGGACCGGCATGGTGAGACGGTGAAGATCGACGCCGATTATGTCCAAAAGCACGTCGGCGATCTCGCCAGAAACGCCGACCTGAGCCGGTTTATCCTCTAGTCCAAGCGGACAGTTCAGGTTTCCAAATTCCCTTTCAGGTTCTCGATCGCCGGATGCGCACATAAAGCGCGCCCTCGCCCCCGTGACCGACATGGGCTGCTTCGAAGCCGACCACGAGGTTACGGAATTCCGGCTGACTGAGCCATTGCGGCACCTGGCGGCGCAGCACGCCACGCTCGGCTTCCGCGCCGCTAATCTTGCCCTTGCCGGTGATGATAAGCACGAAGGTCAGACCGTCCTGGTGTGCACGATGCAAAAAGCTCGAGAGTGCGCGGTGGGCGCGGGCCTGGGTCATTCCGTGCAAATCGAGGCGAGCTTCGATTTCTTTCTGGCCGCGTGAAAGTTGCGAGCGCTCGCGGCGCCCCAACGACGCCAGCGGCGGCATTGCGGGCTTCGCGATTTTCGGCGGGCTCCCGCGCGGCGTCGATGGCGGCAAGACTGCCGGCTTTGCAGCGAGATGAGCCTTCGTGTCGGACGAGCCGGCGTCCGGCTTTGCCGCGCGATGCTTTTTCCGTAGCGGTTTTGTCTGCTTCGCAACGCTCTCCCAGAGTGCGCGTTCTTCCTCGCTCAAGATGCGCTTGCGGCGCAGCGCCGACAATTCCCAGAGCGGAATCGAGGGTGGCCGCTTCATTGGCCGTTCCGATCATGGCGGAGGTGGCGGCGATTCGGATCGCTGCCTGGCTTGATCGCGGGGCGAGGTTCTGGAAGCGGCACCCTGCCCGTCACCGTCGACCCGGCCGCAACGCTGGAAGAGCTTGCGCCACTCTTCTGGTTTTTGGCTTGATCCTTCAAGGCATCGACGGGTGGAAACAGTTTTGCGATTTTCTCTGACGGCCGCGGGTCCGGGAGGGGCATTTTTCGGCCGCGTGCGACCGGATCGAGACCTTTCGGCACGAGCATGACAAATCGCATGTTGTGGCGAAAGCGGCCGGCGATGCGACCGGCCTCAGCACCGGCGCCGTAATAGATATCGGCGCGCGCGGGTCCCGTGATCGCCGAGCCGGTATCCTGCGCCACCATCAGGCGGTGAAACGGCGTCTTCGATAGCTCTGACTGGATCGGCAGCTCGCCTTCGATGAAGAAAGGCGTACCGTAAACGTGCAGCGACTTGTCGACTGCAATCGAGCGGCCCGGCGTCAGCGGCACGCCCTGCGCGCCGACTGCTTCGTCCTTGTCGGAAAGTGGCACCTCGTGAAAGAAAACGTAAGCGCGGTTCTGCCGTCGCAATTCGTTAGCGCCATCCGGGTTCTGGTCCATCCATTCCCTGATCTTCTGCATCGACATCTGCTCTTTCGGGATGATGCCGCGATCGATCAGGATGCGGCCGACCGCCGTATACGGATAGCCGTTGTGCGAATCGTAGTTGATGCGGATGGTCGTGCCGTCTTCGAGTCGGATCCGCGCCGAGCCCTGAATTTGCGCGAAAAGAAGGTCGGTCTGATCCTTGAGCCAACAGATTTCGAGGCCTCGGCCGGCAATCGCGCCGTCCTCGATCTCGGCCCGATCGTAATACGGCACGAGCTTGCGACGGCCGATCTTGCGAAATACCTGGCCCTTGTTGGGCAAACTCGGCGCCTCTTGCCTGAAGCCACGGACGAACAAGTTCGATGGACGCCGATACACCGGCACGTTGTAGACGTCGGTCGGGGTCCGCGACCCGTCGAGGACCGGTTCGTAATAGCCAGTGACGAAGCCCGCATCCTCCCCGAGCCGCGAAATCCGCAACGGAAGAAAATGCTCTTCGAAAAAAGTGCGGGCCCTGGCGCCGTCGGTAATTTCAAGCGCCCTCGCGGCGCGGCAGGGTTCAGTCAGCGAAGATCCAAGCGCCTTGGGTTCGGCGAGCGCTTTTTGCTGCCCCCCAATCGAGACGCAGCTCGCGCGAAACGCCTTGAACGCCTGCAGATGATCGTCCGATCGCCAGCCGCCGATGTCGCTCCACGCGGCCGGCGCATACTGGCTGCCACTGATCTCGAGCGGCCACTCAAGTCGCGTATAGGGAATCGAACGAATTTTGGGAGGAAGCGACCTCGCCCGGTGTGGGGAAGGCGGCGTCTGGGCGTTGCGGGCTGCAATCGCGGTCAAGGGCGCCGGCGCAACGGCGATCACGTACAGCGCGACCAGTCCCCACCGACGCGCGTTAGTGACCGCTTCCGGTGCCAACAAGCTTCCAGTTCGGATCGCGTGATGTCGTGTCTCGGGCGAAAGTCCAAACATCGGTGATATCGGCGACCTTGTCCGGATTGCCGTCGACAATGGTACCGGTCTTGTCGCGGGTAACCGAAATCATCTGCGACACAAAACGAACCGTGAGCTGTGCGGAGCGGTCGCGGGCTTCAGCGCCCACGATCTCGGCCTTGTCGATCGAAACAAAGCGCGTCTCGGTCTTTTGCTCCTGCTTCTCGCGATCCCTGATCGCGGCGTCGAAGCTTTCAGATACTTCCGAGGACAACAGATCCCTGAGCGCGCGGCGATCACCATTGGCAAAGGCCAGCACGATCATCTCGTAAGCGCTGCGCGCGCCGCTGAGGAAATGGCGCGGATCGAATGAGGAATCCCGGGCAGCAATCCCGTCAAGGCCCTGGGCCAACGCAGTGCCCGGCTCGGCGATGCCTTTCCAGCGATCGGTCGGCGGCGCGACTTCGGCCGGCGGCGCTACCGGCTTCTGATCGATCACCGCCCCCGGCATCGGAACGACATTGTTGTCCTGTGCCCCCTGCACGACATTGCGCGCAGCCCGGTCATAAGGCGGCCGTTCGTTTCCGGTGCGCTGTCCCAGGACGTTGCGCAGGCGCAGGAAGATGAAGACGGCCAGAGCCAGGAAGATGATGGTGTAAATATCCACGTCCAATTCGCTTTCTGATTCTAACGCCAACCACGGGTCCCGGCCGTAAATCACTCCCGTCGTGGGAAGGCGGAGATTACTTTATGGATGGGTCAGCATTATGTAGGCACGAATTCCGGCCCGGCCAATGGCGCGTCCCGACATGAAGCTCCGTGCCGATGGAAACAGGACCAGGCCAATGCCTCACCCATTGCCACAAGTGGAATTGTAGCGCGTTTTCAGCGCAAGGGGAAACCCCGAACCCTGCCGGAAATCGCGCATATTCAATAATTTAGAAAGGACGTTCCGATTTTTATCGGCCGGCGGCGCAACTTGCGGCCGCTTGCCGCAATCCCAACGGGAGCATGGAGCGACGATGGAGGGATCCTCGAGGGACCGCCACCCGCTGCGATGGCAGCGTTCCTTCTTGTGGAAGCAGGCGGGCCTATGATAGCCACTCGCCCCGATCGGCCATTTTCGCACCTCATCGGCGAATTCGGGCGCAAAATTGGTCCTCGCTCGCTCAAAACGTTCCAGGAGAGATTCCTATGACCAACGGCAACGGCACGCCTCCAGAGGCGGCCCCTCCTCCCCAGTTGAACGTGCTGGCGCAGTACACCAAGGACCTTTCGTTCGAAAACCCGAATGCGCCGTCGTCGCTGGCGCCACAGCAACAGCCACCGGCGATCAACATTCAGATCAATGTCAGCGGCAACAATATCGCCGAAAACGAGTTCGAAGTAACGCTTTCGGTCGAGGGCAAGGCCGAAGGCGGCGGAAAGCTGATGTTCAGCTTCGAACTCGCTTACGCCGGCGTGTTTCGGATCGTCAATGTGCCCAAGGAAAATCTGCATCCCTTGGTCATGATCGAATGTCCGCGCCTGTTGTTCCCGTTCGCCCGCGAGATCATCGCTACCGCAGTACGCGACGGCGGGTTCCCTCCGCTGATGCTCGATCCGGTCGATTTCGTCGGTCTTTACCGCCAGAATCTGGAACGGCAGGCCGCGCAAACCGCGGCGGCGCAAGTCAAGCCAAGCTAGGCGATGCGCCCAAAAAATCGTTCAGGAAGTCGTTCCAGATCGGCTTGTCGCCGAGCGTGAGGACGAACTCCCGATGCGCCGCACGATCAGCTTCGGTCACCCTGGCCGCAAGGGGCACCTCGCGTTGCCGCCTTGGCATGTCGCCATACGCGCCCGCGCGGGTATCGCGGGATTCCGCCGCAAGAATCAATTGCGACTGCCGCGCGCCGATCAGGTCGATGTACACCTCGGCCAGAAGCTCCGCATCGAGCAGTGCTCCGTGCCTGGTGCGACGTGAATTGTCGATCGCATAGCGCGAGCAGAGGTCGTCGAGACGATTCGAAACGCCCGGATGCTTGCGCCGCGCCAGCAACAGGGTGTCGACGAGCCGTTCGCGCGCGATGATCGGCCGCTGGATTCGTTCCAGTTCGGCGTTGATGAAGCTGATGTCGAACGATGCGTTGTGGATCACCAGCGGCGCCTCGCCGATGAATTCCAGAAACTCGTCGGCCACTTCGGCAAACAGCGGCTTGGTGTTGAGAAACTCGGTGGAAAGTCCGTGCACGGCAAACGCCTCCGCGGGCATGTCGCGTTGGGGATTGATATGCCGGTGGAAGGTCTGGCCGGTCGGCATGCGGTTGAAAATCTCGACACAGCCGATTTCGACCAGCCGATCGCCGCGCAGCGGATCGAGGCCGGTAGTTTCGGTATCGAGAACGATTTCGCGCATGAGAAGCCGCCGAGAGTGACGAATCAGGATCGTCGCGGCTGCATCTTAGCAGCCTTGGCCAGAATGTCCTGAATTCGCGCCCGGACAGGCTCAAGCCCGTGCGACGTATCCACGACGAAATGGGCGCGCTTTCGTTTTTCGGCGTCAGGCATTTGCCGCGCCAGAATGGCACCCAGCTTCTCGTCGGTCATGTTGGGACGCGCGAGAATCCGTTGGCGCTGGATTTCCGCCGTCGTCGTGACCACGACAACCGCGTCGACCCGCTTCTCACCCCCGGTCTCGAACAGGAGCGGCACATCGATCACCGCAACCGGCGCGCCCGATTGCCTGGCGGCGTTCAGGAATTTCTGTCGCGCGGCACCGACCATCGGATGAACGATTTGCTCCAACCGTTTCATCGCCGCAGGATCATGCACGACACGCGCCGAAAGCTTGTTACGGTCGACCTTGCCGTTCGCGGTGGTACCGGGAAAAGCGGCCTCGATGGCCGGCGCCGCTTCGCCTTCATAGAGCCTATGCACGGCTGCGTCCGCGTCATAGACCGGGACACCTGCTTCCGCGAACAGCTTCGCGGTGGTCGATTTCCCCATCCCGATCGAACCGGTCAGACCAAGGACTATCATGTCAATGATCACTCCTCGATGCCATCCGGCATCCGCCTTCACGCGCCAAGCAGCCGCTCGCTGCGGAAAAATTCAAGCAAGGCCAACATGGGCAGTCCAAGGATGGTGAAGTGATCGCCCTCGATCCGCTCAAACAAGTGCACCCCAAGGCCCTCCAGCTGATAGGCGCCGACGCTGGACGTGACCGCCGCACCCGCCTCGCCCAGATACGCGCCGATTTCGGCTTCGCTCAGGGCTCGCATGCTCATGCGCGCGATCGCGATTTTTTCGAACAATATCTTGCCGTCGCGCGCGACCGCAACCGCGGAATAAAGCTCATGGCTGCGGCCGGCGAGCGCGCGGAGTTGTTCTGCGGCCTGTATCCGGCCCGAAGGCTTGGTGAAAAGCCGCGTGCCGAGCGCCAATGTCTGGTCAGCGCCGACGACATATCGGCCCGGACGGCGGCGCGAAACAAACAGGCATTTCTCGCGCGCCAGCAGTGCAGCAATGTCGCGAGGTGTGGAAAGATTCGATTTTTGCTGGATTTGTCGTTCGTCAATTGCGGCCGGCTCGCTTTCGAAATTGATTCCGGCATTGGCAAGCAGCACCTGTCGCGCGTGGCTTTGCGAGGCCAGTATCAACGGCTCTTTTCCGCGCCACAGCGTCATTCCGCCAGCCGTTGCCGTTGCCTGTCGGTGAAAAGTTTCAGGACAGCGGCCGCGGTTTCCTCGATCGAGCGACGCGTGACATCGAGCTGCGCCCAATTGAATTTGGCGCTCAATCGCCGCGCGAACGCCACTTCATCGGCAACGGCCTGACGATCGATATAGGTGTCATTATCGCGATCCCCCATGCTCAACAGCCGGTTCTGGCGGACCTGAATCAAGCGCTCCGGCGTCGCGTGCAGGCTGACCACCAGAGGCTTCCGCAGTGTCTCCAATTGATGCGGAATCGGGATGCCTGGCACCAGCGGCACATTGGCGGTACGGATGCCGCGGTTGGCAAGATAGATCGAGGTCGGCGTTTTTGAGGTGCGGGAGACGCCGACGAGGATCACATCGGCCTCCTCCAGCCCTTCGACGTGCTGTCCGTCATCGTGCATCATCGTGTAATTCAGCGCGTCGATCCGCTTGAAATATTCAGCGTTCAACGTGTGCTGGGCGCCGACCCGGCCTGTCGTGGGCGCACCGAGATAGGCATGGAACAACTGCATGACCGGACCGATGATCGAGAGGCTCGGTATGTTGATTTCCTGGCACTTGGCCTCCAGTCGGGCAACGAGATCCTTCTCCAGCAACGTGAAGAGGACGATGCCCGGCGCTTCCTCGATTTCACTTAGCACCCGATCGAGCTGTTTTTGGCTGCGCACCAGCGGATAGACATGTTCGACCGGTGTCACATTGGCATATTGCGCAGCGACCGCCCGCGCCACGGTGATCAATGTCTCACCGGTCGAGTCGGAAACCAGGTGAAGATGGAAATAATTACTGGTCGTGGGCACAGAAAATCCCTGTCCAATCTGTGAATCGCTGTGGAGCTGGCTTGAGAGAATTCGCGGAGGTTTCGGCGGATCGGGATAACCCGGCTTTTTCTTCACAGGCCTCGAGACGAGGACAACTCCTTTCAATGAGCCCAAGGATAATGAGGTTTTGTGGATTTGTCTCTTCATAAGCTGGCGACATCATCGCGCAACCATTTGATGAAGATGTTTTTTAGTGGAACACCATGTTCGACATGGCAATTGTTGAGAGATGTGAAGAAACCCTGGGGAAGCGCCGGACAGACTTGCGCGGGTGCAATTCACGTTTACTCAGACTCAAACCTTAAGATTCTAAAATTATTGGTTTAGATAAGTGCTGCTTGCGGATAGGTCTGAGCCAGCAACGAAGAAAGATGTTTTGGAACGCGGAATAATGGCTGAGATGTGCTCTGCGCTGCTTTTTTCGGTTGGGTGCGTTCGAATGTGAATGAGGCGCGATGTACGGGTGGATCAAGGCACTGCATATTATTGCGGTCATCGCGTGGATGGCCGGAATGCTCTATCTGCCGCGGTTGTTTGTTTATCACTGCGAGGCGGAGGCAGGTTCAAAGCAGTCCGAGACGTTCAAACTCATGGAACGCCGGTTGCTGAGAGTGATCATCAATCCGGCGATGGTCGTGACCTGGCTCGCAGGACTTTACCTCGCCTGGGCCGGTCATTGGTTCTCGGCAAGCTGGCTGCATGCGAAGCTCGTGCTGGTGCTGGTATTATCTGGCGTCCACGGCTTTTTTTCGCGCTGCGTGAAGGATTTTGCCGCTGGACGGAACCTGCGCAGCCAGAGATTTTACCGTTTTATCAATGAGGTACCCGCCCTGCTGATGGTCCTGATTGTCATTTTGGTGGTCCTAAAACCGTTTTGATCGGCCTTGCGGCGGATGTCGCCGGCTTGCGGACGGTGAACCGATTTTCTATATTCTGATTATCCCACCCTACGCAGGCGGATGTGGTCGCGTTCCGGTTTCCCAGTTGGACCGGCCGCCGCATCAGGTTTGAAGCCTTTCCGGCGCTTTCCTTGCTCAGACCTGCGGACCTTCCAGATTTTTTTCGTCCGCACTTCCAAAAAAGCCACCTCGCAGTCCCCTTCCCCAAGTTACTCCACACCACAGGACCACCCCAATGCGGGAAATAAAACTTCAAGACCTCAAAGCTCAGACGCCGGCCGAACTCGTTTCGTTTGCGGAGGAAAAAGGGGTCGAAAACGCCAGCACGATGCGCAAGCAGGAGCTGATGTTTGCCATTCTCAAACAGCTCGCGATCCAGGAAACCGACATTATCGGCGAAGGGGTCGTCGAAGTGCTCTCGGACGGTTTTGGATTTTTGCGTTCGCCGGACGCCAACTATCTGCCGGGACCGGACGACATCTACGTTTCGCCTTCGCAGATTCGCCGTTTCGGACTTCGCACCGGAGATACCATCGAAGGCCACATCCGCAGCCCCAAGGAGGGCGAACGATATTTTGCGCTGTTGAAAGTCAACACGCTGAATTTCGAGGATCCGGAAAAGTCCAAGCACAAGGTCAATTTCGACAATCTGACGCCACTGTTTCCGGATGAGCGCTTCCGGCTCGAGCTGGACGATCCGACCCGAAAGGACCTTTCTGCAAGGGTGATCGACATTGTCGCACCGATCGGCAAAGGCCAGCGTGCCTTGATCGTGGCCCCGCCCCGCACCGGCAAAACCGTGTTGATGCAAAATATCGCGCATTCGATCACGGCCAATCACCCCGAATGCTACCTGATCGTGCTCCTGATCGATGAGCGGCCGGAAGAAGTTACGGACATGCAGCGCTCGGTGAAGGGGGAAGTCGTGTCGTCGACTTTCGACGAGCCGGCCGTGCGCCACGTCCAGGTCGCCGAGATGGTGATCGAGAAGGCTAAGCGACTGGTCGAACACGGCCGTGACGTCGTGATCCTGCTCGACTCGATCACGCGGCTCGGGCGTGCCTACAACACCGTCGTGCCGTCCTCCGGCAAGGTGCTGACCGGCGGCGTCGATGCCAACGCGTTGCAGCGGCCCAAGCGTTTCTTCGGTGCCGCGCGCAATATCGAGGAGGGTGGCTCGCTGACGATCATCGCGACCGCGCTGGTCGATACCGGCAGCCGCATGGACGAAGTGATCTTCGAAGAGTTCAAAGGCACCGGCAATTCCGAATTGATTCTCGATCGCAAGGTTTCCGACAAGCGCACTTTCCCGGCGATCGACATTTCCCGCTCCGGCACCCGCAAGGAAGAACTGATCACCGACCCGCAGGTGCTGAAGAAAATGTACGTGCTGCGGCGGATCCTCAATCCGATGGGAACGATGGATGCGATCGACTTCCTGCTCGACAAGCTCCGCAACACCAAGAACAACTCGGAATTCTTCGAGTCCATGAATACCTGAGCTCGGCCACTGGCCGAGTCCGTCAGGTCGTTTCCGTTGGAGGCGGGTGGGGGGACGACCGTTGTTGGCGCTCCAGGCCTGAATGGCGGTTGGTTTGCTGCGATCGCAAGCAAGGGGTGCAGCATTTGAGGTCAGCAGCCCGCCATGCGCAAGCTCGGGCGATAGAAATTACGTTGCATTCTCAAGGGCTCGCGCACAAATAGGGAATGCATCCGCGCGAACAGACCATTTTTGCGCTGTCGTCGGGCCGGCCCCCGAGCGCGATTTCGATTGTGCGGCTTTCGGGACCGCAGGCGAGGGCAGCGCTTGCGGGGCTGGCGGGCAGGGTGCCGCAACCGCGGATGGCGAGTAGGGCCTTGTTGCGCGATTCCCCCGGTCAGCCGATCGACGAGGCCGTGGTGCTGTGGTTTCCAGCGCCAGCAAGTGCGACCGGCGAGGATGTCGCCGAATTTCATGTTCATGGCGGACGGGCGGTCCTGGCGGCGTTGTTTGCCGCGCTGGCGAGCTTCGAAAATGTCCGCGCCGCAGAGCCCGGCGAATTCACCCGCCGCGCCTTCGAGAATGGCAAGCTCGATCTCACCGAAGCCGAAGCGCTCGACGATCTGATTCGCGCCGATACCGGCCGGCAGCGGCGTCAGGCGTTGCGTCAACTGAAGGGGCTCCTTGGCGACAAGGTGCGGGATTGGCGCGCGCGTATCATCGAGGCTTCGGCCCTGATCGAGGCTGGAATCGATTTCTCCGACGAGGGCGACGTGCCGGAAGAATTGATCACGCCGGCTTTGGCGGGAATCAAATCGCTGCTCGATGAAATCGAGGAAGTGCTGGCAGTCCGGGGACGAAGTGAGAGGCTGCGCGAGGGCCTGGTGGTCGCAATTTCCGGGCCACCGAATGTCGGCAAGTCGACCTTGATCAATCTGCTGGCCCGGCGCGAGGTGGCGATCGTCTCGCCTCACGCGGGCACCACGCGTGACGTCATCGAAGTTCAGCTTGATCTCGATGGCTACCCGGTGACGCTGATCGACACGGCGGGCATCCGGCAGACGGACGATCCCGTCGAGCAGGAAGGGGTGAGGCGCGCGCGAATGCGGGCGGCGGAAGCCGACCTGGTGCTGTGGCTGATCGATGCCGAGCACACGCAGAACGAAAGCACGGAACACGAATTGGCAGCGGACGCGAGCGTGTGGGTGATTCGAAACAAGATCGATCTCGAAGGGCAGGGCAGGGCGGCAGATTCGGCCATTGACCCACCAGGGGCGCGTGGGGCAGGCGCGTTTCGAATATCGGCGAGCCGCGGCGACGGAATCGCCGATTTGGTCGCGGCGCTGACTGCGTTTGCGCGGGATTATCTCGGGTCGGGAGAGGGGGCGCTGATCGGACGCGCGCGGCAACGGAAATTATTGGAGGAGACGGCGAGCTCTTTGCAGCGGAGCCTCTTCGCGGTCGGGCAGGGTGAGGAATTGGTCGCGGAGGAGTTGCGCGGGGCGTCCGATCTTCTGGGTCGGCTGCTCGGCCGGGTTGATGTCGAAGACATCCTCGACGCAATTTTTCGGGAGTTTTGTATCGGCAAATAGTGACTTAATGTTCATTTCTTCAATCGAAGTGAGACGCCCATTCCTGATGGCTTGCTGTTTCACGTGAAACATCTTTTGCGGCAGGACTAATTTGTCACTTCCGGCTCAATCGGCTGCGATATACAACGCGCGACATGATCGGCCCAAAATCATTCGACGTCATTATCATCGGAGGAGGCCACGCTGGTTGTGAGGCCGCAAGTGCCGCTGCGCGAGCGGGCGCGAGGACAGCGCTGGTAACGCACCGATTCGCGACCATCGGTGCGATGTCCTGCAATCCCGCCATCGGCGGTCTCGGCAAGGGCCATTTGGTGCGGGAGGTCGACGCGCTCGATGGCCTGATGGGCCGAGTCGCTGATGCTGCTGGGATTCAATTTCGCATGCTCAATCGCCGCAAGGGCCCAGCCGTGCGAGGACCGCGGGCCCAGGCGGATCGCAAACTTTACGCCGCGGCGATGCAGGCCGCGATCGCAGAGACCGCCGATCTCAGCGTGGTCGAAGGCGAAGCGAATGAGCTGATCGTGTCGAACGGCTCGGTCACCGGCATCCGGCTTGTCGATGGAAACGAATTGTCGGCGGGCGCGGTGGTTGTCACGACAGGGACCTTCCTGCGAGGTCTGATCCACTTGGGCGAGCGGAGCTGGCCTGCCGGGCGAGTCGGTGAGGCGCCAGCGATGGGTCTTTCGGCATCGTTCGAGCGCGCAGGCTTCACGCTCGGTCGGCTGAAGACCGGCACGCCGCCGCGGCTCGATGGCGCCACGATCGATTGGTCCGCCGTCGAGATGCAGCCTGGTGATGATCCGCCGGAGCCATTTTCGGTGCTGACCGACAACATCACGACCCCACAGATTCAGTGCGGCATCACGCGGACGACGGCCGCCACCCACGAGGTCATTCGCGGCAACGTCCACCGCTCGCCGATGTATTCGGGGCAGATCAAGAGCACGGGACCGCGCTATTGCCCCTCCATCGAGGACAAGATCGTACGGTTTGGCGATCGCGACGGACACCAGATTTTTCTGGAGCCAGAGGGCCTCGATGACACCACGGTCTATCCGAACGGCATTTCGACTTCGCTGCCGGAAGAGGTTCAGCTCGCCATTCTCGCCTCGATTCCCGGGCTCGAGCGCGTCCGAATGATTCGCCCAGGTTACGCCATTGAATACGACCACGTCGATCCGCGCGAACTCGATCCCGGCCTGCAGACCAGGCGGCTGCCTCGCTTGTTTCTGGCTGGACAGATCAACGGCACGACCGGCTATGAGGAAGCGGCGGCGCAAGGCCTGGTGGCCGGTCTCAATGCCGCCCTGGTGGCCAGCGGGTCCAAGCCGATCGTTTTCGATCGCGCCGACGGCTATCTCGGAGTCATGATCGATGACCTCGTGACACGTGGCATCACCGAGCCCTATCGGATGTTTACATCCCGCGCGGAGTATCGTTTGACCCTGCGCGCCGACAATGCCGATCAGCGGCTGACCGACAAAGGGATCGCGTTAGGATGCGTGGGGCAGGGGCGTGCGCGGCGTCACCACGCCAAGATGGTGGCCTTGAATGATGCAAAGGCAAAGGCGCGGTCGCTCACGCTGACGCCCAATGAGGCCGAGCGATACGGCATCGCGCTCAATAAGGACGGCCAGCGGCGCTCTGCGTTTGAGCTTCTCGCCTATCCCGAAGTCGGCTGGTCGCAGGTTCGTTCGATCTGGCCGGAGCTGTCGGCCATTGACCCAAGGATCGCGGTCCATCTCGAGATCGATGCGAAATACGACGTCTATCTCAAGCGCCAGGTCGCCGACATCGAGGCTTTCCGTCGTGACGAGGGGCTGATCCTCAGCGACGTCGATTACGATGCGGTCCCCGGGCTTTCCAACGAAGCGCGGGCAAAGCTTGCAGCCGCGCGACCGCTCAATGTGGGGCAGGCGGGTCGAATCGACGGCGTGACGCCGGCGGCACTGGGGATTCTGGCGGCGTATCTTCGGCGCCAAACGCGCGGGAAATTGGTGACCGGAGCCTTTGCTGCTGGGGCCTAGGCGCCGCTTGCGGGGTGTTTCACGTGAAACGCATTGCAGATCTTTGCGCGGTCCCACCGGGATCATCTCGGCGGACCGGGCCGGGGAGGGGGAATCCATGAGCGCGGCGAATTCGCCTCGGACCGACTTGCGCAAAGTCCGATCGAGCCTGGACCTCACGTCCGACAAAGCCGCGGCCTTGGCGCTGACGCCTGTTTCACGTGAAACGGTGGATCGGCTGGATCGCTTCGTCGAACTGCTTCTTGAGTGGCAGGCCAAGACCAATCTTGTGGCGCCGTCGACCTTGCCGGCCGTATGGACCCGTCACGTTTCTGATTCGCTGCAGCTCCTGGCGATCGCACCGTCGGCAAAAACATGGGTCGATCTAGGTAGCGGCGGAGGCTTTCCGGGCGTGGTGCTCGCCTGCGCGCTGGCGCCAGCGCCGGGTGCCCACGTCGTCCTGATCGAACGCAACGCGAAGAAGGCGGCCTTCCTGCGCGAGGCGTTACGCGTCACCGGTGCGCCCGGCACGGTTCGCCCGACAGATGTCACCGATGTTGTGGATAGACTCGCTGACCCCGTCGATTGCATCACCGCGCGAGCGCTCGCTCCGCTAAATCAACTCATCGCCTTCGCAGAGCCGTTGATGAAAAGGGGCGCGAAAGCGCTGTTTCTCAAGGGTCAAGATGTAGACGCTGAATTGACCGAAGCCACTAAATATTGGAAAATTAACCCACGCCTCCACGCCAGCCGCACCGGTGGACACGGCTGGATCGTCGAACTCGACAGGATCGAGCGGCGCACCGCGCCCACCCCTATCCATGGTTCTCGCGCATGACCTTAATTGATGAGGATTATCAAGAGGATAAGGCCACAACCCAGCCTGGACATCCGCGCATCCTGGCGCTTGCGAATCAGAAGGGAGGCGTCGGCAAGACCACGACGGCCATCAATCTGGGCACGGCGCTGGCTGCAATCGGCGAGCGGGTGCTGATCGTCGATCTCGATCCGCAGGGTAACGCCTCGACGGGACTCGGCATCGACCGCCGCAGCCGCAATTGCTCGACCTATGACGTGCTGATCGGTGAAGCATCCCTGCGCGAATCGGTGGTGCAGACCGCGGTGCCACGGCTGCACATCGCGCCGTCGACCATGGATCTTTCGGGCCTGGAACTTGAACTTGGAACGACGCCCGGCCGCGCCTTCCGGTTACGCGATGCGATCGCGGCGCTGAACACCAACGCCACCCAGGACGCCGATTATACCTACGTTCTGATCGACTGCCCGCCCTCACTCAATCTTCTCACCGTCAATGCGATGGCGGCCTCCGACGCCATACTGGTGCCGCTGCAGTGCGAGTTCTTTGCTCTCGAAGGACTTTCACAATTGCTGCAGACGGTGGAGCAGGTGCGCGCCACGCTCAATCCGAATCTCTCGATCCACGGCATCGTGCTGACGATGTTCGATTCACGCAACAACTTGTCCAACCAGGTCGTTGCCGACGTCAGGCAGTTCATGGGCAGCAAGGTCTACAAGACCATGATCCCCCGCAACGTTCGCATTTCCGAGGCGCCTTCCTACGGCAAGCCGGTGCTGGTCTACGACCTCAAATGCGTCGGCAGCGAAGCCTATCTCAAGCTTGCAACGGAAGTTATCCAGCGCGAGCGCGAGCTTCGCACGCACTAGATCGTGAGCCGACATTGGCGCGATCCCGTTGCCGGTGTCGCGCTTTCGGAGCTGACTGCGAAACGACGCGGTCTCCAGAAGTGAAGTGAAACAGGAGCGCCTGAGTTGAATCCAAGGGAGCTGGCGATGGCCGAGGAAGCGCGTTCGCGACTGGGGCGCGGTCTTGCAAGTCTGATCGGAGATGTCGGTGGCGAAGCCGCGCATCTGGAACGCCCGCGCGCGCAGCGCAAAGTGCCGATCGAGTTTCTCAAACCGAACCCGCGCAATCCACGCCGCGACTTCGCCGAGGCCGAACTTCGCGAGCTAGCCGACTCGATCAAGCAGCATGGCGTGATCCAGCCGATCGTGGTGCGGCCGGTGCGCGGTGGGCAGGATCGATACGAGATCATCGCCGGCGAGCGCCGGTGGCGGGCGTCGCAGCTTGCGGGTCTGCACGAGGTGCCGGTGGTTCCGGTCGACGTCACCGATGCCGATGCGCTCGAGATCGCGATCATCGAAAACGTGCAGCGCGAAGATCTCAATGCGATCGAAGAAGCGCAGGGCTACCATGCGCTGGCCAATGAATTCAAACGCAGCCAGGACGAGGTTGCAAAAATCGTCGGCAAGAGCCGCAGCCACATCGCCAACACGATGCGGTTGACCAAATTGCCGGCAGAGGTTCAGGCCTACATCACGACTGGCCAGTTGTCGGCCGGTCATGCGCGGGCGTTGATCGGCGTGCCCGATCCCCTAGCCGCCGCCAAACGCATCGTCGAAGAAGGGCTCAACGTGCGTCAGACCGAGGCGCTGGCGCATGTCGAGGGCGTGCCCGCGCGCAAGCCGCTTAAGGCGCGGAGCGGCGGCAAGGTAAAGGACCCGAACACGGTGGCACTGGAGAAGAGCATCAGCGATGCGCTTGGGCTCGCCGTCAGCATCGATCACGGCAATTCCGGCGGCACCGTGCATATCCGCTATCGCGATCTCGATCAACTCGACGACATCGTGCGAAGGCTGGGCAAGAAGGCTTAAACCGTCCTCTCGCGTTGCGCGAGTCCATGGAGGCGGTTCGGGCTTACGCGCGCCGCTTGGCATTCACTGCGATCGACATCAACGCGCGCTGCGCGATGACCGCGCCGAGTGTGGCCTGCTTGCGCATCTCGAGGGCCGCGGTTGCGAGCTGCTCGATGATCAGCGTCAGCCGCGCCACGTTGAACTGACGCAGCGCTGCCTCGACGCTTGCCCTGCGGGAGAAGTGCAGGCGTGGAAATCCGCTCTCCACCACAGCCGAAATCGGCGAACCTTCCCCAATTGCAAGCGCGGATTTGTGCAGCCAGGCTGCATGGCGTTGGGCCGCGGAAATGATCACGCCGGGATAGGTGCCGGCCAGCATAGCCTTGCCGAACTCGGTCTCGACGACGGCGGGATTTCCCGCAAAGGCCGCATCCACGATCGGGTCGATCTTGAGCTCGGAGGCATCGGCAGCAACCGCCACCACGTCGTCGAGCGTGACCTCGCCTTTGCCGTGTCCGTAGAGCGTGAGCTTGCGCAACTCGTTGCGCGAAGCCTGGCGATCGCCGCCGAGCAGGGTCATCAGCACCGCGCGCGCATCCGGCGATATGCGCAGGTTCGAAGCGCGGAGCTCATCGTCGATCAGCTTCGCAAGATCGCGCTCGGTGTCCGGATAGCAGGCGATTGCAACCGCGGCCCGGGCGCGCTCGCAGGCTTTGCGCAGTGGCGATTCGGGGCGCAGCTCACCCGCCTCGATCACGATCCGGCAATCCTTCAGGGTCATCTCCGCCAGCGCGTCGATTCCGCCGGCGAAATTCCGCGAGCCGGCGCGCACGCGAATCGCGCGGCGGCCGCCGAACAGGGGGATTGTCATCGCTTCGTCGACCAGGCGCGACGGTTCGCTCGAAAGCTCGTCGCCATCCAGCTTCACCAGGGAAAACGGATCATTGGGATCATCCACCGCCGACGCCAGCAGGGCATCGGCGCGTTCCCGCACCAGGCCGGCGTCTGAACCGTAGAGCAGTATGATGGGACGGCCGGGGTCCGGCCTTGCCAGGAATGCCTCGATTTCCTTTCCACGCAGCGCGACCATGAACAGACCGATATCTCATTTCGCCGGCAGTCGCATGCGCGTCAGATCGAAATCCGAGTTGGCCGAGCCTGGGGTTTGCGGATTTATGGCCGATCAGGTGCCGGCGTAGAAATAGGATGCCAGGCGGGTCTGGATATGTTCGGCAATTTCCTGACAGGCGCGGTCCTCGGCGTCGCGGAAGGCGCGGGCGCGCGAAAAGCGCTGATAGCTTCCGGGAATATCGTAGCTGACGCGCGAGAAGGTCGAGCCGGTCATGACCGATCTGTTGGTGGCGATATCGATCAAATTGAACTGCGCATCAATCCCGTAGTTTTCGCTGGTCGGCAGCGCGGTGTTCGGATCGGTCAACAGCGAGGAACGGTTGGTCGTGAAGCGGATTACCAGCCGGTGGGTCGGCGGCATCCCGGTGGCATTGCCATAAAGCTTGAACGCCAGGGCGTTGCGGATTTCCACTCCCAACCGCGCGTCGCGCGAGCTATTGGGCTTGTCGATCGGCGGGAGGTCCACACCCATCAGCTTTTCGCGGAGCGCCGGCGTCCCATCGGCACGCTCGGCGTACATCGGCTGGAAGCAGCCGGCCGTCAGCGCCGCAAGCGTGGCTGCGGCCAAAAGCCGAGCGGCGATGCGAATCCTAGCCAACGACATTGACGATCCTCATGGGAACAACGATCACCTTGCGGACGGGCTTACCGCCCAACGCCAGCTTTACCGCATCGAGACTCAAAACGGCAGCCTCAATTTCCGGATTCTGGGCCGTGCGGGCCACGGTCACTTCACCCCGCTTTTTGCCGTTGACCTGCACCACCAGCGTCGCGGTGTCTTCAACCAGCAAATCTCGTTCGATTTGCGGCCAACTCGCCTCGGAAACCAGGCCCCCCTCGCCCAGGACGGCCCAGCACTCCTCGGCCAGATGCGGCATCATGGGTGCGAACAATTGAACAAGAATGACCGCGGCCTCCCGGACGGCCCAGGCCAGGTCGTGCGAGGGCTGCCCCTCGCGCGCCAAGGTCTCGCCCAGTGCGTTGGAGAATTCGCGGATATAGGCCAGGCAGACGTTGAAATGCAGCTTCTCGATACCGGTGGAGACCTTGTCCAGCGCGCCGTGGGCCGCCTTGCGCAGCGCCAGCGCCTCTCGATCGAAGGCCGCCGGTCTCGCCTTCGACGCGCTGGCGCCGATCCCGGCCGATTCGTTGATCAGGCGCCAAAGCCGCTGCACGAATCGGGCAGCGCCCTGCACGCGCTCATCACTCCAAATCACGTCGCGATCGGGGGGTGAATCGGACAGCATGAACCAGCGCGCCACGTCGGCGCCGTAGGTGGCGATGATGTCGTCGGGATCGACGGTGTTGCGTCTGGACTTCGACATCTTTTCGATGCCGCCGATCGCAACCTCTTCGCCTGTTGCAATGAGCGTGGCGCGACGACCGCTCGCGCCGGTCTCGAGACTGACCTCGGCCGGTGTGACGTAGCTGCCGTCGGTCCTCTGATAGGTTTCGTGCACCACCATGCCTTGCGTGAACATACCGGCGAAGGGCTCCTTCATGCCGATATGACCGGTGGCCTTCATGGCGCGGGTGAAAAAGCGGCTATAGAGCAGATGCAGGATCGCGTGCTCGACGCCGCCGATATACTGGTCGACCGGCATCAGACGATCGACCACAGGCAGCGTGGTCGGCGCCTTCTCGTTCCAGGGATCGGTGAAGCGCGCGAAATACCACGAGGAATCCACGAACGTGTCCATGGTGTCGGTTTCGCGCACGGCCCTGGCGCCGCACTGCGGGCAATTGACGTGCTTCCAGGTCGGATGATGGTCGAGCGCGTTGCCGGGTTTGTCGAACGTTACATCCTCCGGCAGCGTCACCGGCAGATCCTTGTCGGGCACGGGAACGACGTCGCATTTCGGGCAATGAATGACCGGGATCGGACAACCCCAGTAGCGCTGACGCGAAATGCCCCAGTCGCGCAGCCGGAAGTTCACCTGCCGCTCGCCGATGGGCTCATTGCCGCGCAACTCGTTTTCCAGCCGTTTTGCGACCTCCTCCTTGGCTTGTTCGATGGTCATGCCGTCGAGGAAGCGTGAGTTGATCATGCGGCCGTCGCCATCATAGGCGGTGTCGGTGATGACGAAGGTTTTCGGATCCTGTCCTTCGGGACACACCACGGGCGTATTGCCGAGCCTGTATTTGTTGACAAAGTCGAGGTCGCGCTGGTCGTGTGCCGGACAGCCGAAGATCGCCCCGGTGCCATATTCCATCAGCACGAAATTGGCGACATAAACCGGCAGCTTCCAGTTCGGATCGAAGGGGTGGATGGCGCGAATGCCGGTGTCGAAACCCTGCTTCTCGGCGGTGTCGATAAGCTCCTGTGCCGTGCCGATGCGCTTTGTCTCCGCGATGAACGCCGCCAGTTGTGCGTCTTTCGCCGCGGCCGACTGCGCCAGCGGATGATCGGCCGAAATCGCCATGAATTTGGCGCCGAACAGCGTGTCATGGCGCGTCGTGAATATCTTCAGCTCGGACTCGCCCGCCGGCGTGGTGGCGGGATCGAGCGCAAAGCGAATCAAAAGGCCTTCGCTGCGCCCGATCCAGTTCTGCTGCATCAGCCGCACCTTGTCCGGCCAGCGATCCAGCGTGTCGAGCGCATCCAGAAGTTCTTGCGAGTACCTCGTGATTTTGAAGACCCACTGATTCATCTCGCGCTGCTCGACGACGGCCCCGGAGCGCCACCCGCGGCCGTCGATCACCTGCTCGTTGGCGAGCACGGTCATGTCGACCGGATCCCAATTGACCTTGCGCTTTTCACGCTCGGCCAACCCGGCACGCAGGAAATCGTTGAACATCTTCTGCTGGTGCTTGTAGTAGCCTGGATCGCAGGTTGCGAATTCGCGCGACCAGTCAAGCGAGAGCCCGATCGAGCGGAGCTGCTTTTTCATCGCGGCGATATTGTCGTAGGTCCACGCCTTGGGCGCGATCTTGCGCTCGATCGCAGCATTCTCGGCCGGCAGCCCAAAGGCATCCCAGCCCATCGGATGCAGAACGTTGAAGCCCCTGGCGCGCATGAAGCGCGCCAGGACGTCGCCAAGCGTATAGTTGCGGACATGCCCGATATGGATGCGCCCGGACGGATAGGGGAACATCTCGAGCACGTAATATTTGGGCCGCGGATCATCATTCCTGGCAGCGAAGATCGCCCCTTCTTCCCACCGGCGCTGCCAGCGCGGCTCTGATTCACGTGCGTTGTAGCGTTCGGCGGGCATTGAACCTGCGGCTTTTCGTGATGACGCGGACTTCGGAATCGGAACACTAGATCATCATGCGATTAAGTGGAATCGCATCATGATCTCATCTCTTTTTGAGCATGATCCTTTCGGAAAACCGGCTTCCACTTTTCCGGATCATGCTCTCGGGTCGAAAAAAACGACGGCGGACTAGGCCACAAAAGCGGCTTGGCGGTCAACGGGTGTCGACCGATCACAGCGTTCCAGGAAGGGCGGAGCAGTCAGTTCGCCAGCGCCGCAGGCTCGCCGGTCCCGGCGCTCAGCGCAAGACCGTGTCCGGCCACGGAGTTTCGTCCGCTCCGTTTGGCAACATAGAGGCTGGCGTCGGCGGCTTCGACCAGATCACTGGGCCGCAACGTGTCGACGGGCGTGGTGCTGGCCACCCCCACGCTGACGGTGACGGCCTGATGGTTGGATGTGGCGTGTGGCAATGCCAGACCCTGCACGGCCGCGCGCACCTTTTCGCCGATTTCCAGCGCGCATGTGGCGCTGGTATTCGGCAGCAGCAGACAGAACTCCTCACCACCGTAGCGGCCGGCAAAGCCCAAGGTTTCGGCGGCAAGGCCTGCCAGCGTCTCGCCGAGCCGGGAGAGGCAGACGTCCCCTTCGGGATGGCCATAGGTGTCGTTGAACAGCTTGAAATGATCGACATCGATCATCAGCAGCGACAATTCGCTGTTGTGCTGCTGGGCCTTCATCCATTCGAAATCGAGCCGGGTCTGGAACCCGCGCCGATTGGCCAGACCAGACAACATGTCGATCGAGGCCATCACAGTCAGCCGGTCGTTGGTGGCGATCAAATCGCGCTCGCGCTCGGCGAGGCGAGCAGCCATGGTGTCGAACGCGCGGGCCAGTGGAACGAATTCCGCCGGCAATCGGCGGCGCGGCGCGCGCACCGACCATTCGCCCTGGCCAAAACGCTGCGCGATCGCCACCATGGTGTTGATCGGCCGGATGATGAGCGTTTCCGCGGCGATCAGGGCGCCGAGCAGCACGAACAGGCAGACGAATCCAAGCTGCAGATAAGCGGTGCGAATCTCTTCGTTGATGTCGGCGCCCAATCTGGCTTCGTCGATGCTGACGATCAGGCGGGATTGCGTGCCGGGAATGCGTGCGAAGCTGATGGTGCGCCTGGAATGATCGGGTCCGACAAATGAAAACGATTCCGCCTCTTTTTCCGAGCTCGTCACTTTTGCTGCAATCGCCGACACGAGCGGCACGCGATCGAGCGGCTGTCCAATCATGCCGGCCTGGTCGGACGGTGCCGCCAGCACGGTCCCCATGCTGTCGACCAGAACCGCCAGCATACCGGGCCGGCCGCCGACATCGTTCAGGATCTTCGACATCCAGGAAAGATTGACGCTGGCAACGATGACGGTGTCCGACGTCGCATCAATTGCGGCCACCGGATAAGCGCCTATCATGATCGGCTCGTGGTCGGTCCTGGCGAGCATGAAGTCGCTGAACACGAGATCCCGGGTTTGCCGTGCCTGGTTGAAAAAGGCCCAATTGCCCAACTCAAGTCCGACCAGGGCGTTTCGCGTCGCGCATTCGACCCGACCTTCCTTGCCGACAATCATCAGATTGCGAATCCGCAGCAGGTCGATCGCAAGGTTCGCGCGCAGCGAATCACAATTGCGACCCGTCACTTCTTTCGACGCCTGGACGTGGGCTGCCCACTTCACCACGGTCTCGACGGCTGAAATGACCTCGCGCTGGCCCTCGGCGCTATGCTGTGCGAATCTCGAGAAATCCTCGTAGGCGAGCGCAATCTGCTTGTTGCGGGCTTCCTCAAGCGAGCGGGCGCGTTCGAGCATCAGCGGCGCGACCAGGATCAAGGCCAGCAATGCCAGCCGCGCGCGGATTCCGAGCAGCTTTTTGAGCTTTCCTCGGTTGCGGCTGAAACTGGAGGCTAACATCATGGTCCCCTTGCCCGCACGAAGGCTATACAAGGGGGTTCAAGAAGCCTTTCCCGAACTCGGTAAAATTGGAACTATCGCGCGAAAATTGTAAATCGGTACATGACAACTGCCATGATCTCGGATCGTCTTTCTCGACAGGCTGCACATTCGCCAACCGGGCTTTCCGCGGTGGAGCAGGAAATCGCGCGCGCCTGCAAAGAGGCTCGCCGGGATCGCTCGTCGGTCACGTTGGTCGCGGTTTCCAAGACGTTCAACGCCGAAATGATCAGCCCGGTTATCGAAGCCGGGCAGCGCGTATTTGGCGAGAATCGCGTCCAGGAGGCCAAGGCAAAATGGCCGGGATTGGTGTCGGCATACCCCGGAATCGAATTGCATCTGGTCGGGCCGCTGCAATCCAACAAGGCGAAAGATGCGGTGGCCCTTTTCGACGCCATCCACTCGGTCGACCGCGCCAGCCTTTGCGAAGCGCTCGCCAGGGAATTCAAATCGCAAGCGCGCCGGCCGCAATTGTTCGTTCAGCTCAACACCGGGGAGGAGCCGCAAAAGGCCGGCGTTTCGCCGGCCGAGGCGGACAGCTTTATCGCAAGCTGTCGCGAAAAATACCGTCTGCCGATTTCAGGCCTGATGTGCATTCCCCCCGTCAACGACCCGCCGGCGCCGCACTTCGCCCTGACTGCGAAGATTGCCGCCCGCAACGGGTTAAAGAATCTGTCGATGGGTATGAGCGCCGATTTTGCCGTTGCGATTGCGCTCGGTGCCACCCATGTGCGCGTCGGCTCGGCGATTTTCGGTGAGCGGTGAGTGCGAATCGGCACGCCTAGCCGATGATGACCTTGGTCTGCGGTCCGAGCCGCAGCAAGAGGTGGCGCATCGCGGAGTTCGTCATCGAAACGCAGCCGGCGGTTGGAGAAAAATTCGCGCGCGCAAGATGCAGGAACACGGCGCTGCCGAGACCGGCTACCCGCGGCGAAGCGTTGTGATCGATCTCGACGATGAAGTCGTAAAGGTGGTCGTCACGCCTGAGCCGGTCGCCGCTCTGGTCAGGGCCAAGTTTGATCGGCCGGTTATAATGGCGGCTGTTCGGGTCCTCGCACCAGGCGTCTTCAGGTCGAATCGCGCGGATTGGCAAGAAGGTCCTGGGCCTCCGATGGCGGTCGGCGCGCCACCACAATCGGCGCGGCCGGAAAATGCCTCTGGGCGTGCCGCCATCGCCCTCCCGCTTGTTGGCGATGATGCCGCTGCGCCCCAGCGCGACCGGGATGGTCTGTCCGCCAGCCACCAGCCAACCGCGGCGGCGGTTGCCGGCGGCAGCGCGGATCCGGATTGCCGCGAGCGGGCGATCACATCTTTTTGTTCGGTAAGCCATTGAAGAAGCGGAATTATCCATTCAATCGGAGGGTCACCCAAATTGACGCCGGCGGAACCCTGATGTCGCCGCCCGGACATTTATCAATCCGGGACATTTATCAAAACGAGTTCGAATTCTAGGCTAGATTGCGATTCGACTTGTGAAACCGTAACAGGCCCCTACTTCAGGACGAACAGTTCGGAAAAATCCTGATTTAGCAACCATGACCCGCCCAAACCGTTTGGGCTCGCGCTGCCGCTCAGAGGACTTACCCATGGCCAATGCCCGCAAGATCCTGATCGTGGATGACGATGTCGATCTGCGCGATACGCTTGTGGAGCAATTATCGCTGCACGATGAATTCGAAGCCTCCGCCGTCGATACCGGCGCCAAAGGGGCCACCGTCGCCCGAACGGAAGCTCCGGATCTCGTGCTGATGGATGTCGGGCTTCCCGATACTGACGGCCGCGAGGTGGTACGCTCCTTGCGCAAGGGCGGCTTCAAGGCGCCCATCATCATGCTGACGGGACACGACACTGATTCGGATACCATCCTCGGGCTTGAGTCGGGCGCCAATGATTATGTCGCCAAGCCGTTCCGCTTCGCCGTGCTGCTGGCGCGGATTCGGGCGCAGCTTCGACAGCATGAAGCGAGCGAAGACGCGGTATTTTCCGTCGGCCCCTACAGTTTCCGGCCCGGTTCCAAAATGCTGACCGGCGCCAATTCCCGAAAGGTACGCCTGACCGAGAAGGAAACGGCGATCCTTCGATTCCTGTACAGGGCCGGCCAGCTGCCGGTGTCGCGCGAGACGCTGCTGCAGGAAGTCTGGGGTTATAATTCGGGTGTCACCACCCACACCCTGGAGACCCACATTTATCGCCTGCGCCAAAAGATCGAGAAGGATGCGGCAAATCCCGAGATATTGGTGACGGAGGCCGGTGGCTACAAACTGGTGCCGTGATGCGATAGGGCTGACGAACCGTATCGCGCGGTGCGCCGGACGCATCGATTTCCTGATGCCCAGACTTTCCGAAGTTCGTGAAAGCTGGGCGCTGCGGTAGAGCACGAAGTTCGAAAAGCTGGCACTAGCCTTTCATGACGATCGAGGATGATGTTGTCCTGCTCGAGCGTGTCCCGACACTCCGCCTGTTGGGAACGGCAAGCTTGCGCATGCTGGCGATCGGTTCCGAGCAACGCCATGTCGCGCGTGGCGGCGTACTGTTCCATATGGGCGAGGAGGCCGATTCCGGCTTTGTCGTTCAGAGTGGCGCGTTCCGGATCGAGGATGATGGCGGTGCTGGGATCGTCGCGGCACCCGGCGCGCTGATCGGGGAGCTGGCGCTGATTACCGCGATGAAACGGCCGTCGACGGCGGTCGCCCTGGAAGACTCCTCCGCGATCCGGATCGCACGCAGCCTTTTTCAACGCGTGCTGGAAAGCGATCCGGCGGCTGCGCGTCGGCTGCGCGACGAATTTGCCAGCCGCACCAGCCAGATTGCGAGCGACATTCTGATGGCGGGCACCAAGCTCAGTAGCTGACGGCCCGCCCTGCCGCGCCATCGTGCAAATCATCAGACGTCGAAAGTTCTCAGACCTCCAGCGTCACCGTCACCGGTACGTGGTCGGACGGCCGCTCCCAGCCGCGCGCATCGCGTCCAATGCGGAAATCGCTGACCCGGTCTTTCAGCGCGCGCGAGATCCAGATGTGATCGAGCCTCCTGCCCCGATCGCCCACCGTCCAGTCGGCAGCGCGGTAACTCCACCACGTATAGACTTTCTCGGACAGCGGGATTCGATCGCGCGCGACGTCGATCCACTCGCCGTGGCTCTGCGCCGCCAGCAGTTTTTCGCACTCGATCGGGGTATGCGACACCACTTTCAATAATTGCTTGTGCGACCAGACGTCGTTTTCATGGGGTGCCACATTGAGATCGCCGACCAGGACATGATGGTCGTCGCCGCGCGGATGCAGCGGCTCGCAGGCCTTCATTTCATCGAGGAAACGAAGCTTGTGCTCGAACTTCGGATTGAGCGCTGGATCCGGAAGGTCGCCGCCGGCCGGCACATAGAAATTGTGCAGCACCAGGGGTTTTGAGAGCTGCGCCTTGCCGCCGAATTCGACCGAGATGTGACGCGAATCGATCTTGTCGCAGAAGGTCCGCACGTCGCTTTTCTCAAACGGCAATGTCGAGAGGATCGCCACGCCGTGATAGCCCTTCTGCCCGTTCAGGGCGACATGCTCGTAGCCGAGCCGCCTGAAGCGCTTGAGCGGAAACGCGTCGTCGATGCATTTGGTTTCCTGCAGGCACAACACATCAGGTCTCGCCGATTTGATGAACTTGGCGACGAGATCGATGCGCAGGCGCACCGAATTGATATTCCAGGTTGTCAGGGAAAGCCGCATGGAACCAGTGGAAGAAGCCGTACCGTGATGAGGCACGACTTGGTCCCGCAATCAAGAAGGAATTTTGCAGCCTTCCACCGCTATCGCCTTCCGCGGCGGTAACGCACTCGCGGCGAGACTGACGGGAACGTCAAATCCGCCACACTAGCCCGGCGGCATCATGCGTTCGGAAAAATCGATCTTGAACATGCCGGGATCGACCTTCCTGGAAGTATCCAGATTGTAGACTGCGACCGTGGTGTCGTAGCCCTGCGGATCGGTCACCGTCCATTGCTTGAGCTGACCGTCCTTGGCGCCGACCATCAGCAAGAGGCGGCTGGTGCCGAGCAGGATCTGCCTCTCCTCGATGGTGATGCTGATGAAGAGATCGTCCGATGTCACGCTCACGACATTGGTGTCTTTCAACAGATCGATGCGGTCCGAGAGCAGATATCGCAGCGGCGTCTGCGACAACGGATAGATATCCTGGGTCGCAAGCCTTTGGTCGCGCACGGCCAGCATCGAACCGTCGGCGATGATCGCGATCGGGCTCGGCGGATCATATTCGAAACGCAGCTTGCCGGGCTTCTGGATAAAGAACTGGCCCTTCGTCTTGGTGCCGTCAGGTCCGACCTGAACAAAGTTGCCGATCACCGTTTGCAGCGACGACAGATAATTGCTGACCTTGGCGGCCTGCGCCTTTTGTTTGTCATCGAAGGTCGCAAAAAGGCTCATCGGCACGTTGCGGCGAGGATCAGGAATGATCGGATTGGGCGGTATCGCATTTGCTCCGGTCGTCATCGATCCCCTTTGCCCGTCGGACGCGCTCATCTGCACGTCACGGCCCTTCGGGGCCGGTTTGGGAATGGGAACGTTCTGCGCGCGGGACGGCGTCGCCAGGCAACCGGCGATCGAGGCGCCGATCAAAAGCGCAAGCGCCGATCGTGCCATGGAAACGGATGCTTTTGCCATTGGAGGTATTTGATTTCTGGTCAACGCGTCGTCCCGCCTGCCCGGCCCCCGCGGCCTTTCTAACGTGCTTCGTGCAGCGGAGGTATGGTTTTTCCGTGAAAAGATAGCAGCAATTCCTGAGGGTTCCAGGATTCGCCGTCTCGATCAAAAGCCGCCTTCTTCTTCCTCGATCAGAATTTCGCGCTTTCCGGCGTGATTGGCCTGTCCGACGATGCCCTCGAGTTCCATTCGCTCCATCAGCGACGCGGCGCGGTTATATCCGATTTGCAGCCGTCGCTGAATATAGCTCGTGGAGGCCTTGCGGTCGCGTTTGACGATCGCGACAGCCTGCGCAAACAGATCGCCGCCACCGTCGCCGCCCATGCCCGTGGAGTCGAATACCGCGCCGTCCTCGTCCGAGGGCTCCTCCGCCGTGACCGCTTCGAGGTATTCCGGCGAGCCTTGCGTCTTGAGATGGCGCACCACTCTTTCCACCTCCTCATCGGAGACGAAGGGTCCGTGCACGCGGCTGATCCGCCCGCCGCCGGCCATGTAGAGCATGTCGCCCTGCCCCAGCAGTTGTTCGGCGCCCATTTCACCCAAAATGGTGCGGCTGTCGATTTTCGAGGTGACCTGAAACGAGATACGTGTCGGAAAATTTGCCTTGATGGTGCCGGTGATGACGTCGACCGACGGCCGTTGGGTCGCGAGGATGACGTGGAGACCGGCAGCGCGCGCCATTTGCGCGAGCCGTTGCACCGCGCCTTCGATGTCCTTGCCGGCCACCATCATGAGGTCCGCCATTTCGTCGACGATGATGACGATGTAGGGCAGCGGATCGAGGTCGAGCTGCTCCTCCTCGTAGATCGCCTTTCCGGTTTCCTTGTCGAAACCGGTATGCACGGTGCGGGTCAGCTCCTCGCCTTTTGACCTCGCTTCCGCCAGGCGCTGATTGTAGCCGTCGATGTTGCGCACGCCGAGCTTGGCCATTCTCTTGTAGCGCTCTTCCATTTCGCGCACGGCCCATTTGAGCGCGACCACGGCTTTCTTGGGATCGGTGACCACCGGCGTCAGCAGATGCGGAATGCCGTCATACACCGAAAGCTCGAGCATCTTCGGGTCGACCATGATCAGCCGGCATTGATCCGGCCGCAGCCGATAGACGAGGCTGAGGATCATGGTGTTGATGGCGACCGATTTGCCGGACCCGGTAGTGCCGGCGATCAATAGATGCGGCATGCGCGCCAGATCGACGATGATCGATTCGCCGCCGATATTCTTGCCGAGGCAAAGTGGCAGCTTGGCGATCGTCTCCTGGCTATCCTTTCCGGAAATCAGTTCGCGCAAATAGACCTTTTCACGGTGTGCGTTCGGCAGTTCGATGCCGATCGCGTTGCGGCCGGGAACAACGGCGACACGCGCCGAAAGCGCGCTCATCGAGCGCGCGATGTCATCGGCCAGTCCGATCACGCGTGACGACTTGATGCCGGGCGCGGGCTCGAGTTCGTAGAGCGTCACCACCGGGCCCGGATGGGCCTTGACGATTTCGCCGCGGACACCGAAATCGCCAAGCACACCTTCCAGCGCGCGCGAATTGGCCTCCAGTTCCGACTTGCTCAGCGGCTGGCGGTCGGACGCTCTCGGTGCGGTCAGGTACGAAACCGACGGCAGCTCGAAACGCTCGGACGATTTGCGACTGGGGGCGCGAGCGGCCTTCTTGCGCGGCGTGCGCTCGGCCGGCGCCTCATCTTCCTCCTCATCGTCGTCTTCTTCGTCGCTCTCTGGCGCAAGCGAAGGACCGGAGCGACCATTGAGGCTCGGCTCCTGACGCTCGAACGAGGACGCGCGCTGCGACGGCGCACTTGCGACCAATGAGCGATAGGCAACGCCCATCAGCCATGTCAGGCGTGCCTTGGTGCTCATCAGCGCGTGAACCGCCCATCCCAGCGAGATGGAGCCGTCGTCGTCGTCTGCGGCGAATTGATCCTCGTCGTCCCCGATCGAGGTCAATTCCTCATCCTGCGGGCGCGAACCGACGCCGCTTGCAAACAGAAAGCTTGCGACCGTGCAAGCGCCGAGGACAAGTCCGAGCGTAAACTTGTAGACGAAGCCGGGTGGCCCGAATATCACGGCGGGGGCGCGCACCAGCGCATCACCAATGACGCCGCCAAGTCCGGTCGGCAGTGGCCACGCGCCGCCATGCGGCCAACAGCCTGCAAAACCCGCCGCCAATATCGTGCACAGGATCCAGCAGCCCAGCCGCAGCGCCTGACGATCGAAAGCGCGGTGCGTCAGCATGCGCCAACCCCACACCCCGATCGGCAGGATCACCATGATCGCGCCGAGGCCGAGAAGCTGCATCAGTAGATCGGCGCCAATCGCGCCAGGGTAGCCGACAAGATTGCGAATCGGCCGCGACGTCGCGTGGCTGAAGCTCGGGTCCTGCACCGACCAGGTCATCAGGGCGGCCGCCGCGAGACCGGCGAGGGTCAATAGTCCAAGACCGGCGAGTTCGCGCAGGCGCCGTACCAGCGCCTCGCGGATCGCGGCCGGAAGGTGGCCGACGAGGGGAATGACACGTTCGATCGCTGGCATGCTCATGGGCCTTCGCGATTGGATTCTGATGCAACTGACTGGCATCGCGATCGCATCCTGTTTGTGCAGATCCTTTCTGACAGCCGGTTTCCGATCATGCTTCAGTCCAGAATTTCCACCAGCCGGTGCAAAGCCTCGGCTGTTGTTTCACTGTCCGCGACCAGCGCGAGGCGAATGTAGCCGGCGCCGGGATTGCTGCCGTCCGGCTGCTGCCGCGCCAGATAACTGCCGGGGATGACGCGGACGCCCGCGTCACGGTAAAGCCTGACGGTTGCGGCTTCGTCGCCGCCCTTCCCCGACGCATCGAGCCATACGCAAAATCCGCCGGCGGGGCGGCGATAGCCATAGCGGTTGCCGAGAACCTGATCGGCCAAATCGAACTTGATCCGGTACAGCCTGCGGTTCTCTTCGACATGGGCCTCGTCGCCATAGGCGGCGACCGCGACATGCTGCAGCGGCACCGGCACCTGCGGCGCGGCGACATTGCGCAGCTCGTGGAAGGCGCCGAGAAATTTCCTGTCGCCGGCGGCAAAGCCGACGCGCATGCCGGGCAGATTCGATCGTTTCGACAGCGACTGAAAGGCGACGACATTGGTGAAATCGGGCCCGGCGCATTCCAGCATGCTGCCGGGTGCTTGCCCGGTGTAGATTTCCGAATAGCACTCGTCGCTGAAGATCATGAAGCCGAAGCGATCGGCCAGGGTCTTCAAGCGAAGGAAATACGCCTTCGACGCCACCGAGCCCTGCGGATTCGCTGGTGAAGCAATGTAGAAAGCCACGGTTCTCGCCAGCGTTGCTTCGTCAAGCGCGTCGAGATCGGGAAGGAATCCGTTTTCGGGCGTGGTCGGCAGATGGATCTGCTCGCAGCCGGCGGCGCGGGCGCCCGCCCCATAGGCCGGATAGAACGGATTGGGCATCAGGATGGCGGGCCTGCCCTTGCGCTCTCCGACATGACGGGCGGCGGTCAGCGCCGCAAAAAACAGCCCCTCCCGGCTGCCATTGAGCACGAGCAGCTCGGTGTCGGGATCGATTCCTCTTGGCAGGTGAAATCGCCTGGACAGCCAGGTCGCAGCGGCCTTCCGGAAAGGCTCGATTCCCCTCGCCAGCGGATAGCGCCCGAATTCGCTGATGTGGCTGGCCAGCACCGGGCCCACGAACTCCGGCAGGGGATGCTGCGGCTCCCCCAATGACAGCGTTATCAACGGCTTGGACGGCTTGTAGGGGGCCAGCAATTCGGTGACGCGCAAGAACGGCGAGCGTTCGCTGTCCTTGCTTCCGCCGCCCTGCGGCACGCGGGATGAAGCGGTCATGGCCATACTTGCCAGCACTCTTTCAGGCCGCCGATCGCAGTTTGAGACCGGCGGTAAGCGGATCAACCACCATAGATACGGCGAGGTTAAGACGCGATTAACCATCGACGCGAGTTCGCGATACACTCGCTAACAGAAAATCGAGATGGTTTGGATAGTTAGCGCCCAAACGCCGTCCCCGCCACCGCGTTCTGCCACTTAGTTGTCACTTGAGAGAGCTGCAGGGTTCTACCCACGTTCTGCTTCTCCAACAGTGGTTCGGGCAATCAGATCGTCGGCCAGATCGGCGCCCCGTCTCAAGTTGGCCTCCAAAGCATGGGCATAGACTTTGCCAGTCGTCCCAGGATCGCTGTGACCCGCCAGCCTCGCCGCGTCGATCAAGCTGATCCCGCGACGCGTCGCGCTGCCTGCGATCATGGCGGTAATCGCGCTATGGCGCAGTTGGTGAGGCGTCGTGCCCGCCGGCAGGCCGGCTTTTCGGCAAGCTGTTTTGAAACGCGAACTCATGCCAGACAAGCTGCGAGGCACCTTTCCATGATCAACCAAGTCGGCAGTAAATATGCAGTCTTGCGGATGCAGTAATGGCCGAACCGATGGAATGTTCTCGGGCAGGCCAGATATTCTACGCGACGCGGCTTCTTGGCTTGTCCGCTCTCGTTCGAAACTTGCAGCGAGCGATGTGCCGATCGGAACATCGCGAACGCTGCCGCGCGTCTTTGTGGCTCCTAGTCGCCCCTGTCCGTGGATGTCGCTTCTCTTTACTGAGTGCCGGATGCGCATCACTCGGTTTGAAATGTCTACATCGCACCACCGTAGCGCCAGAGCCTCGCCCGGGCGGGCAGCGGTCGCGGTCATGATTTCGATCCACAATCGCAGTTGGTTATCCTTGTCGCAAACTTGAATGAGGGCGGCTATTTGACTGGCGCTCATGGCAGTGCGGCGTACACGGTCGACCGCCGTAGGCTCATCCCCTAGCTTGAATTTCGTAAATTTTGGGACCGGACTGTTGGCGATTATCCTTTGTTCGACTGCTTTCGAGAACAGCACGCTCAACGCAGCATATATGAGTTTCATTGAGGCAATGGATAGGCCCCGATTGCGATCGCAGCCGGCGGTCTTGCGACCATACGTGTACAGGTTTCGCAGGCATTTTTGCAGCATTTCGCCCGTAATATCGGCGAGGCATCGATCGCCAATCTCGCTCCTAACTTTGTCCAAAGAATTTCGGTATGCGCGGCGCGTGGCGTCCCCGTCTGCGCCCATTTTGGTATGGTTTTTGAGAAACTCCTCGACATAGGCATCGAACGTGGGAGCTTGGCTGTTTGCACGTTCAGCCCTTTTTTTAGCTGCGTATAAGCCCGATTGAACTTGGGTAACAAACGCTGGCAACAGCGCAAGCGCCTCTTTTCGCGTTCGGACGCTGACTGCTTCGCTGTATTGCTTTCCATCAATAGTGACGACCATTGAGCGGCTTCCTCCACGTTCTCGGATGAAGCCAGTAAGTCGTGGTCTACGCTTTCTCACTATCATTTGGTTTCTCCAACTCACTACTAAGCGATGATCCCAAAATATTTTTTGCCCACTCCAACTCACTACTGAGGGATGATCCCAAAATATTTTTTGCCCACTCGGTAATTGAAACGTTGAGGCCTCTGGCCATACCAGCGAGCGCGACAGCTTCGGGCGATCGTCCGGCGCCCGAGGCGCCCGGTCGGGCAGCTATGGCCAGATCACGGGCGAGGTTATAGGCAAGTGCGTGCGCGACCAGGCAATCGTCGGACGTCAGATATTTATCCTCGGCCCCAAGAAGTTCGAGGAGCTTTGCCACCGCGAGCCTGACCATCGCCAGCGCGCGAGCCCGGTCACGAATTGGGTCATCAGATGCACGGATTGTTCGCTCCAACTGGGCTGCCAAATAGCCGACTGCTTGTCCGAGGGCGCAATTGCGCACCACGCTTTCTACGGTATCTCCATACAGCACTCGGGCAGTTTCAGGCTCTGCGTCCGACAACGAAGCCCTAAGGCGTTGCATGATTTCGGCCGGCAGCTTGCGGCCCTGTGCTTCGCCAGCTTTTCGCAAATCATGTGCCTCGGTGGAACTAAGTCTAAGCTGGACAAGGACTTTTTTATCTTTTGACATTTCTCGATTTTCTCACAGCAGTGAAATTTGTCGCGGAGAATTTTAGTGCGAAGCGGCTTGAATTATAGGAATGCATAGTATACCTATGCATTTCGGATCTTTACCTGTCAAGTCGCGGAGAACCATTATGGCTCACAAACTCTTGCCCCTTACTGTTCCCGTCCCACTGGCCGGCGCCCTTTTTGGGGCCAGCCCCCCCACAGCGTACCGCTTGAATTTGCCCGTCCTAGCGCTGCCGGGCCGCAAACGCGTCGCTATCGCGGATTTGGAGCGCCTGCTCGGAACCAAAATAACGACTGAGCACCTCGCTGAAGCGCAAGCGCGGTTGGATCGATCGCCAAGAGCCTCCAAGCAGCTTCGAGAGCACCAGGAAAACGGCGAAGAATGAGGGATCAGCAGCGTGAGCTCGCTCAAAGCCCGAGATGCGCCGCGAGAGTAAGCAGCATGTTTGACCATTTCCCAATAGAAACTGGCATAGAAGAGACCGCCAGCAAGGGCGCAGCCGCCGCCGCAGCCGTCGATACCGGCTTCGACACCACGCCGGTTACCGCCACAGTAAGTCCGGCTCTGGCACCCGCGCCGGAGACGGTGGACACCGGGTTCGGTGATCTGGGCGTAACAACTGCGCCGGTCCAGCCGGCAGCGCCAAGGGCGAACACAGTGGCTGGAAAGGGCAAGCCCGAGGATCTGGACGCTCGCGTGGCCGCCCTGCCGCCGAAAAAGTCGACAACTAACTGGAATGCAATCTCGGTCTTTATGGCCAACGTTGTTCCGTGGCCGGGGTCTCCAACAGACCCAGGCTACGTCAACTTGCATTTCGGGCTCCCAGACGACCACTCGTCCGTAGGTACGAAGAAGAAATACAAGGGCGTCCCCGGCTGGCCCTACAAAGACCCATCCAATTTCGTCACGCGTCTCGACCGGATGCTCAAGAACCCCGGCAAGTTCACGGACATCTGGTACTGCCTTTCGCTCCAAAAGGATAAAGGCACCAATAAGCGGGGCGACCCAAAAGCGATCCGGCTCAAGGCCAACGCCATCGGGCTCAAAGCGATCTGGGTTGACATCGACATCAAGGACGACCCGAAGTGCTACCAGACCCAAGCGGAAGCCCTGAAGGCGATCCTCGATTTCCAGCGCGCCAACCTCCTGCCAGAGCCGTCTGCCATCGTGTTCTCGGGCGGGGGAATACACGTTTACTGGATCAGTAAGACGACGCTTCTCCCACACGAGTGGGACCCATTTGCTCACGGCCTGAAGGCGCTGCTCATCTCGCAGGGGATCAAGTGTGATGCGGGGCTGACCACAGACAGCGCAAGAATTCTTCGCGTGCCGGGGACCAAGAACTACAAGTACGACCCACCACGCGAAGTCCAACTCGCGAACCTCCCATTGCGGATGTACGACTTCCCCACGCAGCTATCGATGCTGCCACCGCTGGCAGGGCAGATCAAAACCCCATCAGCGACACCAGCGTTTAGTCTCTTCGCCGAGGGAGCCGACCTCGACAGCTTCAAGAACCCACCACCATGGAGTTTCCCCGACGAGCCCGGTCTGGATGCGGGCATCGACCGCTTCGCCGATTTCCTCGTCGACCCACGACCGATTTTCAAGGACTGTGGCTTCTACCGCGACGCCTTCGCCAACGGTGGCACGGATCACAAGCAAGACCTGTGGATGTACGGGGTCCTTGGCGCCACCTTTATGGAGAATGGGCGCGCCTACGCCCACGAAATCTCCAAGGGTCATGCGTCGTATACCCCGGATGAAACAGATGCGATGTTTGATCGCAAGGTAGCTGACCGCCATGACCGAGGACTGGGATATCCCCAATGTTCAACCATTCAGGGCGCCGGTTGCAAGGCGTGCCGGACGTGCCCGCTCCTAGGGAAATTAAAGTCACCCCTCAACATCAGGCCGGTTGTTACCGCCACAGCAGATGCGACGTCGGACGCCACTCCGCAATCCGAACCATCATTTGCGGACCCCGGCGCTGAGTTCGTCGATCCCCATAAAACAAGTCCGGTTTCTGTTTTAATGGCATTGCATGGCAAAGGGGCCGACCTCAACAGCTTGTTCCTTGCGATGAACCAAACCTTTGCCGTGGTCAGATACGGCACGCAGATACTCGTAGCAACCATCGGCGACGACATCTGCCTGATGAAAGTGGAAGACTTCCACAAGATGCTCGCAAATATAGTTGTACCCGTAGGAAACAAGGAAATTGCAGTCAGCAGGTTGTGGTTCAAATGGGAAGACCGGCGTCAATATCCGGGCGCGGGCGTGGTGTTCCAACCGGGAGGACCTCCTGAGATCAAGGGTGACATGCTTAACCTTTGGCGTGGTTTCGGCATCAAGCCAATGCCCGGCAATTGGTCGTTGCTTCGCGATCATATTTTCAAGGAGGTTTGCTCTGGACGGCAGGACTACTTTGACTATCTCATTAATTGGATGGCCTATGCAGTGCAGCATCCCGACAGGCCGATGGGGGTAGCTGTCGCCTTCCTCGGTGCCCAGGGCGCGGGCAAGGGCATCGTCGCTCGCACTTTCGGAAAGTTTTTCGGAAAGCACTTTGCTCATATCGCAAATGGTGAACAACTCACCGGACGCTTCAACGCCAGCATAGGTATGTCGTGCGTGGTATTCTTAGACGAGGCGCTGTGGGCTGGCGATAAAAAAGGTGAGGGTGTTTTGAAGGCTCTCATCACGGAGCCATCTCTCCAACTTGAAGCTAAATTTCGTGATCCAATACGAGTTGAAAATCGATTGCGGATCGTTGTTGCATCCAACAACGATTGGGCAGTTCCAGCGGGCATCGGCGACCGCCGTTGGTTTGTGCTCAACGTTGCCGATACTTATTCAGGAATGGCCCATCAAGGTTATTGGAACGCGGTTTACAACCAAATTGACGGCGGCGGTGCTGCTGCGATGCTTCACGATTTGCTGTCTATGGACGTTAGCGCGTTTAACGTGCGCGCCGTCCCCCACACTGCCGCAAAGGCGTCACAACAGGTGCACTCGTTGCACGGCTCGTTGGCTTGGTTGCACGACGTCCTACAGGAGGGTTCCATTGGCGGCGAGCAGTGGCAAGACGCCGGTCTGACCATCGAAACGGATCGGGCCTACATGTGCTACGTAGAATTCAGCAAACGCCAGCGCGACTGGAAACCTGAGATCAAAGCGGTGTGGTCGAAGAATATTCGGGCTGCCCTCGATCCGCACATTCATACTACCCGGCCAACTAAGGGCGCCACACGGGTTCGCGAATTCCAGTTCGCGCCCCTTGATGACTGTCGGCGACAGTTTGCATCCCACCTGTGCGCCCCAGATCTCGAATGGGAGGCGGGAAGCCAGCCGGACAATCAATCAGAGGAAGCACCCGAGGGTATGTGGGACTGCGACGACCCCCGTCTCGATGCTGTCGACGCCGAATGGGAGCCGGAAACAGACCCCGAGCCAGAATACGAGGCCGAGGACGGGCCGTTAGATTGAGAGCCCGCGCACTGACCGGGCTAAGATGCAGATGAAATTGGCGTCCGACCAGAAACTGCGTCGTCCAACTTCAAGGCCGCGAAGTTGGACGCGAATAATGCCTGCCGTCGTTGATGCGGTCCAACCAGACCAACCTGTCCGCGCTGGCGAAGCAAAATCCTATTCGGCAGTTCGAGGCAGGGACGGGACTCCGAGAAAAAGTCGGCAGGGGGCGCTGAAGCCTATTCTTCTCTTTTCTAATTTTTGGTTGGACAGGTTGGACAGGTTGGACCGGCACTGAGAAACCCGATACTTCTCGCGTCCAGCCTCGCAGCCTGAACCCGGACGGGCGGACCTTGGCATACCCCCGTGCGTGCAGCGAAGATCACAAGGTAGCAAGGTCTGACCACCCCGCCCTTCCACTCCCAGAGTGATCCACACCATCACCCTGCTCGCGTCCCACCTTGAAGCCTTCTCACCCCTGGCTGTCATCATTCGCCAACGATTACGACCCCGCCATCAGATCGTTAAGCGGAAGCGAGTCGAGACAGATCCACCAGACTGCAAGACCGGGAAATGGGACCTCTCGGGGGAGTAGCAAGGTGCCAAGGTTGCAACACAAAAAATGGTCCGCCCAGAAATTGATTAAGGAAACCTCAACTCTTCGACGCTAACACTGCCTCCTATCGTTGCATTGCCGCGGCAGATCGTCGGGCTCGCACACAAGGAGAAAGTAAAATGACCACCAATTCAAACAGTCTCATAGCGAGAGAAGTTGATCGGCAGTTCGCCAAACTGAATGCCAAACACGGCTGGTGCTGCAACAATCCAGTCACTAGTGATGGTTTCGTTTGGGGCATCGACCCCATCGCAGAGCAAAAGGAGTACGCGAGTGTCTTTCTCCTCGCTCGCGAATGGTTTGCGGTCAACGGGCCACCTGATGCACCTCTGCTACCCGACCAACACGACCGCGATCGTTTCAGAGGGTCTGGGGGCATTACTGCGCTCGTTGGCTTCTACGCTCGATCGCTGTCCGCGCGGAACTACGACGTTTGCAAACATCCGCCATTCCACGAGTTCGCCTGCGGCGTAATGGCGATCGCGACGGAAAAAGGGCTGCGGAACCTTGAGAAGGACGAGACCTTGATAAGGCGTTTCCCGCCCCGCGCGCTTGTGGGTATGGCGCCGGGCGCGGTCTGGTATCCACCTGAAGAGTACGCGGAGTGGGGGCGTGGAGCCGCGTAACTGCCGCCAGGCTGGTTGGGAGGAGAGAGCACAGATGTCAGCGCTCGAACGATTAAGAGAAGCTATCGCCGAACTTGAGACGCCTGCCGATCCTTGGCTGGCACCGTTGCAGCGTGTCCGCGGCAAGGTTGAGTTTGATGGCCAAGAGCGCGTGAGCAGCCAGACATTGCTGGACATGCTTGAGGTGCCTCAGCGCAGCCGCACAGCGGGCGCGTACCGGCGTCTAGCGAAGCTAATGGCTGCACTCGGATGGACCGCTGTACGAGTGCGCGACCTGACCCGTGGCGGCTACAAGGAACAAGTTCGCGGGTACGTACGCAGCCTTACCCACAAGAGGACGGGGAGCCAACCGTGCTGACATCCGCGACATACCTGGACGACCTCAACGCCGAGCAGCGCTATGCCGTCGAGCATGGCGTTACGCAGGACAACACTGTCGGGTCGCCATTGCTCGTTATCGCCGGCGCGGGGTCTGGTAAAACCAACACGCTCGCCCACCGGGTCGCGCACCTTATCGTCAACGGCGCAGATCCGGGCCGCATCCTCTTGATGACGTTCTCGCGACGGGCGGCTGCGGAAATGACCCGTCGGGTTACGCGAATTGCGGGCAAGCTGGGCAGCAATTCATCCAACCTGAGCGATGCCCTGGTGTGGGCCGGGACCTTCCATGCTATCGGGGCCCGCTTACTGCGGGAATATGCCGAACGGATAGGACTGGATCCCGGATTTACTATTCACGACCGGGAAGACTCTGCCGATCTCATGAACCTCGTTCGTCATGAGCAGGGTTTTTCAAAGACCGAACGTCGGTTTCCGGCCAAAGGTACTTGCGTTGCGATCTATTCGCGTTGCGTGAACGCGGAAACGTCACTTGAACAGGTGGTGGATCGTTTCTTCCCCTGGTGTGCGAGCTGGACAAAGGAGCTGAAGCAGCTTTTCGCGGCGTATGTCGAGGCGAAGCAAGCTCAAAACGTGCTCGATTATGATGATCTTCTCTTGTACTGGGCGCAGGTGATGTCGGATACCACCTTGGCTTCTGAGGTGGGAGGACGCTTCGATCATGTGCTCGTCGACGAATACCAGGACACGAACCGCTTGCAATCGTCGATTTTGCTCGCACTTAAGCCAGGTGGTGCGGGTCTAACAGTTGTCGGCGACGACGCTCAGTCGATCTACTCGTTCCGAGCGGCGACTGTGCGCAATATTCTCGACTTCCCGAACCAATTCTCGCCGCGCGCCGAAATTGTAACGCTGGACCGCAATTACCGGTCGACCCAGCCCATCTTGGCGGCTGCCAATGCCGTGATCGGCCTTGCCAGGGAGCGGTTCACAAAAAACCTCTGGACCGAGCGGTTGTCGTCGCAAAGGCCGCAGCTGGTCAGCGTTCGAGACGAGGCCGACCAGGCCCGCTACGTGGTCGAACAGGTCCTGGCAAATCGCGAACAAGGTATGATGTTGAAACATCAGGCCGTCCTGTTCCGCGCATCGTCGCACAGCGGAGTGCTCGAAGTCGAACTGACCCGACGCAACATCCCTTTCGTGAAATTTGGCGGCCTCAAGTTCCTGGACACGGCGCATGTCAAGGACATCCTCGCGATGCTACGCTTCGTCGAGAACCCGCGAGATCGCGTCGCAGGCTTTCGGCTCCTCAACCTTCTGCCTGGCGTAGGACCCGCTACAGCAAAGCGCGTGCTCGATGCCCTGGCGCAATCTGCTGACCCGACGGGGGCGTTGCACGACCTGCCCGCCCCGCCTCGCACAGGTGTTGATTGGGCCTCCTTCGTCGAGACGGTCGGAAACATCCGCGATGCCGGATGGCCGGCGGATCTCGAGTTAGCTCGCGTCTGGTATGGACCTCATCTCGAACGTATCCATGAAGATGCGGAAATCAGGCGCGCCGATCTCATTCAGCTCGAGGGGATTGCGAGCGGCTACCCGTCGCGCGAGCGCTTTTTGACTGAGCTTACGCTCGATCCGCCTGAGGCCACCAGCGACCAGGCCGGCGTCCCCCTGCTGGATGAGGACTACCTAATCTTGTCCACAGTCCATTCGGCGAAGGGCCAGGAGTGGAAATCGGTCTTTGTCCTTAACGCGGTCGACGGTTGCATCCCATCCGATCTTGGCACCGGCACTACCGAGGAAGTGGAGGAGGAGCGTCGCTTGCTCTATGTCGCAATGACGCGGGCGAAAGACGACCTGCATCTCATGGTTCCGCAGCGCTTTTTCGTTCACGGCCAGAGCGTCCAGGGCGATCGTCACCTCTATGCCTCGCGAACGCGCTTCATTCCTGAGACGCTTCTGCCGCTGTTTGATCGCTCCAGCTGGCCTACATCTGCGCAACCTGCATGGACTATCGTGAATCAAGGTCCTCGCATCGACATTGCGGCGCGTATGCGCGAGAGGTGGCGATAGCCGTCAAGTTATCGCTCCCGGCAAGATGTAAACGTGCAACCGCTCCACCCCGCGCAACGATGAGACAATGTCCGCGCTAAAATTTCCTGATTGGCAGCCTGGTCATATCGCTTAGGTGCTGCGCCCGAGCTTCGCCGTATGAATAAGGTCGCTCCGCCCTCAATCGTCACCCCGGCGGCATTCCCAGACGATCGCGAAGGCGAGGGTTTTTCGCGGGCGGAGTAATCGGCATGAAGGAGGGGCCCTATCCCCTAGCACGGGTCGCCATGTTCGACCCCGCATGAGGATGCGGTGCACTGTCTGGATTGGCATCGGCGCGTGAACACAGCATACTTGCATGGTTTCAAGGACGACTTTCCTTCCTACGTTGCCCATCGCCGCCGCTATCGCTTCCGCCGTCAACCTCGTCGCTCGCCAGCGTCTGATCGACCGCGGTTCTCAATTCCTCGGTGTCTCTAGCAACCGGATGGGACCGAACGCTCGGAAGAGCAACAACTGTATGTTGGCGACAAACAACTGAAGAGCGACAGCGCCCGCCACAAAATACTCCTCGCCGGAGGGGATTTTGGGTCCGATGGCCGTCGTGTACGCGATTCCCAAAACCATCGGCCCGTCGATGAAGATGGTAATATCCCAGAATTCCTTTCTCGCCTTTTCCGAAGAAGCGCCTTTGTAAATGAGAAAATCCATGACGAGAATGCCTAGCACAAAAATCAATGTATGAAATCCCAGAATGATTTTGATGGCGGAAAACATCTCATTCAAGATCCGCGAGGACGTTTCCATCGAGTGTTTTATGTTGTCGATGTTTATCCATAGGTCTGAATTTCCGTGAACTGCCAGATCGAAATAATACCCGCCGAGCACAAATGAGACGACGCCATTGCCGACGATCATCGTAAATATGGTCTTGGCATAGCGGTCCAACCCGTTGTAAGGGCGGATAAAAGGAAGGAGAACCGAGAAGTGGGCGAAGACTGCGGTGGACCATATCGCCACTGCGATAAGCAGCTTCTCGGGCTGCTCGAGTCCGATTCTTTCATGGAAAAGGATAGCCATGAAGAGCAGAAAAAATATGCTAACCCAGAAAATTAGCGATACGACAATCTCTGTTTCGATTGGATGGTACGTTTTACCGGCCTCGCCGTTCACGGTTAAGCGGAAGATTGAACGCTCCGGCCCGAAATGAGACCGAGCCGGTTCGTCGTCGCGCTGATGGCTTTTTCCGCTATCCATTCCATCACCGGGATGAAAGTAAGCTCGTGTTGTAGACCGTAAATACCGATGATTTATTCCGCTGCGACATCGCCAATCTGCCTGATGCCGCGCATCCCTCGGCGTCTCGTCCTCGCGGCGGGACGCGATAAGTTTCTTTAATATCCACATTTCCGCAGGCGATGCCCATCAGTTTCGCTTAATGCAACGAAAATCAATTCTGATTTCTGGCCGTTCTGGAATTGTGATCTGGTGGGCCCGCCTTCAAAATTGAGGTTCAAATGGCCTGGAAGGCTCCAAAGATTGTCGAAGTGTCGGTGGGCATGGAAATCAACATGTACGCCTGCGCAGCGCGCAAGTAAGCCTCAGTGGGGTGACCGGCCCGGTTCAAGAAGCAATCTTTGCTTTCGAAATGAGGCAGGCGCCTGAGGGGTCCAATATGCAAGCGGAAAGAGTCTCGGACTTCTCGAAGAAGTTCTCGACGGGGTCTTTCATGCCTTCCGACGGTGATCGATCCGGCCGCGCGGACCGTGCGACTTGCCGGCGGTGCGACGCTTTCCTATGACCGTCTGGTCGTGACGCCGGGCTCGACGATCCGCGACGACGCGATCGAAGGCTATGACGCGATGGCGATGCAGGTGATGCTGCATGCCTGGAAAGCAGCGGGCAAACGCTGACGCTGCGGCGACAGTTGGAGAACATGCCGGATGGCGGACTGTTCGTAATGGCTACGCCGCCCGATCCGTTTCCAATCCCTCCCGTTCGGATACGAGATCGGAATGCCATACGCCTTTCGCAAGGCCACCAGAATAATCCGCACCTGATCGTGATCTCCATCGGCACCGGGCCGTGCAAGCCCGCCGCTCATCAGATTTCATGCGGCGTGGTCGTCGGCAATGCCGTAGCCGCACACGAGGCTGGCGTGCGAGTTGGCTATGACTGCTTCGATCTCATGGTTCGGCCATCCAAAGGCGCGCAGTTCTTCCCATAGTGCGGCTTCGCAGCGGTCTTCCTGTAGGCCGCGATCGCACGCTCGATTTCGATAGCTTCGTCGCCAAACTCTTCGAGATCATCCTTTGAAAAGAACGCGGTGTGAGGCGCTTTGAGCAGTGTTATTGAACCGGTCATGTGGTTTTTCCGTTGTGCGGGAAGATTTACTGCACACGAGAGCGCAACCAAAAAGAATTATCAATACGATCAACGACTTCGCGTTGACGTCCACGAAAACGTTAAATGTCGACAACGGTCTGCGTGAAACTCGCGTATGCCCGGCGCCGCCCTGCTTCTGAGCGGGTTATGTGAGCCGATAGTCAAGGCGTGCCAGTGGTCTGCTTCCCCAACGATGAGACAATGTCCGCGCTAGTTTTCTGAAACGGCACCGTGCCACCTTCCAACAGGCTGCTGCGAGGAAATGACCACATGTCCGTCGACATCAACCCGCAAGGGCATATTACAGGTAGCGAGCTTTCTTCCGCTTTCGGGGCATAGCTGACATGGCCGGAATTGCTGCTCGCTCGACCCGGCAGCGATTGAGCCACACCCGACGTAGGAGTGCCACCAAACGTCCACGCAGTCTTTTGCCCTTTAATCGGGTTTGTTTTTGAGCCTCTTCAATCCTGCAACCAAGAACTTTTGGACGATTTCGTTGCCCGCAGCCATTAGATCATTGGGCTTCTCGGCGCGCATCTTTTCTGCCGCTGCAATGAATTCAATGATCAAGTCCTGCAAATCGTCGGGAGACTCATCCAGACGCCTGAGCATTTTCAAGCTGTTGAAGGCATATCCAAGAAACGTCTGATTTCTTTCGATGATCTGTGCGAGCATTTCCGGGGTGATCTGCTCGCCTGGCGAGACAAATTCTCCGTCCTCCCAGTCCACATAAAGAGACGCGTTTTTCGCATCGTTCGACGCCTCATGGAATTCCGTCTGGAGGTTCTTGAATTCCTCTCGCGCATCTTCCCAATCACCGCGTGCCCTGGCGTCCTTTTCTGCTTTCGATGCCTCTAGCATGTATGCATTGCTCTTGTTTTTGATGGAATGACGTCTGAATGCGGCGAGAACTTTATTCTGATCGACGTCAAGGCCAGACAGCAAGCTGGCTGCCCATGCGCCCATATTCTCGATCTTCGAGCATTCTTCGAGAGAAATCTGATGAAGGCAGAGTGCTCGCGCCGTCGCACCGGCTTTTGCCAAAATTTCTGCCTCGAAGCAGAGCTTCTCAGCGTTGTCGAACGTCTTTTCGGCACCGCGCACAAGGACGCTTAGGAACGCGCGATCAACCTTCGGAAGTGCCTCGGCCATCTCAGGACCTCAATCGATTGTACACCGCGATCCACGCCTCGTGTTGCCCACGATTTTTCCGGTAGCTCGTCCCACCACACTAGATGACGCCCTCTTCACAACGCAATCGGCCCATCGCGGCATTTCTCTGCGAATATTTGGGCGGGGCTTCATCCAACCGGCCTGATCGTCTACCAACCGAACGGCTATATTCCCGCTGAGGAGGAACTTGTAAATCGCCTCACATTTGACGCATCGAATAATAGACTTCCTTCGTTCGCACCGGAACCGAAGCCTGCTGTACCTGAATGGGAGATGCGGATGCTGAAGAAGCGGACCTCGATGGCAGTGGAAATCCAGCCCGTAAGCGACCAGCGGGCCCAAGCAATTCTCATGGGGTCATCAACTTCAAAGAAAACGAAGCGGTCGAGCAATTCGCCACAGTCCCGCAAATCGTCCGCCAACGCCGAAGCCTCAAGACGAAGCGCCCTCCGGGAGCAGCGCACTCAATTGGAAGTAACGAAGAAGCGTGGCTGGTGACGTTCCCCCTCACGTTTGGATCGCAACGGGTGTCAAAATACTCGGTGGCGCTACTGTAGGCGAAAATTCAGTGGTCGCAGCCGGAGCAGTTGTCACGAAGGGCGTTCCGTCGCCTTGGGGAGCAGTTTGTCGCGGATGTAACGAGAGGTCGGTGTTAACCGGATGCCCGCGGCTTACCTAACTGGGAAGCTGCTGTCAGCGTCGCTTCTTACCGGACTTTTTCTTAGCCTTCAGCACATCCGCCTGACTACGATAGGCCATAGCCATATTCAGGAAGCGTTGGGAAATTTCGGCGTCCGAGACCGACCGCGCCATGCGTTCAGCCTTCGCCGCCTGCTTCCGGAAAAATTTGGTTTCCTTCACCATCGCACGGGCCTAGTGCAAGCGCATCGGGACGTATTGAAGGGCGACCCTAGGTGCCCTCGTTCTCGAACCGGGCAGAAAGCCCCGCCCGCCGAAAGGGCGCGGGACGGGGAGTTTGTGGTGGCGACGGTTGCAGACCGACACCAACAAAAATCATAGCACAGGATTGAAGACGAGAAAATCGCTATAAGATGAACTCAACGAAGGGCGCATCAATGGGCCACGATGACTTGGTAATCATCGGCAGAGTAACGGGCGCGCTCGTTATCGGCGCGCTGATCGGCTTCGAGCGAACCTTTCATGGCCGCCCTGCTGGCTTCCGTACTCACTCCCTAGTCTGTATTGCTTCAGCGATCCTCATGATCGTGACGGTTTATCAGAACCAATGGATGACGCTCTTAGAGCATGACGCCATTCGGACCGATCCGACCCGCATGGCGCAAGGCATCATGACGGGCATCGGCTTTCTTGGCGCGGGGGTCATCTTCAAAGAGGGTCTGACGGTACGCGGCCTAACTACCGCCGCTTCTATCTGGGTTACGGCGGCCATCGGCATTTTGGTAGGTATCGGGTTTTGGTTTGCCGCCGTTGTCGGCGCGGTGGCCGCGCTCACCGTGCTGGCGCTGTTTCGCTACATTGAAAGTCAGCTACCAAGCGAGTTCTATGCGCATCACATGGTCAGGTTCGGGCGTGATCACATTATAAGCGAGGAAGAGATGCAGAAGCTTATCCATGACCACGGCTTCACGATTGCTAATCTGTCGTCGCGACTAAGCGAGAGTGGCCAGCAATTCGAATACCGCATGACGATCAAAAGTAGAAACCGCAAAAATGCGGAAGCCCTGTCCACGTACCTTCGCGGACGGCCCGAGGTGATTGAGTTCAGGATTACGCCGACAGGCGACTGATACGCGATTTGAAGAAAAACCCCATCGACGAGAGATTGTCGGGCGGGGTTAAGTCACCACGTCATAAGTAGGAAGTGCTGCATAGCATGACGCACAATGGAGCATTGCCATTAAAATCTGGATGAAATAGGGCGACAACATTCGAACTTGTGATCGATCAACGAACATGAACAAGCCGAACATGCCAAAGTCTTCCACGACCTCACCGCCATCACTGAGTGTTCGTATCGATCTGGATACCGAAGATCGCATCGGCCCCGGCAAAATCCAGTTGCTCGAGAATATTCGCTCCTGCGGCTCGATCTCAGCCGCAGGCCGATCCATGAACATGTCCTACAAGCGGGCGTGGGACCTGGTGGACGAGATCAATCGCATTTGCAGGCGCGCTGCCGTCGAGCGGCAAGTCGGCGGCAAGAATGGCGGCGGCGCTATCCTCACGCCGTTTGGCCTTTCTCTCGCAGGACCTCTTCGTGAAACAAAGACCCCGGGATGAGGCCCGGGACTACATCAGCTTGCAAATACGGAATCTTCTTCGCCGCCCACAAAGTCGCAACTATCGACGCCATACAGCCCTATCGGTCCCTGGGTGTAATTCATGCCGTCGATGGTGAGCGTTGCCTCATAGCGCAATGGCCGCCTAACCAACAGACCGTGGGTCGAGGCCGGTCAAAAGTCCCCGGAACGCTCGCATCGCGCGCGCACTTGCTGTCAAAATCTGGGTAAAATGTCTTTTTGTGGCCGATACGCTTGCTTGTCGGACGCCAATTCGCGAGGTCCGCGTTGGGTCAATCTGCGACGTACTGGTATGTCCGCGCTAAGTCCGGTTCACCTCCGGTAACGGGCATCAGGCTGGCGTTCCCGAAGCTGGCACGCCGAGGCGCGAGCGTCGCGCCACCTCACTCTTGCCGCGGCCTACCGTCTGGCGCACCTCGAAGCCCTCAAACTGGGGGTGATCCAAATACAGAGGCTTGTTGTCCCCTGCCCGACTATGTGCGGCACGGAATGCCTCTGACTTGGTCCACGCCACGGCGCGGTTTTCCCAGACCGTGTGGGACGCGTAGAGCGTGTGATCCTCAGCCTCGGGGCCTTTGAGAAGGTGAAACTCTGCGAAGCCCGACACCTTTTCAAGAAGACTGTCACGCGACAACCAGACGTTCTCGAAAGCTGCTTCGGAGCCTTTGATCACTTTGAAGCGGTTCATCTCGAACGAATACATGAGGACGCGGAAGTCCGCCGCCCCGATCTCATTCAGCTTGAACAGATTGCGAGCGCTTATCCCTCACGCGAGCGCTTTTTGACCGAGCTTACACTCGATCCGCCCGAGGCCACCAGCGACCAGGTCGGCGTTCCGCTGCTTGATGAGGACTATCTGATTTTGTCGACAATCCATTCGGCAAAGGGCCAGGAGTGGAAATCTGTGTTCGTCCTCAATGTCGTCGACGGCTGCATTCCATCCGATCTTGGCACCGGCACCACTGAGGAAATAGAAAAGGAACGTCGCCTGCTCTATGTCGCGATGACGCGGGCTAAGGACGATCTGGATCTCGTGATCCCGCAGCGGTTTTTCGTTCACGGCCAAAGCGTCCAGGGAGATCGTCACCTCTACGCGTCGCGGACGCGTTTCATTCCTGAAGTGCTTCTGCCGCTGTTTGATCGCTCCAGCTGGCCACTCGCCGGAAGCTGCACAACGTGTTGTGAGCCAAGGGCCTCGGATCGATGTTGCCCTGCGAATGCGTGATAGGTGGCGATAGCCGATCCTCGCTTCGGAGGACTGGTGGAAGCGTGGGAGTGTCTCATCGGTTCCGTGCCCTGTGGTCTCAGCCGCTAGTCCGGTGAGACGCTGCTGTCGGTTCTTCGGGATTGGAGCCGGATTGGATCGAAGGGCGTCAGATCCGTGCTGCGTGCGACTCCGTTGGCGATCAGCTCCGCCAAGGCCTCCCCGGTCGCCGGTGCGTTGAGGATCCCCCAAACGTTATGCCCGGTCGCCACGTAGGCGCCCGCGGTGTTCGGCACCTTGCCGATCAGCGGCAGCCCATCTTGGGTCACCGGTCGGAAGCAGGCTTGCCGTGCCATGACTCTTTCGGCGCGGAAAATCGGTGACAGCCGTTCGCAGATCGAGTGGAGTCGGTCCAAAGCGCTTGCGTCCGGGATCACGTTGGCCGGGTCCAGCGGTAGCGGGACGATGTCCGAGAAAGCCGTGACGTGGGTGCTCCCGTCCGCCCGCGGGAAGACCTCAACCATCACGATATCGCCGCCCTCCCCATGATACTCTAGGAAGAGCGCGTCCGCCGGGACGTCCGCGCCGGTGTTGTAGACAAGACTCGGGCTTCTCTGCCCAAACACTGGGGGTAGGGCCATCCATTCGGTTGCCAGCAGCGACCAGGGTCCCATCGCGATTAATACGGCGTCGGCTTCGACTACGCTGCTGTCGACCTCGACACCCGCTGCTGTTGATCCATCTGAACGCCAGACTATGCCCGTAACCTGACCTCGTCGCAGCTCGACGCCGTGCTCTTGCGCGGCACTCATCACGGCTGAGGTGAATTTGCGCGGATTAACGATCGCCGTCGTTTCAGTTGTGCTCAGTCGGTGCTCGATGACTACGCCGTCGGATAGCCAATGCAGGGCGGCCGGAGTGTGACGGTGAGGATCACTCTCCGGCACGATGAAACCGCTGTAGGCGGTCATTCGGCGAAAACCCCACTCGCCGGTAATTTGGTTGGGCAGGGCCGCATGAAGGTGGAAGCTTCGGCGCGCCAGGGCATCGAGCGGCGAGCCGGCGCACCAGTCAAGCGCCAGAAATCCGCCCGCCTTGCCGGATGCTGCCGCGGCGACCTCGGTCCGCTCGACGACGATGACGTCGATCCCGAGGCGACTAAGGAAGTAGGCCGTGCACACGCCGATTACGCCTCCGCCGCAGACCACAACCCGCATGTCTTTGCCCAATGGTTTCAGCTAAGTACCATTCACCCTGACTGGTTCATTTAGTCCTTTGGCTTTTCGGCCGATACGTTCCATTGAAACGCGGAATGATGGGCGTTGGAACAGCAAACAGAGAAAAGCTTTTCATTTTCGCATCAATGCGCGGTCCGGCCTGCAAACCTAGGATTGTCCCACATGAGGCCAACCCCGTAACGATCGCCTCCTATATGTCGGCTTCCGAGGGAAAGCCATGTGGAAGTATGCCAGGAGGCGCTCCTATTTGGTCTGAGCTATGCCACCGCGATCCTGATCTCGCCTAGCCCATCGATCCCTCCGGTCATCAGCTCTCCGCGCTGCACGGGTCCCACGCCTTCCGGAGTGCCTGTCATGATGATGTCACCGGGCTTTAGCGCCATCGAGTTCGAGCAGATCGAGATGATGTCCGCTACCGGCCAAATCAGTTTGGATATATCCGAATCCTGCTTAACCACACCATTAACGGCGAGCCAGATACGTCCCGCTTTGCGATGTCCCACGTCTGACACGGGCCGCAGCGGCGCGATTGGCGCCGACAGATCGAAACCCTTGCCCCAGTCCCAGGGACGCCCCTGCTCTCGGGCTTGGAGCTGCAAATCCCGACGCGTCAGATCGATGCCTACGCCATAACCCCAGACATGGTCGAGCGCGCGATCGACGGGGATGTTGGTCCCACCCTCCCCAATCGCAACGATCAACTCGATTTCATAATGAAAGTTTTTCGTCTCGGGCGGATAGGGAACTGTCATGCCGTCGTCCACGACCGTATCCGCCGGTTTCAGGAAGAAGAACGGCGGTTCGCGGTCAGGATCCCGCCCCATCTCACGGGCGTGCGCTGCATAGTTCCGGCCAACGCAAATGATGCGACGTACCGGAAAGCGTGCTCTTGAGTTATGGACAGCGACCGAGGCCGGCTGCGGAGGCGGTAGCACGAAATCATCGTGGGTAAAGGTGTCAGGCATTGCCGCGGTCCTCCCGGAAAAGATGCAGAGCTTCCTGAATTGGACGGTCAGAGTAGGAGAAAATCACTGCATCTCCGTCGAGCGCCTCGTGACGAACGCGATGCCAGGAGGGTACGACGAAGATATCTCGCTTCCGCCACTCAACCACGATGTCCTCACCGGTGCGGGGCGAGATAACACTGCGGCCCTTTCCCTCGATTGGTACGAAGACCGTCGCATCCGTCGAACGGTAAGCGGTAGTAGTAAAGCCTTTGGGCAGTAACTGAATGAAAGTCGCCATGGTGGACATGGCGTGGTTGCCAGTGATTGGATTGGTGTAGCGCATCTTGATCCCATGGCACGGATCCCACTTTTCGGCGCGCCGCAGACGCTCCAGCGCTTCGCGGGTGCGTGCATATGGATAATTGAAAACTGGGGACGAACCTCCGCCTCCTCTGTGGTCCACCGGAAGCAGGTTGTAGCCGTATCGCGCGTCGCTATCCCCAACGGGGCGGGTGATCGGCTGTTCGTCTACATCGAGATGCTCAGCGAACGATGCATCGAGCATCTGGATGACAGGAATGTCGAGCCCATCGAGCCAAAAAATCGGGTTGCTGCTGGGGTTGCCGTGATCGTGCCAGGCCCAAGGAGGCGTAATGATGAAATCGCCTTCATGCATGATCGTGCGCTCACCATTGACAGCCGTGTAGGCCCCTTCGCCCTCTAGAATGAAACGCAACGCGGATTGGGTGTGGCGGTGAGCCGGCGCGATCTCGCCAGGCATCACCAGTTGCACGCCGGCGTAAAGATCGGTGGTGATCTTGGACTGTCCGCGCAGCCCCGGATTCTCGAGAACAAGGACCCGTCGTTCCGCCTCCTTGGCGGTGATCAGATCTCCGGCTTCCAGCATATATGTGCGGATGTCGTCGAACCGCCAGGACGCGGGGCGACAGGGGCTTCTTGGCTCGGGAGTCACGAGGTCGGCCAACGACAGCCACAGAGCCGTGAGATTCTTCTTGTCGATTTTCTGGTAGAAAGCGCGACGTTCCGGCGTGTCGGCGGTCGGAGCGATGATGGTGTCGTGGGGCATGACTCTCTCCCTGTGATTAAGGTTAGAACGATTAGTGATGGACCATTGCGGCCGACGACCCGATGGTGACGTTCGGCTCACGTCCGCGAAGTACGATGACCGCCATTCCCGCTAACAGGGCGGGTATTGCGGCAATCAACACGACCGATTGGGCATTCCAGCCAAAGCTGAGCAGAATGCCTCCGGCGAGCGGGCCAATGATTGAGCCGATGCGTCCCACTCCCAAAGCCCAACCAACGCCGGTGGAGCGGATCGCGGTCGGGTACAGGCCAGCTGCAAGCGCATTCATGCCGATCTGTGACCCCACGACACCGAAGCCGGCAAGGAATGTGGCGATCATCAAGATCCACAGGTTGGCAGACCCCATCGCAATGCCCGCTATAAAAAGCGCCGAAGCGGAATAGGCGCTCCCCAACACGAGATACGGGTCAAGTCGATCGACGAAGCGTGCGAGCACGATCGCCCCGACGACCCCTCCGGCGTTCAGCACCGCCGTTGAGAGGATGGCGACGTTGAGCGGCAGTCCGCTCGCCTTGAGAAGCGACGGCATCCAGTTCACGAGGAAATACATGACGAGCAGGTTCATGAAGAACGCGACCCAGAGGAGCACTGTCATCGGTGCACGCCCTTCCTGGAAGAGCTTCGCAACTGGAAAGCCGACCGCTCGTGGACCATGGATGACGTAGCGGCTCTCTGCGTTCTGGGGGATGCTCGGATCAAGCTTAGCGACTAAACGCGCAATTCGCTCGTCTTTGGCGCCGCGCGCCACCAAATAGCGGATGGACTCGGGCAACCAAATGAAGAGCGCAACCAAGGTGACTAATGGCAGGATCCCGCCCAAGACGAAAACCGATTGCCAGCCAAAAGAGTTGATCAACGGAGAGCTAACCAGGCCGCCCACTGTCGAGCCAAGCGGAAAGCCGCAAAACATGATGGCAATGAGGACCGCTCGCATTCGCTTCGGGGCGTATTCGCTGGTCAGCGCAATGATGTTGGGCATGGCGCCGCCGAGGCCAAGACCCGTCAGAAAGCGGTATATCAGCAACTCATTTAGGGTGGTCGCCCTCGCGGTGATTACAGCAAAGATGCCGAAGAGCAGCACGGACAGCAGGATCACGCATTTGCGACCGAAACGATCTGCGGCCGGACTCAGGACAAAGGCGCCGACGGTGAGACCTGCCAGACCGGCACCGAAGATCGGACCAAAGCCGGCCATCGGGATACCCCACTGTTCTGCAATGACCGGTGCGACATAGGCGATGGCCTGAGTGTCGAAGCCATCGAGCAACGCAATCCACGCACAGAGTGCCAGGATTAGAAATTGAAGGCTTCCGAACCTTGCTCGTTCGATGGCCTCCGTGACGTCTACTGTATTCGGTGTGGACATTGCGAACTCCAATGGGGCAGCTCCTATAGGAGGCCCGGTTTGAGTGCTTCGAAATGCGAAGGAAGCTGAGCAGTTGTCTGCTTCAGGATTTTAGCGGCGTAGTTCGCAGCTTCTGGCGATCGATCTTGCCCGTTCCTGTTTTTGGCAGATCCGAGCAGTATTCGACGACGCGGGGATATTTGTAGGGAAGTAGCTTCGACTTTACGTAATCCTGCAGCTCGCGCGTAAGCGAGTCGTTCGCGAGGTAACCGTCTCGCAGGATCACGAATGCTTTCGTTGTCATGCGTCGATCAGGAAGCTCCATTCCGAGAACCGCGCACTCCCGAATTGCCGGATGTTCCGAGAGGCAGAGCTCGATCTCGAGCGGGTAAATCCATTGACCGCTCACCTTGATGAGATCGTCCACGCGGCCAACGAACGTAAAAAATCCATCAACGTCTTCGACAAGTCGGTCGCCGGTCCAGATCCACCCCCCGTCGCGCATGGTTTGCTCGGTTTTGTCGGGGCGATTCCAGTAGCAGGGCGCGTTAGAGTGGCCGCGAACCCACATAACTCCTTCCTCACGTCGCGCCACCGGCTCGCCTTCGGGCGTTGTCAATCGGATCTCGTATCCAGGCACACGCTTCCCGGCGGTTCCGACCTTTTTCTGGTCAGGTGTGTTCGAAAGATAAATGTGCAGAACCTCGGTTGATCCGAGCCCCTCTAGAATCTCGTGTCCGAAGCGGCGCCTCCAATCGTTGAAGATGTCCTGCGATAGTACCTCGGCGGCAGACAGGCACTGGCGCACGCTCGAGAGATCGGCAGAGCCGATGCGGGGATGATTGAGCAACGCGTTGTATAGGGTCGGCAGTCCGAAAAAGAGCGTGGGCTTAAATCTCTCGATTAGCTCGAGCACCGCGTTCGGCTCGGGCCGACCTGCGAGCAGGGCCGTACTTGCGCCGACCGAAAACGGGAACGTGATCGAATTTCCAAAACCGTAGGCGAAGAAGATCTTCGGCACGGAGAAGCAAACATCCTCCTCTTGGATCGCCAGGATGTGGCGACCGAAACTTTCCGCGGTATAGGCCATGTCGTGTTGCAGATGCACGATCCCTTTCGGCCGGCCCGTACTGCCCGAGCTGTACATCCAGAACGCCATGTCGTCGCGGCTGGTGGGAGCTGCTTCCAGCTCTGCAGGAAATCCGAGGAACCATTGATCGCCGTTCAACACCTTGAGACAGGACGGCTCAGACAAGGGAGTGCCGTTGACGACGATGAGCGAGCGCAACGGCGTTCCCGCGACGGTCTCCTCGTCGAACATGGCAGCATATTCGGTGTCAACCACGGCGGCCGGAGCGGCCGAGTCCTGCAGGTAGAAGCGAATGAGGTCCTTCGGCGAAAGAGTATTGATCAGCATTGGGACAAAGCCGGCCCGGACTGCTCCGAAAAACACCGCCGGATAGGCCGTCGTGTCATTCAGAAAGAGAAGCACACGGTCGCCCTGAGAAAGCCCTAGCGATTTAAGGGCGTTGCCAGCCCTTGCAGCTTTGACGCATAGCTCGCCATAACTGGTGTTGCCCTGCAGCGAGTAAACTGCGATTTTCTCATCGCGGCCCGCTTCTAGATTGCGAAACAGGATTTCGCTGGCGTTGTACCGCTCAGGGATGGTGAAGCCGATTTCGCGCGGCCCAAAAGCATCTTTCCCTACCTGGTCCGTGATCGCATGGTTGATTTTGTCCAACATGGGAGCGGTCCTCATTATGCGGTCTTTCTCAGGTTTGATGAGTGCGCGTCGTAGCCCTCCATGAAGCGTGGAGACATTGCGCGAAGCTGACTGTCGTCAATTCGGCCGGAACGCGTGATGTAACTGTAGCCGAAATCGAGTGGCGCGAGTTTCATGTGCACCGGGAAATGCTCGTACCAGGACGCGCTCGTCTTCGCGGCCTTTACAAGCGTCTCCACCACGGGACGACGGGTCGCCTCATAGGCTTCCAAAGCGGCGCGGAGATCGTGCGGCTCGTTGTCCAGAGCGGTCACAAGGGCAATGACATCCTCCAGAGCCAGTCGGGTACCAGAGCCGATCGAGAAATGTACGGTGTGCAGCGCGTCTCCCACGAGCACCACGTTTCGGTGTGACCAGCGCTCATTCCACAGCCACGGAAAGTTTCGCCAGATCGACTTGTTATTTACGAGGTGATGTCCTTCCAGCGTGTCTGCAAAGACTGTTTCGCAAATAGCTCGTGTTTCTTTTTCCGTTTTTTCCGCAAATCCCGCGCGCAACCAGGTTGCGCGATCGCACTCTATGATGAACGTGCTCATCGTGGGCGAGTAGCGGTAGTGATGAGCGTTGAAGCTGCCGAACTCCGTTTCGACGAAGGTCTGAGTTAGAGTCTCGAACCGTTTTGTCGTTCCGTACCAAACGAATTTGTTGTCGTCGTATGAGAGAGACGTTTTGAAATCACCTTCATACGTCCTTCGAACCAGCGAGTTCACGCCGTCCGCCGCGACAACCAGGTCGTACCCGTTGAGTTCGTCGACTGACCGCACGACGGTCTCGAACCGAAGCTTTACGCCAACGGCTCGTGCGCGTTCGGTCAGCTGTTTGATGAACTCTAGGCGCCCGACCGCGGAGAAGCCGACGCCGTCGATTACGACACGCTCACCACGGTGGACGAGGGTGATGTCGCGCCAGGTCTCCATGCGAGCCGTAATGGCCTCGGCCGTTTCCGGATCGTCGGCGCGAAGGAAATCGAGCGCCTTCTCTGAAAAGACGACTCCGAACCCCCACGTGGCGCCCTCGGGATTTTGTTCGAATACTTCAACCTCATCTTCCGGGTGCCGGCGCTTCCAGAGATATCCGAAGTACAGGCCGGCTGGTCCACCTCCGAGCACAGCGATGCGATTGAGGCGCATGACGTTCCCTTTCCCTTGGTTTGTTATTTCCTATTATGCAATGTATTTCCTAAGATGCAACATCTTTTTCACACCAGGGAATCTTTTTTTCTGTATGCAAAGCCGCGGCCGAGCTAAACTGATCCAAGAAAGGAGGGTTCCGCATGTTTGAGACGGCTTTTACAATTGAGTGGGGGGATTGCGACGAAGCCGGAATCGTCTTTTATCCCAACTACTTCTACTGGTTTGACTGCACCTATCAGCGCTGGCTGCGCAAACATGGGCTGAGCCAGCGGGAGCTGCGGCGTCGCTTCAACAGCGTTACGCCGCTGGTCGACGTGGGGGCCCAGTTTGCAGGTCCGGCTCGCTACGACGACGAATTGCAGATCCGCGCGGAAGTGAGTGAATGGCAGGAGCGGCGGTTTCGGATCGACTACAAGCTCTCTGTGGGAGGCGTACCGGTGGTCACAGGTTTCGAGCAGCGTGCCTGGGCAACTCTTATGGAGACGGGCGAACTTCGCGGAGCGAGCGTGCCGGTCGAGTTCAAGGAACTAATGAGATGAAACGCACACCTCAGAAGGAAACCGCCCAAGACAACAATGGCAACGGCGCAGCCCCTGGCGGTATCCAAGCTCTCGACGCGGCGCTCTCGGTTCTTCGAGTGTTGCGATCATTCGATGGACCGGCGACTCTGTCGGACATCGCCCGCGAGGCTGGCATGCCTCCAAGCAAAGTGCATCGATACCTCGCAAGTTTCATGCACGCAGGCCTTGCAGTTCAGAAGGAGCGGTCCGGGCGCTATGATTTAGGTCCTGAGGCAGCGGAGCTTGGTGTTGCGGCGATCAGCCGAAACAACTTTGTCGTCCGTGCGGCGGAGGGACTTGAAGAGCTGGCCGAGAGCACAGGGCAAGCCGCTCTTCTCGCGGTTTGGAGCAACAGTGGGCCGACTGTCATCAGGATGGAGAGAGGTCCCAATCTGACCACTACGTCAATCGGTCTCGGCAGCACGTTCCCCCTGTTGGACTCCGCCACAGGACGCGTCTTTCTGTCCTATCTAGCCCGTCAGCAAATGATGCCTCGGCTCCAACTCGAACTTAATCGGGCTGCCACAAGTGGTATTAGTTGGCCAGATTTGAATCCCGATTTGGGGAGCGTCGAGGCGCTGACGAAGAAAATTCGACGTGAGCAAATCGCATATGTCGACGGTCGCTACATTCCCGGTCTAATCGCGATTTCGTCTGCTATCACTAATTGGCAAGGAGAGATTGAGGTTGCGGTAACCTTGTTCGGCACGCACCGGGAATTGCTTGAGCCAGACAGTTCTGCGCGAGCCGCTCTGATCGATTTTGCCTCGCGCTATTCCATCCTCGCACCGGAGCAGCTCAGTCATGGCCGGGCCGTTCGAGCTCGATAAACTCTTTGGGTCGCAGACGGACGGGAAGGCGCTAAGGCGGGCTTGTAGCGCAGATGCATACGGCGGGGATCATTCTGTAGGACGCCAACCGACAATCTCTCGCAGAAGGCAGGTAACAGACTCAAAACGCTCGCGCTCCGGCGAGCGCTAAAGGGTTTGGTGGTTTCGCCTTTCACTTGGCTGAATTGTACTTGTGATACCGAACCCGGCACCAACCTATATCTACCGCCGCTTTCGCAGCACCTTCGCGCTTAAAAAAGAGAGCCACCTGGCTTGCTGGCCTCGCACGGCAAAATTCGGGAGTAACCTGAAGAGCACATCGGCAGTCTCCAGGCGAATTATCCACGGTCGCTGCGCTTCGTCGCTGAACAATTTGCCCTCTTATTCGTTTAGAAAGCTGATCCCCAATATCGGAGTTTCCTATGCGCCAACAGCGCACGCAAAGAATGAGTGCGCCTGCGCCGATTTCCAAGGCTGGCGTTGGTCTTCCAACGAGTGGATATGCCCTTGTTGTGGACGGCCAGGCCAAGAAAGAATTTGATACTCAAGATCGCGCTCTTAAAGTGGCCAGGGAGTTAAAGGGACGTTTCCCAAACCTCCAAGTTAAAGTCTTCGATGCTGAAAAGAAGCAGAGCGAGTCAATCGAGTTGGCCGCAACTTAACTGACCCAAGCGCATGCGGCTTTTGCGCGACCCGCTCCCTCCAGTCAATAGTTCGAAAACCATGCGCCCTCTCCGCCAAGCTCGCTAACGATTTCGCAAATCGCCCCGTGCACAATCCGCCCGACCCAAAGGAAATGGAGGCAGACTATGAGTGGGAAGGCTGTTTTGGAAAACGTGCGCCGGTACCGCACGATCGCTTCGTTGTATCGGCAGACTGCAGCATTCCGTCCTGATCAAAAATGGTCGCTCCTGGCGCAAGCATTTGAGTATGAGCGTCTCGCGAGGACGGAGCTCGAAGGATACTTTACCGTTCGCGACACCGCGTCACGCTGGGAGATGGCAGCCGCTGCGTAAGGCCGTCAAAGGTAACAAGGTCAAACTCTCGCCAAACAAAACGGGCGCGATAGTTCGCGGGTTTCAGGTTGTTACCTTGATTAGGCCGATTAGAAACGGTCACGCTGATGTCGGCAGGCACGATGTCAGTTATGCAAGCCAATTCGGACTCAACTGCCGACCAGCGCAAGTTCTGAGGTAGGGCCAAGACCGTTTCGGGCAAGCGGGAAGGATATGTTCCAACGACGTAGACGAGCGGCCGCCTCACCCTGACCTTTGAGGAGGTGAAAATCTAAAAATCCCGGCACCTTGCGAGATGAGTTGGCAAGAACAATTCGACGGTAATAGACTACACTGCTTACGGCACATCGGAGATTTCGATGACGGCAGATGGTTTGCGTGGACGGATCGCATTGGTGACTGGGGGCTCTCGCGGCATTGGCGCTGCGATATCGAGAGCGTTAGCTGAGGCTGGAGCGGCCGTCGCCATCAATTATCGCGAGCGAACCGACGAAGCAAAGAAGTTGGCCGAGGACCTACGCAAGACAGATGTAGATATCATCACTGTCCAGGCCGACGTCTCGCTGGCCGATGCCGTTTCCAAAATGGTCGACACCGCGAAATCCGAATTGGGAACGATCGACATCCTGATAAACAATGCGGGGATTGCGATCGCACGCGGCATTGACGATCTTTCCGAAGCCGACTTCGATCGAACGATCGCGACCAACCTGAAATCGGTTTTCCTCTGCACGCAGGCTGTCTTACCGATGATGCGAGCCAAAAAATGGGGGCGGATCGTTAATATCTCCTCTGGGGCTGCTCGTGGAGCTGGCGCGATCGGACCCCACTACAATGCATCGAAGGCAGGCGTTGAGGGATTGACGCGCGGGTACGCGGCGCGCTTGGTCAAGGAAGGGATCACAGTCAACGCCATCGCGCCTTCGTTGATCGAAACAGACATGATGAAGGGTCAGGAGAACCTTGTCAGTCGAATACCGTTGGGTCGCTTCGGTAAAGCTGACGAGGTCGCAAAGGCCGTTATGATGCTCGTGGACAATCCCTACATGACTGGCCAGACCGTAGCGATGAGCGGCGGCATGTCGTTCAACTGAGAATTCGCCAATCGTAGGCTGTACAGGGTATGGCGCTTCCTAGCTGAAACGGCAAGCAACAATTGCGGCGACAAACACTGATTGAGTTCATTGAGTCCTCAACCGAACGGAGAACGATGCGGCTAGCCGCCCGACTGCTAGGATTTGATTGCGTGCAATTCGCAAAGTTTTCTCATCTCATAGTGTATCAGGATCTCGATGACACCCGAGCAAATCCTTC